>Ga0065719_106616_pt1 | contig 29367 bp, 36 predicted proteins | sample GBSCel85sediment_FD_59106 | JGI IMG/M metagenome (GOLD analysis project Ga0065719, IMG submission 59106) | Hot spring sediment microbial communities from Great Boiling Spring, Nevada - Cellulolytic enrichment CS 85C v3 (version 3) | ecosystem: Environmental > Aquatic > Thermal springs > Hot... | reverse complement strand
GATGCAGGATGAAGATATACTTCTGTTCTATATTCTTCTTCAAAATATCCGCTTACACCTGCATGATCAGCATCAGCATGAGTTAAATAGATTTTTTTAATTTTAGAGGGATCAATTTGATTTTCCGCAAGCATTTTCTTTACATCTTCATAATAAATTCCATAAGAACCATCTATCATTATCATTTCAGTTTCTCCTTTTAAAATATAAATGTTTCCTCCTGTAGGAGGTCGAAAAGAGTAAATAAGAATTTTTCCTATAGGAAGAGTAGGTAACCTTTTATAATTAAAATTTTTTCCTCTTTTTGAAATTGAGGAGATAGCAAAGGTTAAAATTTTATTGAAAATCTGACCTGTTTCTAAATTTTTTCCGGATTCTCTATTGAAATTTATTAATGTTTCTGAGAGCATTTTAGAAGTCATTATAATTTCTTTTACTTTTTCAGTCTCTTCTTCTCCTATTAATTTTTTAAGACTTAAGAAAAACCTTTCCAAAAGATTGAGACCTATTATTTTATTAGTTTTTTCTTCATCTGTTCCTGAATATTCAAAATTATAATAATATCCAAGTAAATTCATTTCTTGAGCAAGGGCATTTATTTGTTCAGGTTTTTTAACATAAAAGGCTATTTCACCTCTGTTTTCAGAAATAACTTCATTATAGATCATGTAAATTACATTTGCTTCATACTTTTTAAGCAATTCAGCAAATCTTGCTAAGGTTCCTGGTTTATTTTCTAAATAAACAGATATTTTGAGAATATTATTTGGATTGATTATTTGAAGATCTTCTTCGTATTTCTCTTCTAAAAAATTTTCTTTTTTTAAGCTCTTCAAAAAGGAGTTTAAAGGGACCGAGTTCTTCATGTTTTGCCTCTATTATTACTTTATTAGGATGTTCAGAGCGGTTATAATAAAAGTAGGTTATATTTATTCCATATTTTCCAAAAGAATTTGCCAATTTAGCAAGAGATCCTGGTTTATCTGGAACATAAAGAACTGTTTTACATAAAAAATTAGAATTATCTAAGGATTGCCAGAGTTGGAACATAATATTATTTTATCCTAATATTTTAAGGTATAAACTGCCAATTAGGGGTATCCAAAAATTATCTCTTTTAGTAAAAGCCTCAACTAAAGACAAGATTATAGAGCATAAATAAAGAGAGAAAAAAAAGTTTTTCGTATTTAAAAAAAGGATTAAAGAGGAGGTTATAAAAAAAGCTAAGCTACCTTCTAAGGTTTTACCACTTTTCAGTTTAATTTTACCAAAATAATATCCAATTATAGAGGCACAAGGATCTGCTAAGGTTAAAATTAAAAGAATAATTTGAAAATATTTTAAATCTAAAATGAACCAGCTAAAAAAAATTCCAGCTAAAAAATACCAAGCATCATTTATTTTTTTATATTCTTCCTCTTTAAGAAGGGGCAACCACAAAAATTTTAGGGGAAGATATTTATAAAAAAACAAACGCAAAAATTCAAAAAGAGATAATCCTGTCCATAAAAGTATTAAAATTAAACCCAAAGAAAAATAGGAGATTTTATAGCTTAAACCATATATGATTAATCCTACAGAAATATGAAAAAGTTTTCTATAAAGATTTATTCCCATTCAATAGTAGCTGGTGGTTTTGGAGAAATATCATATACAACTCTATTTACACCTTTTACCTCATTTATTATTCTATTTGAGAGTTTTTCTAAAATTTCATAGGGAAGTTTAACCCAATCCGCAGTCATAGCATCTTGACTTTCCACACATCTTATAGCTATTACATATTCATATGTTCTTAAATCTCCCATAACACCAACAGTTTTTATAGGGAGAAGAACAGCAAAACTTTGCCACACCTTATAATACCATCCTGATTTAAGCATTTCTTCTGTCACTATTGCATCTGCTTCTCTTAAAATATTTAGTTTTTCTTCATCAATTTCTCCAATTATCCTTACAGCTAATCCTGGACCAGGAAAGGGTTGTCTCCAAACTATGTGTTTTGGTAATCCTAAAAGTTCAGCAATTTTTCTTACTTCATCTTTAAAAAGTTCTCTTAAAGGTTCTATTAGTTTTAAGTTCATTTTTTCTGGAAGAGCACCTACATTATGATGGGTTTTAATTGTTACAGAGGGTCCTCTAAAAGATGTACTTTCTATTACATCAGGATAAAGAGTTCCCTGAGCAAGATATCTAACNTTTTCAAATTTTTGGGCTTCCCTTTCAAAAATTTCAATAAAGGTTTCGCCAATAATTTTTCTCTTTTTTTCTGGGTCTTTAATCCCTTTTAAACGAGATAAAAATATAGAACTTGCATCCACATAATGGACCTTTAGTTCAAGGCTTCTCATTAAATCTAAGACTTCTTCTGGTTCATTTTTTCTTAAAAGTCCATTATTTACAAAAATTGGGATAAGTCTATCACCTATAGCTTTATGTACAAGTATAGCTGTAACAGTAGAATCAATACCTCCTGAAAGGGCACATATAACTTTTTCCTCATCTTTAACAAGGTTACGAATATATTTTATAGTTTCTTCAATAAAAGAGGGCATATCCCAATCGGCCTTACATTTGCATATTTCAAAAAGAAAATTATGTAAAATTTTTGTACCTATTTCAGTATGTATTACCTCTGGGTGAAACTGAACTCCATATAAAGCTTTGTTTTTATGAGCTATTGCTGCAAAGGGAGAATTTTCAGTTTTTGCTAAAGCATAAAAACCTTCTGGCAATTTTTCAATTCTATCACTATGACTCATCCATACTTTATATTTTTTGTTTTTTTTAAGCCCCTTAAAAAGCTTATTTGTTTTTAAGATTTCTATATAAGCTGGTCCAAATTCTCTTTTATCACTTTTTTCAACAACCCCTCCTAAAATATAGGTAATTAATTGAGCACCATAACATATTCCTAAAATTGGTATTCCAAGATTAAAAATTTCTTTATCAATAAGAGGTGCATTTTTATCATATACACTACTTGGTCCACCAGAAAAAACTATACCAGAGGGGGAGAAATTTTTAATTTCTTCTAAGCTAACGAAACAAGGTTTAATTTCACTATAAACTCCAAGTTCTCTTATTCTTCGAGCAATAAGCTGGGTAGTTTGAGATCCAAAATCAAGAACTAAAATCTTATTTTGGGGATGCATTTTTTTCTTTTCTTGTTTTTCTTAAAAGAATTAATCCTAAGAGTAAAGCTAATACTAAAAAACATATTTCTAATAATTCTATAAGAAAATATTTTAATTTTTCAATAGGAATATCTTTGACATGAGATATTTCAAAGCTTAAAATAAGAAGTCTTCTTATTAAAGCAGTTATTGCTACCAAAAGAAAGGGCTCTACACATTTTATTGCACTTTCTTCTAATAAAGCAACTTGAACGGTATAAAAGATTTCTATAAAAATTAAGGCAATTAGAATTTTATCTAAAAAAAGAATAGCAGCTTGGCTAAGGTTTTCATAGGAAAAAATATTTAAAAGGATTTTAAAGCCGTCAAAGACAAGTAATGCAAATCCTATCAATAAACCTATAGAAATTAAATAATAGCCTATTTCTTCAGCTTTTAAAAGAAAGGTTTTACCAGAAATTTGCAAAAGTTTAAGATTTTTATTAATTTTCATTCTAAAAGCTCGTTTAAAGAATTGTATTTTGTCATAGTTTTATAAAGTCCTAAATTAAGAATATCTTCTAAAGCAGAAGAGGAAATTTCTAAAACCCTTATTACTTTTGGTTTTTCCTCGTTTGAAAAAGGAGAAAGCACATAATCTATTACTGAACCATTTGAAGGTTTCCCTATCCCTAATCTCATTCTTGGAAATTCTGTAGTTCCTAAAGATTCAATTATAGAAAGCATTCCTTTGTGTCCCCCTGCTCCCCCTTTCGGTAAAATTTTAATCTTTCCGAGTGGTAAATCTAAATCATCATAAATTACAAGTAAATTAGTAAGTGGTATATTTTCTTTTGTTATCCATTTTTTAACAGCTCTTCCTGAAAGATTCATATAAGTTAGAGGTTTTATTAAAATTGCTTTGTCTTCATAAAAGGCAGCTTCACTTTCTAAATCTTTATAAAGTTTAAAATTTAAATTATGTTTTTTAGCGAAATTATTTATAACCAAAAAACCAAAATTATGTCTAGTATCTTCATACTTTTCACCTGGATTTCCAAGACCACAAAAAAGCCACATTTAAATTATTCAGTTGTTTTTTTCTGAAGTTTCCTCTTCTTCTACTTCTTCTTTAGCTTCTGTTAATATAGTTGCTACTGTTTCTTCTGGATTATCAACCACTTTAATTCCTTTAGGAACTTTGATATCTTTTACATGTAAAACATCTCCGATATCAAGATTGCTTATATCTACTGTTATTTTATCAGGTACTTCAGAGGGTAGGCATTCTATAGTCAATTCATGTAATAGAATTTCTAAAATACCACCTTTACTAATTCCCACAGGTTTACCTATGAATTCTAAAGGAACATCTATGGTTATAGTTTCTTTTTCATGAATAGCAAGAAAATCAATATGGATAATTTTATCTGTAACTGGATGGGTTTGATATTCTTTCAAAATAGCTTGTATTTTGGAGGGTTCTCCATTAGCTAATTGTAGATTAAAAAGAATNGTTTCGACCTTTATGTTTTATTAATGCACTTTCCAATTCCGCTTGATTTTACAGCAATAGGTTAAGGGGTTGAAAATAGGGTCCATATATTATAGCGGGAATTAAACCCTGTTTTCTTAATTTTTTACAAATTTCTTTGCCTGTTTTTTCTCTTTTAATAGCATTTAAAATAACCTGCTTCATTTTTTATCACCTCCTGCAATTTTTAAAATTAATTAAATAAATAGAGAACTTATAGATTCATCGGTATGAATTCTTTTTATAGCTTCACCTAAAAGATTAGCTACAGATAGGACCTTTATTTTTTCTAAGGCTTTAGCTTCCTCTTTTAAAGGTATGGTATCACTGACAAAAAGTGCCTTCAAAGAGGATTTTCTTATTTTTTCTACAGCATTTCCTGATAAAACTGGATGAGTAGCCATTCCATAAACTTCAATTGCTCCTCTTTCCATTATAGCATCTGCTGCTTGACACATTGTTCCTGCTGTATCTATCATATCATCTATAATAATAGCTATTTTGTTTTTTACCTCACCTACAATATTCATAACCGCACTTTCATTGGGTTTTTCTCTTCTTTTATCTACAATAGCAATTCCTGTATTTAATCTTTTAGCGTATTCTCTTGCTCTTTCAACTCCACCAGCATCAGGAGAAACAATAACAATTTTCTCAATTGGGAAATTTTCTTTTATGTATTTAAGGAACACTGGTAAAGCATAGAGATGATCTACAGGGATATCAAAAAATCCTTGAATCTGACCAGCATGAAGATCCATAGTAAGAACTCTTCTTGCACCAGCAACAACTATCAAATTGGCAACCAATTTAGCTGAAATAGGAGTACGAGGGGCTGTTTTTCTATCCTGTCTTGCATATCCATAATAGGGAACCACAGCTGTTATTCTTCTTGCTGAAGCCCTTCGTGCAGCATCTATCATAATTAATAATTCCATCAAATTTTCATTAACAGGTGGACATGTGGGTTGAATAATAAATACATCAGATCCTCTTATATTTTCTTTTATTTCTACAAAAATTTCTCCATCACTAAACCTTCTAATCGTACATTCTCCTAAAGGAATATTTAAATAATGGCAAATTTTTTGAGCAAGCTCTGGATTAGCGGTTCCTGAAAAAACTTTAAACTGATTTATAGGCATAAAAATCCCTCCTCCTAAAGATTATTCTAAATTTTTCACTAAGAATAATTTGCAATCCTTCAAAAGAGATTTCAAAGTTTTATAAGCAAAAAAGGGTGGCTCTTCATAAAATACACCAAAAATTGAAGATCCTGTTCCACTTATACTCACTGCACAAGCTCCAAATTTTTTTAAAATCTCTTTATACTCCCTTAATTTTTCATATTTTCCAAAAATTAAATTTTCAAAATCATTAATAAGTCCTTGAGGTTGATGCCAAGGGGGGATTTCGCTGGTATAATAAATCGGATTTTTTGACTTTGTCAATCCTAAATTTTCATAAGCCCATTTAGTGCTAATTTGAAAATTGGGATATATTATAATGTACCAGGATGAAAAATTGGGAAAAGGCATTATTTCATTTCCTATCCCTGATCCTATAGCAGAAAGATAAGGGCTTAAAAAGAAGGGGACATCAGCTCCTAAGATTTTAGCTAAATCATAAAGTTTCTCCCAATTTATACCATAAAGATAGGCTAATCCTTTTAAAATAGAAGCTGCATTACTACTTCCTCCTCCTAACCCTGCACCAACAGGGATAGTTTTTTTGACTTTTATAGCTAATTCCTCTTTTATACCAAAGGTTTCCTTAAATAACTTATAGGCTCTATAAACTAAATTTTCCTCTGAAGGAATAGGAAAGTCACAAAAAAATTCTAAAGAAAAACTTCTTACTCCTCTTTTTATTTCAATTTCATCAAAAAGATCAATTTTTTGGAAAATAGTATATATTTCATGATAATTATCTTCTCTTTTTTTTAAAACTTGAAGAGTAAGATTAATTTTTTGCAGGAGAAAGAAGGAAATAACTTTTCATGATAAAAATTATTCAACTAATTTTAAGAATTTAAGTTTGAGCTCATAAATAATACTTTGTAAAAGTTTCTCCTCATCTAAAGAAAGGTTTCCTTTTGTCTTTTCTCTTAACATTTCTAAAGTATCTATAGTTTGTTTAGCAAGGGTTAAATTAACCTGCTTTTTATTAGTTATAGGATCAGGTATTTCTCCTAAATGAACCAAAGCAGCAGTATTTAAAGAAAGAATAAAGGTACTAAAAGTGATAAGATTTGAAAAAATCTCATCATGTTCTTTACCCATAACTTATTTCTCCTTCTTTTTAGTTACTATAAGTTCCGTTCTACAAATATACCCACCTTTTATGGGTTTTCTTGTTTCTAAGGTTTCGTGGAGTTTTTTTATTCTATCTGTAGGATAAAATTCCTTAGCCTTCTCTAAAAAGCGCNTTGCATCTTTTACTTTTCCATCTATTAAATAATCTCTTGCTCTTTTTAAAATAGCCCTTTCTCTTTCAGAAACTCTTGCACTTCTATCTTGGAATCCAAATATAGAAGGCAATTTTATTACATAATTGGAATTACATTTAGGACAAGAGGGGAAATCTTCACCCATTTTTTGCAAGGACTCAAAAATTTCTCCACATATTTCACATTTAAATTCATAAATAGGCATGTTTTTATTATAATATTTATTTTAAACTTTACAACAAATCCTAAATTGGAGATTTTAAAACGCTTTTAAATTTGCCAAAATGTTTTATACTACCAAATTAAAAATTCAAAATTTTAAAAGCTTATGTTTAAATATTTAGACAATTGGATATTACTGATTTTGGTATCAATTGTATTGGGATTATTTGTATATTTACTCAGTCCTTTATTTTATATTTTTTGTTGGGCAGCAATTCTAGNNTTTTTTATTTATCCTTTATATAAGCGTATTAACTTAAAACTTAAAAATCACCAAAGGATTTCTGCCATTATTGTTATAATAGGTCTTTTAGTTTTCATTATAGTTCCCTTTGGATTTGTTTTATTTAATTTTTACTCCCAGATCTTATCTTTTTTAAAAAGTTTGGAACCACTTACTCAAAAGGATTTAACAGAATTTATTGAGGATTTAAAACAATACCCTTATATTTATGTATTAGTTTCTAAAATAATTGACCAGATTCAGCCCTATATTCCCCCAAATTCAGGAAAGATTTGTTCAATTTATTTCAATTTTACTTCAAAGTGGTTTGGAATATTTAAAAAGTTTTATTAAATTTCTTTTTTCTTTTGCTTTTCAAATGGCATTTACTTTAATTACCCTTTATTATTTTTTTAGTTGATGGAGAAAAATTTGTAAATGAAACTATAAAACTTATCCCTGGAGAAAGAGAAGAAAAAGAAAAAATTTTACAAAGGGTATCTTTTATTTTAAAAGGGGTTTTATATGGAAATATTTTAACAGCCCTTATCCAAGGGTTTTTGGCTTTTTTTATGTATTTTATATTAGGTATTCCTCAATATTTACTTTGGGCTTTTTTAACTACAATCGCTTCGTTTCTACCAATTTTTGGAACAGGTTTAATCTGGCTTCCTTTAACTATTTATTTGCTACTTGTAGGAAGTTATATAAAAGCTCTTATCCTTCTACTTTATTCTGTTTTAATAATTGCTCAAGTAGATAATTTTTTAAAACCACTTTTAATTGGAGGAAGAACAGGGATTCACAATCTTCTTGTATTTTTTTCAGTTCTTGGTGGTCTTGCTAAATTTGGACTTTTTAGGACTTTTTCTTGGTCCAGTTATCTTAGGTTTAGTTATCTCAATAATAGAAATTTACAAAATAAAAGTTCCTCACTAAATTTATGCCCGAACTTCCTGAAGTAGAAACAATTAAATTAGGTTTAGAAGATAAACTAATTGGACAAAAATTAAAAAATATTGTAATTTTTAATCAGGAATTCATTTTTAAAAATAAAATTTCAAATTTAGACACTATTGTTAATACAAAACTTATTTCCATTAAAAGAAAAGGAAAGTATTTAATTTTTCTCTTTGAAAAAGAATTTCTTCTCTTTCATTTGGGATTGACAGGTGCGTTTCTTCTTTTTAATGATAAAAAAGATGAAGAAAAAATAAAAATTAAGGAAAAAAAACATTTTATATTAGGATTTCATTTTGAAAAATACAAATTAATTTATTTTGATATAAGAAAATTTGGTAAAATAAAAAAGGCAAAGATTGAAGAAATTTCAACTCTTAAGGAACTAAAAAACCTTGGTAAAGACGCTTTAGAGATAGATTTTGAAGAGTTTAAGACCATAATTTTAAAAAGAAATGGGAATATAAAAAATTTATTAATGGATCAAAAAGTTATATCTGGTTTAGGTAATATATATGTAAATGAGCTTCTTTTTAGAGCTCAAATAAGTCCATTTAAAAATTCTAAAGATCTAAAAGAAGAAGAAATAAAAAAATTATTTTTTCAAATGAAAGAATTACTGAAAGAAGCTATTAGTTTTAGAGGGTCTTCAATTAAAAATTATATGGATGTGCAAGGTAAAAAGGGAGAATTTCAAAATAGATTTTTAGTTTATGGCAAAAAAAATAATGTTTGTCCTAAATGTGGAGAAAAATTAAAGTATCAAAAATTATTTCAAAGAGGGACTTTTTATTGTCCTAATTGTCAGTATATATAAATTATCTTCATAAAAATTTTGAATAAAATTTTAATTTTTTTTCAAAAACCCTTGACAAAATTTAGAAAATTCATATAAAAAATAAAAATAAGAAAAACTCAATAAAAGGAGGGTGGTATGAACAAGGCAGAATTAGTAAAAAGAATGGCAGAAATTGCAGAAGTACCAAAAGCAGCTGCAGAGAAACTTTTAGATGCTTTTATGAAAGCAGTTGAAGAGGCGGTGTCAAAAGGTGATAAAGTTGTGTTAGTAGGATTTGGAAGCTTTCAGGTAGTTAAAAGAGCTGCCAGAGAGGGTAGAAATCCAAGAACTGGTAAACCTATTAAGATCCCTGCTAAGAAGGTGGTAAAATTTAAACCTGGTAAAAAGCTTGAAGAAGCAGCTCAAAAAAGTTAAAATTTTTTAAATTTTAATTGGGGGATTTTTTCCCCCGATTAAAATTTATTAGTTAAAATTGATAATTTTGAAATCTAAGATATTTCTTTTTTGTAAATAGAAAGGTAGTTCCCAATTTTTTATTATTAAATCCTTTTCAATAAATATAATAAGTTGTTTAGAGTTGAAGATTTCTAAAAGTTTTTTGATTTTTTCTGCTAAATCTTCTAATCTAAACACTTGAGCTTCATAAAAATTTTCAAAATTAAATTTTTGTAAATTTTCTGAAGCCATAAATAATGAAGATAAATATTTTTTATAAGGAGGATTTAAAATATCTATCTCAGGTAATTTTGAAAGTTCTTCTTGTGAAAGGCCTTTTAATCCATTATTTAAAATTTTTAAAAATAACTCAGAATCAGTACCAATAGTAAACACTTTCACTTTGTTCATTTTCGCCCATTCTATTATTTCTAAAACTACTTCTATATTGAGATAATCTATATTTTTAAAATTCTCTTTAAACTGAGATTCCGAAATTTTATTTTCAAAATAATCCTCTAAAAACTTCTGAAAAGAGGGTGGTAAATCTAAGGCTAAAACGATATTTGTGTTTAAATTATAAATACTTTGTAAAAAATTTTTAAAATAAATCTTTACAAAAAGGAGAATCTTTTTCTATTCCAACTAAAACCATTTGAGAATTGATCGATTTTAAAGCTTCTTCTCTAAATGAAAAATTCTCTTTAATACAAGGTTTCTCTAAGGGGGCGGGTATAAATATTGGTATACCTTCTAAAGTTTTGTCTTCTTTTTTTGAAATAATTTTCCCAGATTGTATGAATATTTCTGAATAAAAATTCAGAGAAGCTAAATTTTTNAAAGCCCAATCTAATTCATTTTGGGAAGAAACATACAGATATCCTATTATGTAATTAGAATTATAAGGATTGGGAAGAACTTTTAAATAAAAGCCTTCAGAAGGTGGGGTAAACTGCCAAAGAAGAGGAGAAATGTTTAAATAAATTAAATTTTCAGAAAAATTAGAAATTTCTGAAAAATCAACAAAAGAAAAAGATATCTTATAACCTAATTTTCTAAAATAATCAATTAATTTTTTATAAATAGGAAGATCGTCTCTTTTGAGAATAATGGTACCTTGAGAATAAAAAAGTTTAGCTATGCAATTAGGTATTTCTTCAAAATTTAAATCTCTCCAAAGTTTATATTCTGGATCTATAAATATTGCTTTCGGTTTTTCATTAACAGAAATCTGAAAATCTTGAGTTTCCTTTTCTAAATTTAAAACTAAAAATTTACTTTCCCTTTCAGTTTCTATTTTAAGGGGGATAGGTATAGGGTTAAACAGATTTTTCGGATTTAAATTAGTATAAAGGGTTAAGTTTATTAAATAAAAATCTTTTTCTTGTGTAATAGCTTTTATTTCTCCTCTTAAACTTAGTTTCTGGAATTCTTCATAGGGAATTATGAAATTTTTAAATTCTGGATAATTTTGTTGAACAAAAATTAAAAAATCCTTTAAACTTTTATAATTAAAAATATTTTCTTCATAAAATTTTTTGAAAAGGTTTATAAAGTTTTTTTCACCCATTTTTTCGGCTAAAAATAAGAAATAAAAGAAAGCCTTTGTTTCATTTTTAGGAAATAGAGCTTGTAATTTTCTAAAATCTTTTTTATTCTCAGAAAATTGATAATCTATTAAATAAGTAATTAAACCTTTTTTTATTTCTTCCTCTTCTAAAAGTATTTCATCTTCAAATTCTTTTTTAGCTAAACAGTGGATAAATTGTTTTATATCTTTTAAGGATGAATAATTAATAAATAAAGTATTTGAAAAATTTTGAATTTTGGGAAAATCTTCAGGAACTAAAATAAAATGAAATGTTTTAGGAGAGGGGGAAAAAATTTCTAAATTTTCTAAATATTGTGCAAAGTGTTTAAAATTCTCGAAAAACCTCTTAAGATCTTTTTCAGATAAATTATAAAGCTGTGGGAAATAGTAAAAATGAAAAATAAAGTTTTTATAAGAAAACTTAATTTTTTCTAATTTAAGAGTACTTATAATTATGCAGGGATGTAATAGAGGAGTTTTAGTTTTAAAGGTATAAAGCAAAAAGTTTGACTCTCTTTTTATTTCTGATTCTTCTGATGGAATTAAAATTTCCATATTTTTTAAATTGTCTGGAATCTTGAGTTTAATTTGGTAAGTAAAAGGTTTGTTAGGATAAGGGAAAGGGGGATGGATAATGGTTATAGGTAAAAGAAAGGGGTTGAGGGCTTTTTCAAAGGAGATATATAAAGAACTTTCTTCTTTAGCAAAAGTTTTTAAAAATCCTTCTTGTTCAAAAATAAACTCAGAGGAGGTTTGGATTTCATTAATAGTGAGATCTGAAGTTATAAATTTATATTCTCCCTTTAATTTATCTATAAAAAAAGAACCCTTAAGAGAATTTGACTCCGGATAAATTTCTAAATCTATTTCAAGAAAAGGAGGGGTTCCTAAGGAAAGATTTGGTAAAAAAAGAGCTAAAAAAAATAAAATATAAGTAAAAAGCTTCATAAGAGATAAATAATTTTTTTTGAAAAATAATTTTTTTGAAATATAATAACAATGTTACTATACTAAGAAAATCTAATTTTGTAAAGAAATATGAAAAAAGTTAAAGTTCTTGTGTTTTGGGGATATGGAATAAACTGTGAGGTAGAAACTGCTTATGCTTTTAAAGTATCTGGAGCAGAATCTGAAATAGTTCACTTATCTGAAATTTTTTTTGGAGAAAAAAGAATTCTTGATTATCATATTCTTTGTTTTCCTGGTGGGTTTTTAGATGGAGATCATTTGGGTAGTGCCCAAGCTTGTGCGCATCGTTTTAAATTTCTTAAAATAAAAGGTAAAATACCTCTTTGGGAAGAATTATTAAAATTTTTAAATCAGGGCGGACTTATATTAGGAATATGTAATGGGTTTCAACTCTTAGTAAAAATGGGTTTGCTTCCTGGTGGAAAATATTTAGGACAAAGAAAAGCAACCCTTACTTATAATATTTCTGGTAAATTTGAAGATAGATGGGTCTATCTAAAAAGTAAATCCTAATACTCCATGTGTTTTTTTAAAGGGACTTGAAGAAATTTATCTTCCTGTAAGACATGGGGAGGGTAATTTTATAGCTGAAAATGAAGAAATTTTAGAAGAACTAAAAAAAAATAACCAGATTGCTATTCAATATATTGATCCTGAAACCAAAGAACCCACTCTAAAATATCCCTTTAATCCTAATGGTTCTCAAGAAGCAATAGCAGGTATATGTGATATCACAGGAAGAATATTCGGACTTATGCCTCATCCAGAAGCTTTTAATCACTGGACTAATCATCCTCGTTGGACCCGAGAAAAAAACAAAGTAGCGCAAGGACTTTATATTTTTAAAAACGCTGTAGATTGGGTAAAAACTAACCTTCTCTAATGAACCCTAAAAAAATAGCTCAATTTTTAAAGGGATTTTTAAAATTATGGAAAAATAAAGGTATTTTAATAATATTTTTATTAATTGCTATTTATCTAACTTTTTTCTTGTTATCTCCTTATATTTTAAAATATCTCCAAACCAGCTATAATCAAAAATTTGTCTTTTATAGTGTTTCAGAACCCTTAGTTTCACTTTTAAAATTTTCTTTGGTTTTGACCTTTATACTTTTATTTCCTTTCCTTTGGTATTTTTTAATTTCTTTTTTCAATTTTCTTTATTCTTTTAAAAAAAAGCCATTTTTGGTTGTTTTATGTATTAGGACTTTTTTTATTTTATTTAGGAGTAGTTTTTTGTTATGAAGTTACTCTTCCTTTCGGAATAAAATTTCTCGTTTCTTTTAAAACAGAAAAAATTGAGCCAGCTATTTCTCTTGGTCATTTTGTTAATTTCTTTAGTTTTTTTATTCTTGCTTTTGGACTAATTTTTGAATTACCCTTATTTATCTGTTTTTTATCTATGGGAAGAATTATTAATCCTTCAAAACTTGGTAGTTATAGAAAAGAAATATTTTTTATAATAGTAGTTATTGCAGCTTTGGTTACACCTACTCCAGATGCCTTCAATATGTCGCTTCTTGCTATTCCTTTATATATATTGTTTGAGCTTGGTTTATTTTTAAGTAAACTTATTCAAAAATCGGAGACTACTTTAAATACTTCTAATACTCCTTTGGAGGATAACCAGAAAGGGCTGCAGAAAGATTAGCAGCTTTATCTGGAGGCATAGCACTTAAAATACTTGCTATTTGTTGACTTTTTAATTGACTTAATATTTTTACAGCCATATCTTTATCCATATTTATTAAAATTTCAGCAGCCTTTCCTGCTCTCATTTCAGATATAGCTCTGGCTAAAAGTTTAGTTCTTTCATCTTGTATAGTTTCAAGTTTATTGAGTTTTTGGTCTATAGTAGCTTCTAAATCTTTTAAAGCTATCATTTGTTCACGAATCCTTTTTTCCATTAATTCTAACTCTTTTTCTCTTATTTCTATTTCTTTAGCCTTCTCGGAGAGTTTAGCTTTCTCTAAATCAAGGGCTTCAAAAAATTCAGGAGGACATCCTGTAACAGTAGGGCCCTCTTTTGCAGAAACCCTACTCACTTCTGAAAAAATTAAAGCTGTTACTAATATAAATTTAGTTATACCTAAAACCATTAGAAACCAAAAAAGATTTTTAGTTTTCAACTTAAAATTTATTTTAAATCTAAAAAACCTATACATAATCTCTTCCTCTTCTTAGAAGAACTAAATCGTCCATCTCTTTATAAAATCTTTTAATATTTTCTAAATCCCACATATGTTTGACCTTATTTTTTACGCTCTCCATTAATTTTCGCTCTTTATAAATTTTTTCTAAAAGCTTAAGAAGGGTTTTTAATTCTTCATTTTGCATATCAATCTTTTTATTTAATAAATTTTCAAATTCTTTATTTTTTTCTATTTGAAACAATTTATATTTAAATTCTTCAGCAGTAAAAACACATTTTTTTTCTAAGGAATCGTAATAATTCTTTCTAAGAGAAATAATAGTTTCTTTTTCTTGTAATAATTTTTCAAGGTTTATTCGGCAATTTATAACTCTTATTTTAGCTTGTTCCTCCTGAAGACCTTTATACCAAGTCAAAAGTTTTAAAATTTTTAATTTTTTTTTCATAGTTTTTTATTAATAATTTCTTTTAATAAGTTAACTGAATCTTCCAAAGAATATTTTTCTTCTACCTGCTGTTTTAGAAAATTTTTTAGATCACCTATTAAAGAAATAGCTCTATCTATATCTGGATTGGAACCTTTAACATAAGCTCCTATATTAATAAGATCTTCGGCTTTTTTATAAGTAGCTAAAATCGCTATAGTTTGATAAGCTAAATCTAGATGTTCCTTCGGGACGATGTCTCTCATTACTCTGCTTATACTTGCAAGAATATCAATAGGAGGGTAGTGTCCCTCATGAGCCAGATCTCTTGAAAGTACAATATGTCCATCTACTATACTTCTCACTGAATCAGCTATGGGGTCATTAAGATCATCCCCTTCTACCAAAACATTATATATTCCAGTAATATCACCTGCACCGATTTTTGGACCAGCTCTTTCTAAAAGCTTAGGGAGTATTGCGAATACAGAGGGAGTATATCCACGAGCTGTAGGAGGTTCTCCAGAAGCAAGACCTATTTCTCTTCCTGCCATACAAAACCTGGTTAAAGAATCCATAAGAAGAAGCACTTTATATCCTTTATCTCTAAAATATTCAGCAAGAGAAGTAGCGTAATAGGCAGCTCTTATTCTTATTGATGGGGCTTCGTCAGAAGTTGCTACTACAACAACTGATTTTTTTAATCCATCTTCTTTTAAATCTCTCTCTATAAATTCTCTTACTTCTCTTCCTCTTTCTCCTATTAAAGCAATAACATTTACATCTGCACTAGTATATCTTGCTATCATTCCAAGAAGGGTACTTTTTCCCACTCCAGAACCTGCCATTATAGCTATCCTTTGTCCTCTTCCTATGGTTAAAAGTGCATTAATAGCTTTTATCCCTACATCTAAAATTTCTTTTATCGGAGCCCTTTCTAAAGGCTTTAAAGGTTCTCCATAAAGGGGATAAAAATCCGAAATCTTAGGCTTTCTCTTATTATCTAAGGGTTCTCCTAAAGCATTTACTATTCTCCCAAGAAAATCTTCTCCTACAGGTGCATAAGAAGAACCTATAGGAAAGACCTTTGCCCCAACTTCAATTCCCTTTATATCACCCAAAGCTGTTAGCAAAAGCTTATTATCCTTAAAACCTATAACTTCTGCAATTAAATTTGTATTTTGCCCCTCAATTTTACAAAGATCCCCTACTTTTAAAAACGGTCCAGTGCTTTCAATGGTTAAGCCAATAAGTTTAGTAACGTATCCATAAATTTCAAAAGGAATTATTTGTGAAATCTCTTTTTTGTATTCTTCTAAATTTTTAACCTTCATCTTTAAAAAGACTATCTAAAAGTTTTTTCCATCTCTTTTCAAAAGTTGCATCAATAACCCCTAAGGAAGTTTCAATAAATACTCCTCCCTTAGAAATCGATTCATCAGGGATTAATTTAATTTTTTGAGAAGGAGGTATATGTTTTGACAAATTTTCTTCTAAAAAGCTGTATTCTTCAGGATTTACCTTAATATTTAATTCTGTCCCCTCAGCAATGTAATTTAAAGCTTCTTTTATTATTCTTAGTGGAATTTCAGGATCTATCTTAACTTCTTTTAAAGTTATTTTATTAGCTATATCTAAAGCTAAGTTTAAAATTTCTTTATCCATATTTATAATTAATTCTTGGGTTTCTTTTTCTATATTTTTTAAAAAGGTTTCTACTATTTTAATTTTTTCTTGAAANTCCCTTTCTAATTTTATTGCTAAATTTTTATATTTTTCTTCAGCTTCCCTTTTTCCCTTTTCGAATCCTTCTTTATGCCCCTTTTTATATCCCTCAAGATAACCCTTGTTAAATCCTTCTTTATAACCCTTTTCAAATCCTTCTTCTTTAGTTTTATTTTTTTCTTTAGAACTAACTTTTAAATTTACTTCAAAGAGAGATTGAAAGGTTTCATTTTCTGTAGGAACTAAATCAGGTTTGATAATTGAGATCTCAGGCTTTTTTTTAGTTTTTAGAATTTTAGACAAATTCCTCTTCTCCTCTGGTAAGAACTATTTTTCCTTCTTGTTCTAATTTTTTGGCAGTTCTTATAATATTTTGCTGAGCCTTTTCAACTTCTGTAATTCTAACCGGAGGCATTAATTCTAATTCTTCTTTAAGCAAGTCAGCAGCACGTTTACTCATATTTCTGAAGAATTTTTCCTTTACTTGAGGTGAGGCACCCTTTAGAGCTAATTTCAAATCATCAGTTGAGATTTCTCTAAGGAGAGTTTGTATTGCAAAATCATCAACTTTAAGAAAGTCTTCGAAGGTAAAGAGGTGTTTTCTTATTTCTTCAGCTAAAGCAGGATTTTCATCCTCAATTTCAGTTAGGAGTTCATCTTCTAAAGCTCTTCCGGCATGTGCTAAGATTTCTGCAGCCTTTTCAGGTCCTCCAATTTTTTTACCTAATACACCTCCAACACTTTGCAATTCAGCTTCTAAAGAATCACTTATTTCTTTTACAATTTCAGGATCAATTTTATCTAAAAGAGCAATTCTCAAAAGTACATCTCCTCTTATTCTTTCTGGGAGAAGTTGTAAAACCTGTCCAGATAGATAGGGATCAAGATGAACTAAGATGATAGCTATAGTTTGAGGGTGTTCATTAGCAAGAAAGCTTGCAATAGTTTTAGGATCAAGCTTTCTTAACTTTTTAAAAATTTCAGGTCCAATTTCTTTTTTAATTTCTTCATAAAGTTCTTTACCTTTTTCTCCATAAGCTTTTAATAAACTTTGTTTCAAAAATTCCTCTGGAGAAACATTGATGTTTCCTAGAACTTCTCTTACTTCTATATTGGCTTCCTCTAAAACCTTTTTAACTGCTTCAGCAGGTATATATTCAATTTTAGCCATTTCAATTCCTATTCTTTTAATATCTTCTTCATCTAAATATTTATATACTTCAGAAGTAAATTCTTCGCCCATTAACATAAGAAAAATAGCTGCTTTTTGTGGTCCAGTTAATTTATTAGGATCTATTTTAGCCATTTTTAATATCCAGCCTCAGATAGANCTTTTTTCCTTTCTTCTAATGTTTCTTCTAAAAGCCACTTTTTAACAAGCATAGCAGCTCTTTCTGGTTGACTTTTTATAATTCCTAAGGCAATCTCTTGAGGTAAAGGAGCTAATTCTTCTTCCTCAGGAGGAGTTGGTATACCAGGACGGGCAGGTGGTGCTTCTACAGGAACAGGTTTTGGTGTAAGAGCCTTAATAAGAGGTCTAATAACAAAAAGATATAACAAAATTAAAGCACCAATTAATAAAAGAGGTTTATAAAATTGAGATACATAATCTATTATACTAGGTTTTGGCATAGGGATTTTAGCAAATTCTTCTGTTTGTATTTTTACTTCATCTCCTCTGTCAGGATTATATCCTATAGCACCCTTCACCAATTCTTCAATCCAGGTAAGTTTTGCAGTAGCATTTTCTCCTAAAACACTTTTATCAACCAAAACAGCTACACTTATTTTTTTAATACTTCCCGGTGAAATTTCAAGATTTCTAACCTTTTTACTAACTTCGTAATTTTTAAGAGTTCTTTTTTTAGAATATGTCTCTCCTTGGGGTTGGGGTGAGGTGGCTTCCATTTTCTTAAGGAGAGTTCCTTTGACACCAGCTTCTCCACCTTCATCTGGTATTTTACTTATTTTTTGTTCTTCCTCTGTTTCTTCAGAAACTACTGCTGTTCCTTCAGGATCATAAATTTCTTCTGCAATGTTTTCCTTATCAAAAGAAATATCTACCCATACTTGAGCTATAGCCTTTCCATATCCTAAAGCTCCTGAAAGTATTTCTTCTATTTTATCTTTTAATTGCTTTTCTATTTTTTCTTTATAAGCAAGCTTAGTAACTGGTAATTCTTCCTCTTCTGAAGGAGTATAAAGACTTTTTCCAGTATTAGCATCTATAACAGCTACATTTTTTGGATCAAGTTTTGGCACAGCTCCACTAACTAAATTGACAATACCTTTTATTTGAGAAGAAGTGAGTTGATAACCAGGTTTGAGCTCTATTAAAACTGAAGCCTTAGGAGGCTTTTCCTCTTCTATAAATACGGTTTCTTTAGGTAAAGCAAGATGAACTCTTGCAGATTTTATTCCTTTTATTCCCATAATGGTTCTTGCAAGCTCCCCTTCTAGAGCTCTTTGATAAGTTACTTTTTCTTGAAACTCTGTAAGCCCCATTTTTTCCTTATCAAAAAGTTCAAATCCAGGACCACCTCCCCCAATCAACCCTTTACTTGCTATCTCCATTCTTATCTCAGGAACTTTATCCTTTGGTACATAAATACTTCCATCCATTTCTACTTTATAAGGAATTTTTTGTTCCTTAAGGTATTGCACAATTTGTCCAGTTGTCTGTTCATCAAGACCTCTATAAAGAAGTCCCCAATTGGCCTGATTATATAACCAAATACTTAGTATTAAAAGCAAAGTAATTCCAATAGATCCACCTATTAAAAGTATTTTCTGCCTTTTATCTAATCTTTTCCAAAAATCTATTAGTTGATCAGGAATTTTTCTTAAATCCATGAACTTCTCCTATAAAATTGTTTTTAAAATTTTAGATCTGCATTCTCATAATTTCTTGATAGGCTTCTAAAACTTTATTTCTTATCCTAAGAAGAAGTTTAAAATTTAAATCAGCCTTAGAGATTGCAAGCGCAACTTCTGAGAAATCTATATCTTCACCTTTAGCCAGAGCTTCTAACATTTTTTGAGCTTCCTTTTGAGAGGTGTCTATTTCTTTTATTTTTTGAAGAAAAAAATTTTTAAAATCTAATTTGTTTTCTAAAGTTTTATTTTGAAGATTTTGTAAATTTTTAATTTGGATATTTGGATTAAAATTAATTTTCATTTTAAGCCTCCCTTTTTATTTTATTTTAATAAATCTAAAGTTCTTAGAGTCATACTTTTAGTAGCAGAAAGGACAGTTAAATTTGCTTCATAAGCTCTTCCTGCAGATAAAAGTTCAACCATTTCAGTAATTACATCTACATTGGGATATTTTACAATTCCTCTTTCATCAGCATCTGGGTGTCCAGGATCATAAACCTCTTTAAAAGGAGAAGGATCATCAACTATTTTTTCTACTTTTACAGCTTTAAGTTCAGGATTCTTTTCTGAAATAGGGATAGCTTTTAAAACTACAACTTTAGCTCTATAAGGCCCTCCTTCTAAAGTCCTTGTTACTTGAGAATTTGCAATATTTGTAGCAGCAATATTTAATCTTACTCTTTGAGCTAAAAGTCCACTACCTACTATTTGTGATATTTTAAGTAGGTTCATTTTTATCTACCTCCCTCAGTAATTGCTTCTCTTAATCTTTCTAATTCTTTTGAAAGGGCTTGCAGTGTGGCTTCATATAGCATTTGATTTTCTGTAAGCTGAACCAATTCCTCTTCAAGATTAACATTATTTGGAGTTCCTAAGGTTTCTCCTTCATAGGCTTTTAGAAGTTTATTTATATTTTTAAAAGATCCATCAAAATGCTTAGGATGAGTGGTTTTGAGACGGTTTTTCTCAGAAAGATAGCTTTGAATAATTTTTTCAAAGGGAATATCTTTTCTTCTATACCCAGGAGTATCAACATTAGCTATATTTGATGCAAGAAGAGAATGTTTATAAGATCTTATCTTTAAAACAGTTTTTACAAGATTGAAAGTTCTTTCAAATACACCTAACATAGAATTTTACCTCCCTATAACAAGCCTTCTCTTTCATATTGTTTAAGCTTATTTCTTAAAGTTCTAACAGTAATTCCTAAAAGTTCTGCTGCTTTAGTTCTGTTTCCTTTACATATTTCTAAAGCCTTTAAAATAGCTTCTCTCTCCAGTTCTGAAAGTGGTTTTACTTCTATGGAATTTTTTGCAAAATTTGTGCCTGTATAAGAAGAAGGTATATTTTGAGAAAAAGGATCTATAATATTTTCTAAGTCTATTAATTTATCTTCACAAGTGAGAACAGCACGTTCAATCATATTTTTTAATTCTCTCACATTTCCGGGAAAGTGATAATTTTTTAAAAAAGAAAGGGCTCTTTCTGTAAAGCCACTTATATTTTTATGATAAAGAGTGGAAAATTTTTCCAGAAAATAAAAAGCTAAAAGCTCTATATCTTCCTTTCTTTCTCTTAATGACGGAATTTTGACAGTAATAACATTTATTCTATAAAAGAGATCGCTTCTAAAGCGTCCTTCAGAAACTTCTTTTTCGATATCTTTGTTAGTAGTTGAAATTAGCCTTATATCCACTTTTATAGGTTGATAACCACCTAAACGATCTACCTCTTCTTCTTGGAGAACTCTTAAAAGTTTGCTTTGAAGATGAGGGTGCATTTCTGTAATTTCGTCTAATAAAAGGGTTCCTTTATCTGCTAATTCTATTTTTCCTTTTTTTCTAAAATTAGCCCCAGAGAAAGCACCTTTTTCATAACCAAAAAGTTCAGACTCTAAAAGAGATTCTGGTAAGGCTGCACAGTTTATAGCAATAAAAGGTCCAAATCTTCTGGGACTTTTTTGGTGAATATATTTAGAAAGGAGTTCCTTTCCTGTACCTGTTTCTCCTATTAGAAGAATAGGAGCTTTGCTTTGAGCAACCTCCTCTAATTTTTTAAGAATTTTAAGCATATATGGATTTTTAGTAATAAAAGCAGAATCTTGCCAGAAAATCTTTTTTTCTTCTAAGGCATATAAAATAGTTTTTTCCATAATTTCAAAAGGGGTTGAAAGAAGCTTAAAATCATAAGCTCCTCTCTTAATAAATTCAATAGCATCTTCCAAATCTGCTCTTTCGGCTAAGAAAACAATAGATTTTAATCCCAATTTAAAAAAATTATCTACTAATAAAGGATTTTTAGTTTCTTCATAGGAAAGTTCGTAAACCATTACATCTATGGATGAGGGGAGTCTTTTGAAGATCAAATTCAGACTTTTTAAAAAATAAAACTTCAAGTTCCCTTTCTAAGAGAGAATCTCTAAGAAGTTTTACTTCTAAACTATCTCCAGTTAAACATATTTTTCCCTTCATATTAATTATCTTAAAATATCACTTGATGAGTTCTTTCTACAAAATTTCTCATTTTTTCATAACTTTTAGCAAGTTCACTTTCTAAGGAATTTCCTTTCGTTAACTCTTTCCACATTTCTGTAGAAACCTTGATATTTCCTTTTTTTTCTAAATAGTAAGCTTCTAACCATTTTATTTTAAAATTATCAGGAAATTTTTCTTTAGCATATTTTAAAGTATTTTCAAAAACAACTTTATCAGTATTAAAAGTTTCCAAAAGTAAAAGGACATAATCATCAGCTTTTGCTTTAAAAAAGGGATTATTTGTATAGGCTAAAGCTTTACCATATTGTCTTAAATAAAGAGCTCTGTCACGAAAATATTTTAAGAGTTTTTCTTTAAATTTTTCTGATAAGGTTGAATTTAAAACTAAATTTAAATAATATTCTCCACTACCTAAGTTTTTTTGNCCTTCATAAAAAGCCATTAAATAAAAATAATAAGGATCTTTTGTTAAATCTTTATATTTGCTTTTGTTTAAAAAATTAAAAATGTCATTAAAGAGGTCTAAATTTTTGTCTTCTAAAGCTAACAATCCTAATTTAAGCAAAATTTTAGGAATTAGTTCCTTTCTATTATTTAGTTCATAAGCTCTAATAAAACAATAAGAAGCTTTAGTGTAAAGGTTATAGTTAAAATAAATATCTCCCAGTGTATAATAAGCTTCTCCACATTTAGTTTTTTCAAAAAGGTCCTTATCTTCTACTTCCAGTTTTGTTACTAAGAAAAGATTTTTCTTTTCATAATTTTCTTCAAAAAGAGAGCTTACACTTTTACAATAATAAGTTTTGACTACATCGATTAATGGACTTCTTTCATAGATTTTTAAAAATTCTATAGCACCTTTTCTTGCTGAGAAATAGTTTTTACCTTCAAAGAAAACTTTAACAATCATAAAGCTTGCTTCTTCAGCTATTTTTTCTTCAGGATATTTACTTTTAATTAAAGTAGCAAACGAAATTAAATCCTCTTTAGTTTTCTCAGGAAGAAGTTCTTTAATTAAGCTCTTTTCATAAGCTATTTGATAGAGTCTAAATTTAGAAAAAAGGGCTTCTTTGGTGCCATCCCAATTGGTAATAATTAATTCATAAAAAGTTTTTGCCTTTTCTTCGTCTTTTTTTAAATAAGCTTCAGCTAACTGATATATTACTTCTGGGGCTTCCTTATAAGTTCCATATACATTTATAAAAGTAAAAAAATCATCTTCAGCTTTTTTAAGTTCTCCTTTTTTGATGAAATAAATCCCTCTAAGTTTATAAATTTCTCCAAAATTTTTTATAATCAAATTTTTATCTAATTTTTTAATTTCTTCTGCAGGAAGTTCTTTGATAAAATAAAGTAAAATCTTAGCTTCTTTTTTTAAACCTTCATCACAATAAGAATTTAAAAAATCTTCCAAATTTTTTTTGGCAGTTTTATATTCACCTCTTATTATATAGGCTTTTATATTTATTAAATTTGCTAAGCAGGCTTCATGGGTTCCAGTTTTTACTGAAATAACCTTTTCAGAAAATTCAGAAGCCTTTTCTGGGAAACCAGACCTAAGAAAACTTTCAGAAATGATTAAATTTTCTTCAGGAGTAAGGGAAAAATCAGGGGGTAGTTCTTTTAAAAGATCCGTGACCTTTTCGTAAAGTTTTTGATTATAGGCAGTTTTTATTTTTTGTATAGTTTCTTCAGCTTTTTTTAATTGAACTTCTCTTTCCTCGGTTTTATTATAAGAAAACAAAATAATACCCAAATCTTTTGGGCTTTCAGAAATTGAAATAGAAAAGAGAATAAAAATAGATAAAAAACTTAAAAGAATTATGAAAGCAATAACCAAAAAATTTAATTTTTTCATTTGCTTAATAAAATATCAAAAATTATACCAAATTATATTTTTTAAGTTTTTCTATAAAGGTTGTGCGGTTTAATCCTAATAATTTAGCTGCTTTAGTTTTGATTCCCTTTGATATTTCAAGAGATTTTTTTAGATAATATATTTCTATTTCTCTTAAAAGTTTGTTTAATTCAATTCCTTCTTCAGGTATTTCAGGAAGTGTATATTTTAGCTCTACCTCTTTTTTCTCAATTAACTCATCTCTTACAGCAAATTTTAAATCTAATGAAGACATAGAAAGATCTTCAACTCCGATAACATTATTTTCTGAGAGTATCACTAATCTTTCTATTAAATTTTCCAATTCTCTTATATTTCCTGGCCAATGATAATTCATAAGAGTTTCTAAGGCTTCAGGAGTAATAGTTTTTTCTTCTATTCCTTCTCTTTCACATAATCTTTTCAAAAAAAATTTTACCAATAAAGGGATATCCTCTTTCCTTTCTCTTAGAGGAGGAAGTCTTATAGGAATTACATTTAATCTAAAAAAGAGATCTTCTCTAAATTTCCCTTCTTTAACCTCCTTTTCCAAATCTTTATTAGTTGCAGCAAGAATTCTTACTTCAATTTTAATAGCTCCATCTCCACCTAATCTTTCTACTTGTTTTTCTTGAATTACTCTTAAAAGTTTAGCTTGAAGTTTAGGGCTTAAATCTCCTATTTCATCAAGAAAGATAGTTCCTTGGTTTGCAAGCTCAAATTTACCTGGTTTACTTTTTATTGCTCCTGTAAAAGCTCCCTTTTCATACCCAAAAAGTTCAGCCTCTAAAAGATCCTCTGGGATAGCAGCACAATTTATAGGAACAAAAGGCCCTTTTCTTTTACTACAAAAATGAATATATTTTGCTAAGACTTCTTTTCCTGTTCCTGATTCTCCAAGAATAAGAACTGTACTTGAAGAAGGGGCTACTTTTTTTGCTAATTCATAAACTTTTTTCATTTGCGGATTCCGGGTCTCTAAAAGAAACATATTTAGAATTATATCACAATTTTGACAGATATGTCAAATTTTTGATTATTTATTTTTTGATATATTTATGGGCATACTTTCTTACATGATGTCCTTCAAGAACATGAAATACTCTTATTTTTTCAAGAAAATTTTTAGAAAATGAACCAATAGGTAAAAAAATTACTTTTTTACCTTGAAGAGAAGCAAATTTTTTTGCAAGGTTACTGGGGGGTTTTTTAGCTACATAAATTATATATTTTTCTAAACTATAATCTATTCCAGCTAAGAGAAGTCTTTCAGCTTTATTAGTTGCTATATCAAAATAGGGNTCTTCCCATATATCATATACTCTCATAGGAGGATAAGTGAGCATGAAACCCCCATATTTAGCTTTAGCAATACCAGGACCTACTACATTTTCTTTTGGATCTGTAGAATAAAAGGCCATATCCGATTCTTGGTGATGTTCTCCATGCCAGGTAAAATTCCAAGGATATTTTTCCTTTCCTGTTAATGGGTCAGGATCTTCTTCAAAAATTATTACTACTGACCCTGCTTTTGCATGGGCTTGAGGTTCTTCTTTTACATAAGGAGTCTCTTCAAGAAACCATTTTCTTATTGTTTCCCTTAGATCCAAACCATCTTTTAATGAAGTTGTAAAAGGTTCAATTTTTCTTAAATTTTCTGTAATAACCTTAAGTCCTTTCTCCATCACCTTTTTTCCAAAAGTTTCAACTACTACATCCTCTGGAGGAAAAGAACAAATAACCTTTCCAGTAAAACCTTTCTTAAAAACTTTTCTTTCTTCTCTTGTAGTAAATTTTTGTAAGAAATTTAAGCTACTTCTTATACTTTTTATTTTTCTTGAAAATCTTAATCTTTTAGATGGGAGCCTTAAATCTTCAAGAGAAAGATTTATGATAGGGAAGGGAGAAAGCTCTTCTTTTTGAAATTCATAGAAAGTTGCAATCTCCCAAAACCAGAAAGCAAATTCATCTCCTCCTATTCCTCTTACTGCTAAAATTAATGTATAAAGGTCAGGAATGTACTGGCCTTTTATTAAAAGAAGATTTCTTAAAAATTGTCCAAAAACCTGAAGATCCTTAGGAGAGAGTTCTGTTCCTGTTTCTTTAAAATATTTTTGTCTTGCCTTTTCAAAAATTTCTTCATATAAAGTAATTCTATCAAGAACAAAATTTTTATTTTCTATTAAATTTTTCCTATTTTTTTCATAGGTAGATTGAAAATATCCTGGCTCAGAAAGAATTTCTCTTAAGCTTTTTGAATTTAAAGTATAAATTTCTATTTCCTTAGGTATATTTTTAGGAAGATAAAAGCAAACCTGAAGCTCTCTCAAGAGCTCTTATTACTCCCTTTACTTGATAAAAAGGTAAAATAATAGCGACAGACTCATATTTTTGAGAAATTTCAAGAATTTTTTCTGCAATGTATTTTTCTCTTTCTGTTAAATGCTCTTCAAAAAAGGAAAGGATTAAATCTACATATTTAGTAAATTCTAAATCTTTAATTAGATAGGTAGGTAGAGGAGTAAAATTAGCTAAATCTTCTTCTTGTGCTTCCTTTGGTAGATCTATAAAAAAAATAGGAACACCAGAAAAAATAGCATATCTTGTTGCCTCAACCAAGGGGCATAAAGGTTCTACAATTAGATACTCAGTTTCCTTTGTTTTATAAGTAAGGGAAAGAACAGAAATAGTAGGAAGGCTTTTTACAGCGAGTAACCATTTATCTTTTATAAAAAATGGAAGAGTAATTGCTACAGCAGAGGGTTTAACTTCAGCTAAAAGTTTTATAATATTTTGAGTAATTTCAAGATTACTTGGAAAAAAGGGCAGAAAATATAAAATTGAAGTTTTGTCTTTAAAATTTTTTTCAATTCTAAGCATATTTGGATTAATCTAAGGGACGCAAAAGAGGCTTAGTTGGTTTCTTATTTTCCAAAAGTTCTTTTAGATATATTAAGGCTTGAGGACCAAGAATTACTGAAATAGCCTCTTTAAGAAGTGGTAAAAGATTTGTTAAATCCTTAGAAGATTTATTTGAGAATTTAATTTTTTTAAGGATATAACGTCCTATATTTACCCCATCTCTTACACTATAAAGTTCTCCATATTCGTGAGCCATTTGTAAAAACCTAACTATATAATCAAGAAGTCCTTCATCAGCCCAAGGTAAATTAGTTTTTAGAATAGCCTTTTCTTCCTCATAGGAAGGAAAATCTATAAAAATTTGAGGTTGCAGTCTTGAGTGAATATATTCAGGTAATTCAAAAGTTGAAGCATCTTCATTCATAGTAACACAGAGTCTAAAATCTGGATGTGCCTTTATCTTTATTCCTGCAATAATAGATTCTACATATCTTCTAGCATCAAGAAGAGGAGCAAGTGAAGCCCAAGATTTTTCACTCATTCTATTTGCTTCATCAATAATAGCTACTCCACCTTTTATCATAGCAGTAACGATAGGGCTTGCTACATACCTTATCTTTTTATCTTCTGAAATAACAGGAGTTATAATGAGGTCTTCTGGTCTTGTATCAACAGTTGCTTGGAAAATATAAACCTCTTTATTTAGCCTTTTTGCAGCTGCATAAGCAAGGGTTGTTTTACCCACCCCAGGTTTACCAACAAGACGGGGTGTAAGAGGAAGGTCTTTTTCATCCAAAACAAGCCAGCAAGCAAGTATTTGTTCAATGATTTCATCCCTTGGATAAAGAGGAATATTTAATTCATCAGGATGAGAAAGATATATGGTTACACCATCAATTACAACGCTTTCCATATAATTTAAATATATTTCTTTTTTAAAAATTTGCTATATCAAAATAAAAACAAAAATTATTGACAAATATAATTTAAAGGANTATTAATTTTAGGATTATGAGAAAAAAGAGAAACTTGGGCAACTAAAATTGGTCTTATTTTAGCAGCTGCAGGTAATGCTATAGGTCTTGGAAATATCTTAAGATTTCCTTCTAAGGTTGCACTATATGGAGGGGGAGCCTTTATGGTTCCCTATTTTATTTCTCTTTTTTTGTTAGGACTTCCGCTTATGATTTTAGAATGGGTTATAGGAAGGTATGCAGGTTCAAAAGGACACGGTTCTATGATTGGGATAATGGGGGTGTTTTTTAATCAAAGCTCTTTGCCAAGAATAGTAGGGAGTTTAGGTGTAGTTATTCCCTTTCTTATCGTTTGTTATTACATATATATAGAATCTTGGACTCTTGGTTTTGCCTTTTTATCCCTTTTTAAAAAACTTCCTCAATATATTGAATACACTGATCCTAATCTTACATTAATACCCTTTTTAAAATTCTATAAAGAATATACTCAACCTTCTCTTTTAGCTATCCTTTTTCTTTTAATAACTTTGGTGCTTAATTGGTATATTTTAAAAAGGGGAGTGGTTAAAGGAATTGAACTTACAGCTAAAATTGGATTGCCTTTACTCTTTTTAATGGGTATCTTCTTATCCATAGTTTCACTTTCTATAAATAATTGGAAAGGGGTTGAGGGGCTTTATTTTATATTTAAACCTAACTTTTCAAAATTGACTGATCCTCAAGTTTGGGTAGAAGCTTCTGGTCAAATATTTTTTACACTTTCCTTAGCTATGGGTGCTATAGCTACTTATGCAAGCTATGTAAAAAAGAACGAAGATGTAGTAAAAGTAGGGATTTATACAGCTTTAATAAATGAATTGGCAGAAATAGGAATAGGTGCTTCTATTGCTATTCCTGCAGCTTTCGCCATTTTTGGAGCCTCCTCTATTCCTCAACTTGCTCAAGAAGGGACCTTTAGACTTGGTTTTATGAGTATGCCAGCTATTTTAGCTATTTTACCCTTTGGATATATCTTTTCTTTTATATGGTTTTTTTTGCTTTTTATTGCAGCTTTTACTTCATCTTTAGCTCTTATTCAGCCATTAGTTGCATTTTTTGAAGATGAATTAGAAATTTCTCACCATTTAGCTGTTAATCTTTCTATGGTTATGGTAGCCTTTGGTGCCTTTCTTTCTGCTTTTGTTCCTGGTTTTCTTGATGAGTTAGATTTTTGGGCAGGAGCAGTATTTTTAATTCTTTTTGCCTTTATAGAAATATTAGTTTTTGTTTGGTTATTTGGGGTAGATAATTTTTATAAAGAATTAATTAGAGATACCTTTTTAAAAATTCCCAAATTAATGGTTTATGTTTTTTATGGAGCTTCCTTAATTTTTATAGGAATTCTTTTTTATTTTTGGATTTTAATAAAATTACCTCAGTATTTTCAGAATATTACTTGGAATATAATTATAGCCAGAGGTTTTATTATAGGAACTCTTTTCATTTTGGGTTTATTAGCCATCAAAAGTAAATAAAATAGTTATCTTGACAAAGAAAAAATTGAGAATATATTAAAACTTAACGCCGAGGTGGCGGAATTGGAAGACGCGCTGGCTTGAGGGGCTAGTGGACGTAAGTCCGTGCGGGTTCGAGTCCCGCCCTCGGCACCATAAATTACTTTCTCTCCCTTTTAGGATTTAA
>Ga0065719_100049_pt1 | contig 29541 bp, 27 predicted proteins | sample GBSCel85sediment_FD_59106 | JGI IMG/M metagenome (GOLD analysis project Ga0065719, IMG submission 59106) | Hot spring sediment microbial communities from Great Boiling Spring, Nevada - Cellulolytic enrichment CS 85C v3 (version 3) | ecosystem: Environmental > Aquatic > Thermal springs > Hot... | reverse complement strand
CGATCCAGGGGCCTCCCTCACCACGGCTCCCGAGGATATTGGCATTGGCTCCTAACACGGGCTGCTCCCAAACCTTGAGGCCGGCCCGGCGCAGCTCCTCCATGAGGTACTCCGCGCAAAGCTCCTCCCGACCGGTGACCGTAGGAAAACGCAAAAGATCCAGGGCCCAACGGGCAAGTTTTTCCCTCATGACATCGCATTTTACTGATGAACAGCGAACCTGGTCAGGCGCGGTGAGCACGGTTATGGTTTATGGATGCCGCGACCAAGGTACGTGCTCATGGTGCTTTCGGGAAAGGGCGGGGTGGGGAAGACCACACTGGCGGTCAACCTTGCCTCGGCCTTGGCTCATGGTCACCGCGTGGGCCTCCTCGATGCGGACCTTCACGGGCCGAACGTTCCCAAGATGTTAGGCCTCGAGGGCGCAACCTTGCGGGTGCACAATGGCAAAATTCTTCCGGCTGTAACGCCGGATAATCTTTTGGTGGTGTCGCTGGAGTTCGCCCTTCCTTCTCAGGATGCGCCGGTGATCTGGCGGGGTCCCCTAAAAATGAAGGCCATCCAGCAACTCGTGGAGGATGTGGATTGGGGTGAGCTCGATCTTTTGGTGGTGGACCTTCCGCCGGGGACGGGCGATGAGCCCCTCTCCGTGGCCCAACTCCTCGCGCCCGTGGATGCAGCCCTCATCGTGACAACGCCTCAGGAAGTGGCCCTCCTGGATGCCCGCAAAGCCCTGAACTTTTCCCGTCAAGTGGGGGTAAGGAAAATCGGCGTCGTGGAGAACATGTCCGGGCTCAAGTGTCCTCATTGTGGAAGCGAGATCGCTCTCTTTGGTCGGGAAGGAGCAGAGAAGATGGCGCAAAAGGAAGGCCTGGCTTTCCTTGGGCGTATTCCCATTTTTCCGGAGATTGTGGCCGCCGGGGATTCCGGCCGAGTTCTCGATTTTGGGGACGAAGCCCGCAAGGTTTTCCTTGGTTTGGCCGAACGGGTGTGGGATTTCCTCGAAGGAGGATAAGGTGCACACGTATCCCGAATGCATTCCCTGCATTCTCCGCGCCTCCTTGACTGCGGGAAGGCTTAGCGGAAAAGGGGAGGAGGAGCTTTGGTCTGCGCTTCAAGAAGCGGCCCAGGTGTGTGCTGCTTGGGAGCGGGAGAAGCCGCCCATTGCCTTGGGCGCGGAGGTGGCCACGGTTTTGAAGCGAAAACTTGGACAAGGCGATCCATTTTGGAAAGCCAAAAAGGAAGGGAATGCCGCGGTTTTACGGCTTTATCCCGCGTTGAAGGAACGGGTCCGTTCTTCCAAAGATCCTCTTTTTGAGGCCCTGCGCCTCTCCGCCGCGGGTAATGCTCTGGATTTGGGAGTTCATCCGGAGGTCCATGCGGAAGAAGCCCTNTCCCTGGCGCTGCGCCAACCCTTGNGCCGCTGGGATTACGAGCTTTTTCAGAAACACTTGAAAGANGCNGAAANCGTCCTTTACCTTGCGGACAATGCCGGAGAAATTGTGGTGGATCGCATCCTTATCGANGAGCTTCTCGCCCTGGGAAAAAGGGTGACGTTAGCGGTGCGGGGCGGNCCCATTTTAAACGANGTGACTTTGGCGGATTTAGCGGAGGTGGGCATTCCTCAGGAAGTGGAAATCATTTCCACCGGCTCTGATCTTCCCGGGGTTTTTCTTCCCCTTTCTTCCGCGGATTTTCTTGCTCNGTTCCATAGGGCGGAGCTGATTCTCAGCAAGGGCATGGGGAACTTTGAGGGCCTTCATGGCGAACGCGGTCCGATCTTTTTCCTCTTTCAGGCCAAGTGTTATCCTGTGGCCCAGGAGGCGGGGGTGAAAGTGGGGAGCCTCGTGCTCCTGGGGCCAAGGGGATGAGGGAAGAGAAAGCTGATCCTGTGGAGATTTTTGTGGCCTTTTTGCGGCGNGAGGGCCTCAATGTTACCCGCAGCCGCCTTGCCGTATTGCGGGCTATCGCCGCTCAGCCCAAACACTTCGAGGTCGCGGAACTCCANTCTTCCCTGCGAGCCCAGGTCTCCCCGGCCACGGTTTACCGGACGTTAGGGCTTTTGGAGCGCGCGGGTCTTGTGCGCAAACTCTCGTTTGGCGAAACCCATGCGCACTATGAGCGCGCGTTTGGCCGGGAGGATCATGGCCATCTCATCTGCCAGCGATGCGGCCGCGTCTGGGAGTTCCCCATCGAGGGGATGCGCGCGATACTGGAAAAAGCTGCCCAAGCTACGGGTTTTTCCTTGCGGGAAGCGGTGGTGGAGGGGTATGGGGTGTGTCGGGACTGCCAGGAGGCTGAGCCGGTATAATCGAGTAGGCCGAGGTGGCGGAATAGGCAGACGCGCGGGACTCAAAATCCCGTGCCCCGAGAGGGGCGTGTGGGTTCGACTCCCACCCTCGGCATAAATGTCTTTTTCCGATCTTTTTTGGATCCTGCGCTACCTCTTCCAAGGGAAGATCAAGCTTTATCAGTGCTACACGAACGTGAATTGGCGTACGTGCGAGGCCTGCCTTTCCTGGCATGGCCGGATCGTCTCCCGGCCCGAGGATTTTCCCGCTAATGATTCTTGCGCCCATGAGGTCTTGGCTTTCCCCGTATGGAAGATTGGCGAATACCGTAAAAAGGGGGAGCGCATGAGGAAGAAGGCCGAGGAGGAGCTTTCCCGCCGGGAAAAGTGGCGGAAGGCTTTGGAGATTCTTTCGCACGATTGGGAAAAGGCCCTTACGCTCATTCAGGAGGCGGCTCAGGTGGACGTGTACCTCCCCGAAGTGGAGGAACTTGTGGAGAAAAACAAGGATTGGCTTTTGGGGAATCACACTGTCCGGAAAAACCTGCGGGAGATTTTGGTCGCGGGCTGGAAAGCAAAATTTGCCAAAGAGAGGTATGAACGGCAGCCGGAACTGGCCAGAGTTTCTCAAGAAAAATTCGGGTTGCAGCGGCTTTCGGAACTTCTCCCCTAAGGCTCCTCCGCGCTTTTGGGTCGCCTGTTTTCTCCTTTTTGTTCTCCTTGTGTATTTGGGGGTGCGGCTGATCCCGCCTGCAAAGCCCTCTTTACCCGAACTTCGCCCCATCGTGGTTGACGCCGTGGTCCTGCCTGTTGCGTTTGTGGAGGAAGGCCCTTTGGATATCAATCNGGCCACAGCGGCCGAACTGGAAAAACTTCCGGGAATTGGTCCGGCTTTNGCCCGCCGCATTGTGGAGTGGCGGGAAATCCACGGNCCGTTCCGCTCCGTGGAGGATCTCCTTCAGGTGCCAGGAATTGGGCCNAAGACCCTGGAAGGGATTCGGGACAAAATCACCGTGATGCCGCCATAAGGAGGGAAAGGTCNCCCGCGGCATTTTCCACCTGGTCCACGGTGTTTCCCAAGGCCAAAACCACCTGCACAATGTGGTACCGATCGAAGGGAGGGAGATCCTCCCGGCGGTAAACGGTGGCCACGATCTCCCGCTCCACGAGATCCGACTCGTGTTCGAGTTTATTCACAAGATCGATATTTGCAGCGATGTCCGGGGCCTTTTCGCCCAAATTTCCCGAAAGGAAGGCGTCCTCAAACGAGCTTATGGCGAGGACATAAGCATGGACAGCCTTGGTGAGGAGATCGCCCAAGGCCCGAAAGGCATCCTCCAATTCCAGGCCCAAATTCGGCCGGCGCAGGGCCATGAGGAGGGCGCTATCCTGACAAAGATCGGCAATCTCATCCTGATGCCAAAGGAGCTCCAAAATCCGATCCCGGGGAAGGGGAGCGGTACTACTTTTTGCCAAAGCCAGGCGGATCTCGCGCTTCACCAAATCCGCGGCGTGCTCCCTTTCGCTCACCACATCCGCTTGGACGACCTCGTTCCTTATCCAAGAGCGGAGCTGTTTGGCGAGCTCTTCCGCGGTTTCCTCGACCCTTTGCGCGTGCTCTTTGAGCCGCAAGGCCGTGGGCTTTTTGAACCTTTCCCAAAACGGCATCCTCTCACCTCCTAGAAGGTCAAGCTTGCCGCCACGGCAACGGTGAGGAGATCAGCTACGTCCTCCATGGCGTTAGCGCAGGCTTCCAGTTGGTTGAGGAAGTCCCGGGCCTGTATTTTTTCGGCCAAAGGCATATCCACTGCGAAAAGCCGGAGGACGAGCCGGCGATGGATGTCGTCGAGGTAGCTCTCTTTGTGGTCCACTTCATCGGAAAGGCGCACCGTTTCCGTGGCATTGGCGGAGAGGAAGGCCCGCACCGCCTGGCACAGGGTATCCCATTCCTCGTTGAGGCCCTGCAGAAAATCGCGGATGAGAGGGTGTAAAACCTCGGGAACTTTCACCCGCTGATAAACCAAAAAATCCACAGCCGCTTCCGCGCTATTGGCCACAAGATCGAGCTTGTCCAGGATGTTGAGGAGATTGCGGCGGGTGCCCACCAGGAGGGCGCCGCGGACCAGCGTGATCTCTGCCTCCTTGCGGGCATCATCCGCGTGGCTTTCCCGGCGATGCACTTCCACCGCTTTCTCCTCGAGGGCTTCCCAGCTTTCGCCGGAAAGGAACGCCAGAACGGCCTCATTCATGGCGGCCAGCGTCTCGCCCACCCAGTGGAGGTGTGCTTCCACCAGATCTCGTACTTTTTGGACGGCGCGGCCGCGCAACCCGAAGATTCCCACTTTGTCCCTCCTTCGCGCCTAGGATATACTGGCCCAAACGTTCCTGGCAACTTCCGGGGTGATCCTGATGGGAAAACCTTACAGCTTTTGCCTTGTTGGCCATTCCGGGTCGGGGAAGACCGCGTTGGCTGAGGCGATGCTCAAGGCGGCCAAAGCGCCGGAGGCCGCGTTCGATCGCAGCCCCGAGGAGAAGAACCGGGGCATTTCCATCGATTTGGCGCTGGGTGCGTGTGTGTGGAAGGAGCGCAAGGCCACCATTCTCGTGACGCCAGGTCTGGGTGAGTTCGTGGAGGAGATCCATAAAGGCTTGGATGTGGCGGATCTCGCGGTTTTGGTGGTGAACGCAGAAAAGCCGGTGGAAGTGGTCACAGAGCAGGCCTGGGAAATTGTGCGGGAGACGTATCGCCGGCCGGCCATGGTGTTCGTGAACATGATGGACCGGCCCTTGGCGGACCCCGCGAAGGTCCTTCAGGACCTGAAGGCCCTCCCTGGAAAATTTGTGCCCCTCTATTTCCCTGTGCGGGAAAGCGGAAATCTCAAAGGCCTTGTGGACCTTTTAGCCTCGGATGCAAATCTTCCTCCGGAGGCTAAGGAGCTCCGCGCGCTTCTTTTGGAGGAGGTGGCCTCCTTCGATGATGCGCTTTTGGAGAAGTTCCTGGCCGAGGAGGAAATGGACCGCGAGGAGATCGTTAAGGCTCTTCGGGTTGGCTTTTTGGCGGGAGAACTGGTTCCGATCCTGTGGGGATCTGCGGCCACAGGCACAGGGGTCCCCGAGCTTTTGGACTGGACGAGCCTCCTGGCTCCGGAGCTTCCCGAAGGGACAGACACGAAACTTCGCTGTTTCAACCTCGCCCTTGATCCGTACCTCGGACGGCTTACCTATGTGCGCGTGCTTTCCGGAGAGATCAAGGAGGGCGACACCCTCTACGACCTTACCACGAAGAACCGAGTGCAGCTCCGCGATATCTACGGTTTCTTTGGGACGAAAATGGAGAAGGTGGGCCAGGCCAGTGCCGGAGAAATCGTGGCTCTAGGAAAGCTTGAAGGCATCAACCTTGGGGCCACGCTGAGCACAAATCCTGAGGCCGAGCCCCTCCCGCCCATACCCTTCCCCAAGCCCGTGTTCATCCGGGCTGTAGCCCCCAAATCCCAGGCCGACGAGGAGAAGATGAGCACGGTTCTGCGGGAGTTTGTGAGCACCAAGGCTACTCTGACTTACGCGCGGGATCCGGTAACCAAGGAGGGAATCGTCTCGGGAATGGGCGACATCCACCTCAACGTTTTGGCCGAAAAACTCAAAAACCGCTACGGCGTGGAAGTCACCTACCGTCTTCCGAAGGTGCCGTATCGGGAGACAATTCGCAAGACGGCCACCGCGAGCTACCGACACAAAAAGCAGACCGGCGGTCATGGGCAATTTGGGGAAGTGCACCTGCGTATCGAGCCCCTACCCCGCGGGGCGGGCTTTGAGTTCGTCGACGAGACGAAGGGCGGGGTTATTCCTCAGGAGTTCATCCCCGGCGTGGAAAAGGGCGTGCGGGACGCCATGGAGGAGGGGTTCCTCGCGGGCTTCCCCATGGTGGACATCAAAGCCGTGGTTTTCTATGGGATGTACCACGAGGTGGACTCCTCCGAGCTTTCCTTCCGCATTGCTGCGCGGCAGGCTTTTAAGCTTGCCGCGGAAAAAGCGGATCCTGTGCTCCTTGAGCCGATCATGCTCCTCACCGTGATCACCCCTGAGGCCTTCACCGGCGACATCATCTCCGACCTCAATGGCCGGCGGGGACGGATCCTCGGGATGGAGTCCGAAGGCGGCCGCACGAAGATCCGGGCGGAGGTGCCGCTGGCGGAAATCCTCTCCTATGCGTTGGATCTGAAATCCATGACTCAGGGCCGGGCCACTTTCCAGATGGAATTCCTCCGCTACGACTACGTGCCGGGACAGCTACAGGAGCGGGTGCTGGCCCAGCTCCGCTCTTCTGGGAATGGTGGTTAAAGAGTGGATGAGCAAACCCGCCCCGGCGGTGGTCTCCTCCACCCCCGTGCGGGAGGCCCTGAAGGAGGCTGAGGAAAAAGGGCTTGCTGTCCTGTTTGTGGTGGATGAGGCCCAACGGCTTCGGGGATTCCTCACCCGCAAGGCCCTGAACGCCGCGCCTTCCCCGGACCTTCCCGTGGAGAAGATCCTCGTTCCTTCTCAGGATGTCCTCACTTTGGACGACCCTTTGGAGCGCGCAAGCGTTCTTCTTTCCCACTACCTTGTGCTTCCCGTGGTGGATGGGGAAAGGAAGCTTGTAGGGACGCTTTCCAAGGACGGGCTTTTGCGGGCCCTTTCCCATCTTGCTGCTTTGGGGGAAGAGGGTTTGCGGATCCGCCTCAAGCCCCAAAGCCCGGCGGAAATTTATAAGGCCTTGGCGGTTTTGGCCGAAGAAAACCTGACCTTGGTGGCGGTCCTTCGGGGACTCGAAGGGGAAGTGATCTTCCACGTCCAGGGCGTGCGGGACCCCAAAGCGCTAGAGCAAAAGCTCGAGGAAGCCCTGAAATGACTTTTCGGAAGACGGGTATCTCCATCCACACGAAGGCCAAGGAGGAGATCCTGGATATCACTGCGGAGGTCAACGCCGCGGTGCGGGATCTCGGCCTTTCCCAGGGCCTGGTTCTCCTTTTTTGCCCGCACACCACTGCCGCGCTCACCGTGAACGAGGCGGCGGACCCTTCCGTGGCCGAGGACATCGGCCGAGCCCTTGCGAAAATGGTTCCCAATATGGCCTTTCGCCACGAGGAGGGTAATTCCCCCGCCCACATCCGTTCGGCCCTCCTTGGCCCTTCTCTTCTTCTTCCCGTGGAGGGCGGCCGGCTTGCGTTGGGAACCTGGCAGGGCGTTTATTTTTGTGAGTTCGACGGCCCGCGGCACCGGCAAGTCTGGGTCTATGGGCTGGTTGAGGGAGAAAGATCAGGAAGCTAGAATGAGTGCGTAGCCAGTGTAGCTCAAGGGGTAGAGCATCCGCCTTGTAAGCGGAAGGTTGCCCGTTCGAGTCGGGCCACTGGCTCCAACCCCAAAGCAAAGCTGGGGTCCCCGCAAAGACTTTGGCTTTGTGGGGTATTAGGAGGGGTAGCGAAGCGGCCAAACGCACCAGGCTGTAAACCTGGCGGCCTTCGGCCTTCGGGGGTTCGAATCCCTCCCCCTCCAGTACTTGCGGCAAGACCGCGCGTTCGGGTAGACTTGTTTTTGGGCCCGTGTAGCTCAGTCGGTAGAGCATCCCGCTGGTAATGGGAAGGTCGCCGGTTCGATTCCGGCCGCGGGCTCTCGAAAAGAAACTCAAGGAGGTTGGGAATGGCCACAAAGGAGCAGTTTGTCCGAACGAAACCGCATATCAACGTGGGGACCATTGGGCATATCGACCACGGCAAGACCACCCTGACCTCGGCCATTACCAAGGTTTTGGCCTGGAAGGGGCTGGCAAAGTTCCGCACCTACGAGGAGGTGGCGAAGGCGGATGCCAAGCTCTTCCGTCGCGACGAAACCAAAATTCTCACCGTGAACGTGGCCCACGTGGAATACGAGACAGAAAAGCGGCACTATGCCCATATCGACTGCCCCGGACACCACGATTACATCAAGAACATGATCATCGGCGCGGCCCAGATGGACGGAGCCATCCTCGTCGTCTCCGCGGTGGATGGGCCCATGCCCCAGACCCGCGAGCATGTGCTTTTGGCCCGCCAGGTGAACGTCCCGGCCATCGTGGTCTTCCTGAACAAGGTGGACCTTGTGGACGATCCCGAGCTTTTGGATCTCGTGGAGATGGAGATCCGGGAGCTTCTTTCTAAGTACGAGTTCCCTGGCGATGAGGTTCCCGTGATCCGCGGCTCCGCCCTCAAAGCCCTGCAGGCCAGCTCCCCCGAGGATCCGGCGGTTAAACCGATCCTCGAGCTCCTCGATGCCCTCGACAACTACATTCCGCTTCCCAAGCGCGAGGAGGACAAGCCCTTCCTCATGCCCATCGAGGACATCTTCTCCATCAAAGGCCGCGGTACCGTGGTGACCGGCCGCGTGGAGAGGGGAAGGCTCCGGCCGGGCGATGAGGTGGAGATTGTGGGCCTCACCGACGAGATCAAAAGGACGGTGGCCACCTCCATCGAGATGTTCAATAAGGTTCTCGACGAGGCCGTGGCTGGCGACAACATCGGTGTTCTCCTCCGCGGCATCGAAAAGGACGAGGTGGAGCGCGGCCAGGTCCTCGCCGCTCCCGGGTCAATTACTCCCCACACGGAGTTCCTGGCCCAGGTGTACGTCCTTTCTAAGGAGGAGGGCGGCCGGCATACCCCCTTCTTCACTGGCTACAAGCCCCAGTTCTACTTCCGCACCACGGACGTCACGGGCGAGATCATCCTTCCCGAAGGTGTGGAGATGGTCATGCCCGGCGACAACGTCGATAACCTTCGCTGCAAACTCATTAAGCACGTAGCGCTGGAGGAAGGCCAGCGGTTCGCCATCCGTGAAGGCGGAAAAACCGTGGGCGCCGGCGTGGTGACGAAGATCCTCAAGTAAAATGGCCAAAAAAGAGAACGTGATCATCGTGGGCTTAGCGTGTTCCCAATGCGGGCGGTATAATTACTACGTCCGCAAGAACCGCCAGAAAACGCGCCAAAAATTCGCGTTTCGCAAATACTGCAAGTGGTGCCGGAAGCACACGGAGCATAAGGAGGGGTAAGGCCCAAGGGTTTCCCTTGGGCATAGACAGGCCCGTAGCTCAAGTGGCAGAGCGGCGGACTCCAAATCCGCAGGTTGGGGGTTCGAGTCCTCCCGGGCCTGCCAAGGAGGAAGGATGTCGGTCCTAACGAAGGTGCGCGAGTACTTTGCGTCCGTGCGGGCGGAGGTGAGCCGGGTGAGCTGGCCCTCCCGCCGGGAGGTCGTTACTTTCACCGTTTTGGTGATCTTTCTCACCGTGGCCTTGGGCCTGTATTTGGGCCTGGTGGACGTGGTGCTCCAGCACCTTCTTAGGCTGCTTCTCACCAAGTGATCCGCGATGCAAAGGAAACGGTGGTACGCCATCCAAACCCACACCGGCTCCGAGCTGCGCCTGAAGGAAGAACTCGAGGAGAGGGTGCGCAAGCTCGGCTGGGAGAGGTATTTTGAGCCGATCAAAGTCGGTGACCGGGAGGAACTGTTTTTCGTGCCCGTGGAAGAGGTGGTGACCTCCCGGTCTGTGCGTGGCCGCTCCGCGGATTTCCGCATCCCCTACGATTACGATCTTCTTGTGACGAACAACACCCGTATTCAGCGGGGTGAGCTTTTGGCGCGGAAGCCGCCGCGGCACATCCCTGAAGATGCGGAAGTAGTAAGCATCGAGCCTTATTGGCGGATCGTGGTGGAAACTCCGAACCGCGCGGAAAAGGTTTACCTCGTTCCCCAAGAGAAGATCCTGCGGCGGGATGTGCGGGTAGGAAGCCGCGTGCGGCCCGGCCTTCCCATCACCCTTGACGCCGATGAGCGCTATACCTTCNCCGAGCAAGGGGAGATCGNGGAGCGGGCGAAGGTGAANAAGGTGACCTTGCGCTACGCCTCCGGAAAGGAAGAAAGCGTGATTGTTCCCGAGACTTTACTTCCGCCNCGGGTCAAAGTGGGAGCGAAGCTTCCTGCGGGCACGGAAATCGAGCAGGAACACAAAATTTACGCGAANGCCTCGGGCCTCGTGAAGGTCCGAGAATACAAGGACAAAAGGGTGGTGAGCATCCATAGGATCGAAAAGCGTCGGCTTATTCCCGGCTACGTTTTCGCCAAAATGGGTTTGGATGAGGAACAGATGCGGGAGCTCGTGCGGGGCTTGGAGCGGGCTGCGCGGTTTGTGGGCAGCCGAACCACGCCCGTTCCCATCGATGGTCCGGAAGCCACCCTTTTGGGCCGCATTACCGGAACCGTTGCTGCTCCTACGGTCGAAGGGAAGCCCAAGGTGGAAGTGGGGTTCGAGGTGGGCGAAGTTGTGCAAATTGTGGAAGGGCCGTTTGCGGACTTTACCGGCGAAATCAAGGAGATCGACAAAGAGGCGGAAGAGGCGGTGGTTATGGTCCGCATTTTCGGCCGGGAGACACCTGTGCGCGTGAGCCTAAGCGGGATCGAGAAGATCTGAGGAGGGGAGGATGCCCAAACAGGTGGTAGCTAAGATCAAGCTCCAGATTCCGGCAGGGCAGGCGAACCCTGCGCCGCCCGTGGGCCCGGCTCTAGGTGCCCATAAGGTCAACATCATGGAGTTCTGCAAGCGCTTTAATGAGGCCACAAAAAACGAGGAGCCTGGGACCATCATCCCCGTGGAGATCACCGTCTACGACGACCGCTCTTTCGATTTTGTGCTCAAACAGCCCCCGGTTTCCGTTCTCCTCAAGCGGGCTGCGGGCATTGAAAAGGGCTCCTCCGCTCCCAACAAGGTGAAGGTGGGCAAAGTCACCATGGAGCAAATACGCCGCATTGCGGAAAAGAAGATGCCGGACCTGAACACCGACGATCTTGAAGCTGCTATCCGCATGGTGTTGGGGACGGCCCGCAATATGGGCATCGAGGTGGTGCCATGAAGCGCAGTAAAAGGTATCTCTCTACGGTCGCCCTCGTGGAGAAGGAGCGGGTTTACCCGGTGCGGGAGGCCATTTCGCTCCTCAAGCGCACCGCCACCGCGAAATTCCCGGAAACCGCGGAGGCCGCGTTTAAGTTGGGCATCAACCCCAGCCAAACCCAGGTGCGCGGGACCTGTGTTCTTCCCCATGGAACAGGGAAAACTGTGCGCGTTTTGGTTTTCGCCAAGGGCGAAAAGATTCGTGAGGCGGAGGCTGCGGGTGCGGATTACGTGGGCGGCGAGGAGCTCGCGGAAAAGATCCTGAAAGAGGGGTGGCTGGAGTTCGACCGGGTGGTGGCCACTCCGGACATGATGCCCCTTGTGGGTAAACTCGGGAAAATCCTGGGCCCGCGGGGCCTCATGCCCTCGCCCAAAACCGGGACCGTCACCCAGGATGTGGCTCAAGTTGTGCGGGAGCTGAAAGCGGGAATGATCGAGTTCCGCGCGGATCGCTACGGGATTGTGCACGCCGCGTTCGGCAAAACCTCGTTCACGGAGGACCAGCTCTATGAGAACCTCCTTGCCCTCACGAAGGCCATCTTGGAGCGGAAGCCGGAGGGCGTACGGGGCCGCTATGTCCAGAGGGTTTCCATCTCCTCCACGATGGGGCCGGGGATCCGGGTGGACGAGCGGGAGCTCCTTTCGTTGGCTGCGCAATTGCGCTAAGGAGGCCCCATGCCTAAGCCGGAAAAGGTAAAAGCTGTTGAGGAACTGCGGGAAAAATTCGCGCAGTCGAAGGCCCTAGTGTTCCTGGGATTTGAGGGGATACCGGCGGCGGAGATGACGGCCCTGCGCCGGGCTGTGCGCAAAAAGGGCGTGGAGTTAAAGGTGATCAAAAACACCCTGGCCCTCAGGGCCGCCCAGGAGGCAGGGATTTCCGGCCTTGAAACGTTTTTGCGCGGGCCAAACCTCGTCATCATCGGCCGCGACGATCCCACGGTCCCGTTCAAAGTGGCCCAGGAGTGTGTGGAGAAATACCCGAACTTCTTCCGCGTTCGCGGTGGGGTGTTCGCAGGTGAGCTTGTCCCTGCGGATCAGGTAAAGTTTTATGCCACCCTTCCCTCCCGGGAGGAGCTTTTGGCCAGGCTTGCCGGGTCCATGCTCGGCCCGGTGCGCGGCCTGGTGTTCGCCCTTTCCGGGATCCTGCGGAAGCTCGTGGTGGCCCTGAACGAAGTACAAAAACTCAAGGAAAAAGAGGGGTGAACGATGACGAAAGAGGAGATCATCCAGGCGATCGAGGGCATGACGGTGAAGGAGCTCGCGGAGCTTGTGAAAGCTCTGGAGGAGCGATTCGGCGTTTCCGCCCAGGTGGCGGCGCCGGTGGCTGTGGCTGTGGCCGCGCAGCCCGCGGCCGCAGGTGCCACGGCTGCGCCGGAGAAAACCACGTTCGACGTGGTCATCACCAATGCCGGCCAACAGAAGATCCAGCTCATCAAGGTGGTGAAGGACATCACTGGCAAAGGCCTAAAAGAGTGTAAGGATCTCGTGGATAACGTGCCGGCAGTGGTGAAAAGCGGGGTCTCCAAAGAGGAGGCCGAGGAGCTCAAAAAGAAGCTGGAGGCCGCGGGAGCGGAGGTTCAGATCAAGTGATGACCACACGGCGCTTCTACGGGCGGGTCAAGCCCCGCCTCGAACCTCCGGACTTCATCGCGCACCAGCTCTCCTCCTACGAGCGGTTTTTGCGGGAGGGCATCCCTCAAGTGTTTGCGGAGGTGAGCCCGATCCGCGCCGCTGGAAGGGAGGATCTGTATCTGGAACTCGTGGACCCCTACCTTGGGGAGCCGCGCTACGACGAGTGGGAGTGCCGTGACCGCGACCTCACTTATGCTGCGCCCCTCAAAGCCACCGGCCGGCTCTTCGCGGAAGGGAAACTCCGCCAGGAAGCGGAGCTGTACCTCGCGGATATTCCTCTTATGACCCCGCGGGGTACTTTCATTATCAACGGCACAGAAAACGTGATTGTAAGCGAACTTGTCCGCTCACCGGGCCTTTACATCACCCAGGATGAGCCGCATCTTTTCCGTGCCCATTTCCTCCCCGAGCAAGGGGCGTGGCTAGAGATCGAGCTGGACGTGCGGCGCTGGACGCTGCGGGCGCGGTTGGATCGCCGGGCCACCGTCCCCGTCACCACCTATCTCCGCGCGCTGGGCTTGGAGACGGCGGACATCCTCCGCCGCTATTCCCTCCAGGTACCCGTGGAGGCCTTGGAGGAGCTTTTCGGCCGGTGGAAGGCGGTCATCCTTGCCGAGGATATTCCCGCCGGGGATCAGGTTTGGTCCGTAGGGGAAGAGCTGAGCCCGGAGCGCGCGAAAATCCTGAACCGCCTGGGCCGGACCCACGTACGGGTAGCCCATCCGGCTATTGCCCGCTCCTTAGAGGAGGAGAAGGTTTCTTCTCGCGAAGAGGCCATCCGCCTCATCTATTCCAAATTCCGCTCCGGTGAGCGCGTTCCCCTCTCCCAAGCCGAGGAGTACCTCCAGCGCTTCTACTTCCGGCCGGACACCTACCACCTCACGCCCGTGGGCCGCTTCAAGATAAACCGGAAGCTTGGGCTCCACCGGGAGGAGACGTACCTCGTTCCTGAGGACATCTTTGCCGCTTTGGATATGCTTTTGCGGGCGCCTGATGATCCCTCGTTGCTCGATGAGCCGGATCATCTGGCGAACAAACGCGTGCGGCTTGCGGGCGAGCAAGCGCTGGCGGCGCTGCGGGAGGGGCTTATCCGTATGGCCCGGGTGGCTGAGGACAAGCTCATCCACCTGGAGCTCGAGGAAAAGGACCTCATCCGCAGGATTGTTTCTACCCGCACGATCCAGGCTGCCCTCAATAGCCTTTTTTATACGGGGCGCCTTTCCCAATACCTTGAGCAGACGAACCCGCTTTCTGAGCTTACGCACAAACGCCGGCTTTCTGCTTTGGGGAATGTGGCGCCGGCGGCGCGGCGGGCCAAAGTGGAGATCCGCGACGTTCACCCTTCCCACTACGCCCGGATTTGCCCCATCGAGACCCCGGAAGGGCAGAACGTGGGCCTCATCACCTCCATGGCCGTGTACGCCCGCGTCAACGAGTACGGCTTCCTCGAGGCTCCCTACGCGGTGGTGAAAAATGGCCGGATTACCGGGGAGATTCGGTACCTCATGGCCGATGAGGAGGAGCAATACAAGATTGCTCCAGCCACGGTAGAGATCGACGAAAACGGCCGCATCCTAGGCGAGAAAGTCCTTGTGCGCACGGGCAGGGAGGAATTCCGCTACGTTTCCCCCAAGGAAGTGGACTTCGTGGAAGTGGCGCCCAACATGATCCTCGGTGTTTCCGCAGCCCTCATCCCGTTCCTTGAGCACGATGACGCCAACCGCGCCCTCATGGGCGCCAACATGCAGCGCCAGGCTGTGGCCCTCTTGCGGCCGCAGGCCCCCATCGTGGGAACTGGTCTTGAAGCCAAAGCCGCCCGCGATTCCGGTGCTGTGGTCGTGGCTGAGGAGGACGGAACCGTTGTCTATGTGGATGCTCAAAGGATCGTGATCAAGGGCAAAAAAGGCCAGAGGACCTATCGTCTGAGGATCTTCGAGCGCTCCAACCAGGATACGCTCATCCACCAACGGCCGCTTGTGCGCAAGGGCGACCACGTCAAAAAGGGCCAGGTGATTGCGGACTCCCAGTTCTCCGATGGTGGAGAATTGGCGCTGGGGGCGAACCTCCTCGTCGCTTTCCTCCCCTTTGAGGGCTACAACTACGAGGATGCCATCGTGGTTTCTGAGCGGCTTGTGCGGGAAAACATCCTGGACTCCATTCACATCCAGGAGTTCGAGGTGCGTGCGGAGGACACCAAACTTGGACCGGAGGAAATCACCGCGGATATTCCCAACCTTCCCCGCTCGGCCATGCGCAACCTGGATGAGCACGGGATCGTGCGCATAGGAACCGAGGTGCGAACCGGTGACATTTTGGTGGGGAAGATCACGCCCAAGGGCGAGAGCGAACCCACCCCTGAGGAGCGGATTTTCCTCTCCATCTTTGGCGAACGCATGCGGAATTTCAAGAACACGTCGCTTCGGATGCCACCCATTACGGGTACGGCCACGGTGATCCGGGTGAAGCGTCTTTCCCGGGCCGCCGGCGATGAGCTTGAGGCCGGTGTGAACGAACTCGTCAAGGTTTACGTGGCTCAGCGCCGGCGGATAGCGGTGGGCGACAAGCTCGCGGGCCGGCACGGAAACAAAGGGGTCATTTCCGCCATCCTTCCTGTGGAGGACATGCCGTTCCTTCCCGACGGCACCCCTGTGGATGTGGTGCTCAATCCCCTGGGTGTTCCCTCCCGCATGAACCTAGGCCAGATTTTCGAGACCAACCTCGGTTGGCTTGCCTCCTTGCGGGGCGAGAAGGTGGCCTCCCCGCCCTTTGACGGCGCAAAGGAAGAGGAGATCCTCAAGGAACTCACGGAGGAGCTCAAAAAGCGCGGGCTTTCTGACGGCTCTCGCACCGACGGTAAAGTTATCCTCCGTGATGGCCGCACTGGCGAGCCCTTCCAGTCGCCCGTGACCGTAGGCGTGATGTACCTTCTTAAGCTCGAGCACATCGCGGCGGATAAGATTCACGCCCGCTCCACCGGGCCTTATGCCCTCATTACCCAGCAGCCCCTGGGTGGCCGGGCCCATTTCGGTGGCCAGCGGCTGGGCGAAATGGAGGTTTGGGCATTGGAGGCCTACGGTGCTGCCTCCCTCCTCCAAGAGATGCTCACCCTCAAAAGTGACGATGTGCGGGGAAGGGTGGCTCTCTACAAAGCCATCCTGCGGGGCGAGGATTTCCCCAGGCCCGGTATTCCCGAATCCTTCCGGGTCCTCTGGCAAGAGCTCCGATGTCTTGGTCTTTCCCTTAGGGCTTATGACAAAAGCGGCCGCGAACTGGATATCATCTAGCCAGTTATGGAGGAGCGGGCAGCGGGGTTGATCCTGTTCCGCGAGGATGGCGGCCGGAGAAAATATCTCCTCATCAAGAACCGACGCGGAGGACACTGGGGCTTCCCCAAAGGGCATATCGAACCGGGAGAAGATGAATTGCAAGCAGCACTGCGCGAGGTTTCCGAAGAGGTGCGCATCAACCACTTTAAGGTTTTGCCGGGCTTTCGCACTGTGGTGCGCTACACCTTCTGGAGGGAGGCGAATCCCATCCACAAAGAGGTGGTTCTTTTCCTTGCCCAAACAGAGGAAGATGGCGAGCCTTTTTGGGAAGAAGTGGAGGAAATGGTCTGGCTTCCTTTTCGGGAAGCCCTGGAGCGCATCACCTTTCCTGAGCAAAAAGAAGCCCTGCGTCAGGCGGAATCCTGGCTTAGCGGGGGTTAAACTTTTTTGATCATGGATTTAGCTCGTGCGTTGACGTCACTTGCTGTTTTTGTCATTACCTATGCCCTCATTCTCTCCGGGCGCCTCCAACAGACCTTGGCGGCCCTGGTCGGGGCTACGGCGATGATCCTCGTAGGTGTGGCCTTTAATTTTTATAACCCCCACACGATCACCGAGGCTATCGATGTGGACACTATTTTGCTCCTTTCGGGGATGATGATCATCGTAGGACTCCTCAAACGCACCGGTTTTTTCCAGTATGTGGCCATTAAGGCCGCCAAATGGTCCAAGGGAAATGTTATAACATTGTTTTTGGGCCTCTCCTTAACCACCGCGGTTCTTTCCATGTTTTTGGACAACCTGACCACTATGCTCACCTTCGTTCCCGTGACCCTTTCCATCGCTGAAGTCATGGGGATATCCGCCCTTCCCTTTATCTTGGGCGAAACCGTTGCTGCCGATATTGGAGGGGTGTTCACGCTGATTGGAGATCCGCCGAACGTTATAATCGGGTCGGCTGCGGGTTTCTCGTTCAACGACTTTCTCACGCATACGGCGCCCGTATCTATCCTTGTTCTTCTTTTGGCCCTTGTTTTTTTGGTTTTCCGTTATCGGGCGAGCCTTCGCTCTCAAAATGCGCAGATTTCGGTGCTCATGCAGATGGACGAGCGACGTGCGTTAACTTCGCCCCACGATATGGCCAAGCTTTTAGGGGTTTTTGGAATTGTGATCATCCTTTTCCTTGTGCATGCCTGGCTTCATATTTCTCCAGGACTCGCCGCCCTTTGCGGTGCTGCCTTGAGCATTGTTGTTCTGCAGCCCCGCGTGGAAACTGTGCTGGAGAGCATTGATTGGGAGCTTATTATCTTCCTTATCTGCCTTTTCGTGGTGGTGGGAGGTTTGAATCGCAGTGGTGTTCTTCCATTTTTGGCCCGCCGCCTGAGCCTAGTTGGTGGAAGCTCTGTGCTTTGGTTGGCCCTAGTGTTTTTCTGGAGCGCCGGTTTTCTGACGCTCTTTATCAGTGCTGTGCCGGCCGTTGTGGCTTTTGTGCCCATTGTAAACGAGCTCGGTGCTTTGGGCCTCGCCACAAATCCCCTTTGGTGGGCCTTAGCTTTGGGTGTGGGATTTGCCGGTGTGGGCACGCCATTCGCTACCGCTGCCAATATCGGGGTTGTGGATCTTTCCAAGCGTGGAAACCAGGCTATCCGCTACAAAGATTGGGTTTCCGTGGGGATTCCCGTGTTCCTCATGGCCGGGATTTTGGGGAGCTTGTGCATCTGGCTTGGAATTAGGACCGGATGGTTCTTTTAGGCTCAGAGGTGGTGGATGGAAAAAGTGCAGGAAGTTTTGCCCCAACTTTTTCTTGTGGACATTAACCACTTCGGCCAGCCTGGCCTTGGGGGCGCTTATATTTTCCAGGACGACGACGTGGCCCTCTTCGATGCGGGCACTTCTTTAGCNANGGATCGCATCCTCGGGGCCCTCGACGCTTTGGGGGTAAANCGNGACCAGGTTCGNTGNATATTCCTTACCCACGTTCATTTGGACCANGCCGGCGGAGCTGGTGCCCTCCTTTCGGAGCTACCCAATGCCACGGTGGTGGTACATCCCCGGGGAGCTAANCANCTTGTGGACCCCACGAAACTTGTGGCCTCCACCAAAAGCGCGGTGGGAGAACGGTTTCGGTTTTATGGNGAGGCCCTGCCCATCCCCGAGGANCGCCTACACCCCGCTCAGGATGGNGAAATCTTCCCGCTTGGCAAGATCCAAGTNCANGCCATCTATTCTCCCGGGCATGCGCCCCACCACCTCTGTTTTTTCCTGCCCCAACGAGGATGGCTTTTCACCGGTGATGCNGTCGGCCTCTACATCAAAGGAAGGCTTCTTCCCACTACNGTCCCGCCTAATTTTGACCTTGAAGCTTCNTTAGCCACCCTCGATCGGCTTGCGNCCCTGCGCCCCCAAAAGCTTCTTTTCACGCATTTTGGCCCGGGCGAGCCCNTGCTCATCGAGGAGTATCGAAAGCTCCTTCTTTCCTGGGTGGAGCGGGTTCGCCGCCACCTGGATAAAACCGAAGAGGAAGCGGTCTCTGCGATCATCGCGGAGATTCAAGCCGAGGGTTTTCCCATGGGGCCGGGCGTTTCCGGCGACTGGTCCATGTCCGTGCGCGGCGTTCTTGGGTATCTTCGGCGCAGGGAGGCCGGCGGTTGATCGCGTTTGTCCTCCTTCCCGTTCCCAGAACCTCCGGGTTCGATTACGTTGTCCCCGAGGGAATGGAGGTCGAACCGGGATTCTGGGTGGAGGTCNCGTTCGGAAAACGNGTCCTTTTGGGGGTAGTCAAGGAAATCCGGGATTTTCCAGAATATCCCGGTGAGCCCAGGCCCATCCTGCGCGTCCGCGGNCCGGCTCTGCCCNCGCGNCTTTTNCCGCTTCTCTCGTTGGTAAGCGAGGAGGCGTGCACGGCCTTGGGGATGACCTTGGCCCACATTGTCCCGAAACCCGCCGCCCGCCGGGCCCGCGCCGCCTCTTTGCCCTTCCGCTACAGCGAAGAGCGAAAACACGTGGAATTGACGGCGGAGCAGAAAGCCGCGGTGGCGGCGATATGCGAGGGGATCGGAAAGGGCCAAAAATTCCTGCTTTTTGGCCCCCCGGCTTCGGGAAAAACTGAAGTGTACTTAGCTTCCGCGCGGGAAGCACTCCAAAATGGCTATAGCGCCCTCCTCCTTGAGCCGGAGATCTCCCTTCTGCCCCAGCTTTGGGCCCGGGCGGCCCGCGCTTTGGCTGAGGCGCCCGCGGTGTACCACGGCGAACTTTCCCCAGGAGAGCGCTTTCATGTGTGGTCTTCGGCTTTGCGGGGCGAGCTTTCCTGTGCCGTAGGAACACGCTCCGCCGCATTTCTCCCCTTTCCCAATCTGGGGCTCATGGTCTTGGATGAGGAGGGCGAGCCCGGCTACAAGGAGGAACGCGCTCCCCATTACCACGCCCGGAAAGTGCTGGAAGAGCGGGCCACAGCGGAAGGGGCAGCCCTGGTTTTGGGCGCCGCGGCGCCCGCTGTGGAAACCTTTTTTAGGGCGGAACAAGGGGAAATTCGCCTTCTTTCCCTGACCCAGCGGGTTTCCGGTGCAGCGCCCGAGGTAAAGGCGGTCCCCAAAGAGCCTCAGGAGGTCATTGGAACCGAGCTCCGCGAGGCCATAGCCTGGCACCTCCAGGTTGGGGGCCAAATTCTCCTCTTTTTGAATCGCCTTGGCTTTTTCACAGGGGCTTCCTGCCGGAGGTGCGGAGAGATCCTGCGCTGTCCAGACTGCGAAGTTGCCCTGGTTTTTCATCTTGCGGAGAAAACATTTCGTTGCCCCGCTTGTGGGAGAGATTTTCCTGATCCGGCCTGCCGGCGCTGCGGCAGCGCGCGTTTCCGCCTTTTCGGGGCGGGAACGGAACGCGTGGAATACGAAGCCAAGAAACTTTTTCCCCAGGCGAGGGTGGCAAGACTAGACGAGGAAACCGCTAGAGCCCGCGATCAGATCCTTTCCGCTTTGGCCAAAGGTGAAATTGACATTTTGGTCGGAGCACAGATGATAGGAAAAGGCTTGGACTTTCCGGGAATCACTTTGGTGGGGGTCATCGATGCTGATCAGCTGCTGGCTTCGCCCACCCTTTATGCTGCAGAAAGGACTTTTCAGCTCCTCCTTTCCGCCATTGGCCGGGCCGGACGGGGGAAAAAGCCTGGGGAAGTGGTGGTCCAGACGAACATGCCTGACCACTACGCCATTTCCTCGGCCTTGCGCGGCGATTACTTCGCGTTTTATCGCGAGGAGATCAAATTCCGAAAACTTTTGCGTTATCCTCCCTTTTCGCGCCTACTTCGCATCCTGATTTCCGGAAAACGCGCGGAAGCTCGGGCTGGGAAAATGGCGGATCTCCTGCGGGAAAAGGGGCTTGAGGTTCTCGGCCCAGCGAGGCTCCATCCTTTACGAGGCGAGCCTCGCTTTCAGGTTCTTTTGCGGGGCGATCCCTCCCTTCCCCTCAGAGTGCGGGCACTTCTTCCAAAGCTTCCCCAAAACGTGCGGGTTGAGCCTGATCCCCTTTGGCTTGGCTAAAACGGCCAAAAACCGCGTTCGTGCCAAACCCTTTGCCGAAGCTCCTCATCGAGGGCGGCCAAGAGATCCAGGTGGGATTGTTCCCATTTAGCAAGGCTTTCGTAAAGTTTGGCGAGTTCATGCGGTGCTGTTTTCGCTTTCTCCGCGTAAAAGGCCACGGCCTTTTCTTCCAAGGCCATGCCGGCATAGATTGCCGCGGCTTCAAAACCCGCGGCCTCGATTTCTTTTTTGATCTCGGGGGTGAGCACAGCCGAGGTCACATCCACCGGCTGCGAGGTCAAAGTCACTTTTCCCGTGCGCACAAATTCCGCAAAAGCTTTGGCCAAATATTCCTTATGCCGCTCTTCCTCGCGAGCGAGGATGGAAAAGATTTCTTTGACCCCAGGATTTTGCGCGGAAAGCGCGGCGTGCTCATAGAAAACTTTTCCCCTCTCCTCCAAAAGGATTGCACCCTTCAGGACATCCTCCGGCGTTTCCACTTTCTCCTCCTTTACGGCCATTTTACCCGCGCTGCTTATGACTGCGCCCTCTTGGGCCAAAACGATGAGGAGTTCTTGCCTTCTGGCGCGGGGAATTTGGCAGCGCAACACTTCTCCCCGCACTTCTCCACACCCCAAAACCTCGCCTTCCAAGGAGAGGGCCACATAGCCTTGGGGGAGTCCTGGTTTTCGCAAAGGGTGGCCCAAAAGGAGCTCCCGCAACTCCTCCCGGGTGAGCTCCACCCGGCGGTTTCTGATCCTCGGCCCCAAAAACATGAGTCCAAAACTCGTGGGCTTAAGCCCAATCTTTTGCACGCGAACGAGTCGAATGCCAACAGCATGGATTTTCACTCCCTTCGGCATTTCCTTGGCCGTGGTGAGCCAAAAGGCGTCGTGGCGGAAGAGAAGCTCCCCGGGAATTTCTTCTACTCCGAACTCTCGGAGTAATTTTTCCACCTCAGAAGGGTCGGCGTAAAACGGCAATGAAACCTCCTTCGGAGTCGAAATGGTGGGGATAGATGCGCACAGCATTCCGCATCTTGGGGTCGTACTTGGCCTTGCCAAAGCAGGTTAGGCCCCGTTCATGGGGAACGGGCGGCTCCCAAGGCATGAGCTCCGCCAATCCCCGTTCCAAAACGTATTGGATAACGCCCTCGTTCTCCTCGGGGGCAAGGGTGCAGGTCGAATAAACCACAAATCCTCCGGGCCGCACGAGCTCCATGGCCCGCACCAGGAGCTTCTTTTGTAAGGCGGCGAGGCGTTGAATGACCCCCAAGGGCGCTCCTTTGCGCAAATGGGGAAAACGCCGGGCCACCCCTTCCGCGGAACAAGGCGCATCCACAAGCACCCGATCGAACTCGGCTTCTCCTGGAAAATCCTGGCCCGCGCATTCCGTTACCACCACGCACCGAACACCGAGCCGATAGATATTGGCAAGAAGGGCCTGGATTCTTTTGGCCGAAGAATCGTTGGCCACCACAAGGCCTTGGTCCTCCATGTACTGGGCGATCTGCGTGGTTTTCCCGCCCGGCGCAGCACAAAGATCCAAAATGCGCTCCCCAGGCTTTGGCCCCAAAGCTCTCACGGGAAGAAGCTGGGTCGCCTCCTGGATGTAGTAGTAGCCGAGCCAGTGTTCCAGGGTGTTCCCCGCAGAAATTTCACCCTGAACTTCAAAACACGTTTCGTCCCAAGGAAGGGGCCGGAGATCAAAGCCCTTCCGCGCAAGCCGCCGGCGAAGATCTCCGGGTTCGATGCGCAAAGTATTCGTGCGGATTACCGTGGGCAAGGGCCGGAGAAGGGCCTCCCAAAACGCTTCCCATTCGGGGATGATCTCGCGATATCGCTCCACAACAAAATTTTAGTGCCAAAGCCTTTGGTTGTCGAAAGAATCTGAAGAAGCTAAACTCCCCCACCCATGAAGCTGAAAGAACTTCCGCGGAATGTCCTGGCCGTAAGTCTAACGAGTTTCCTCATGGACATCTCCTCGGAGATGGTTCTCAATCTCATTCCCCTCTTTTTGGCCAATGTGCTGGGTGCGGGCGGGACGGTGATCGGTGCGGTGGAAGGGGTTGCGGAATCCGTGGCCTCCCTTTTGCGCGTGGTTTCAGGCTACATTTCCGATCGTCTTCGGCGCCGCAAATGGCTTGCCGTTTTGGGGTATGGCATTTCCGCACTGAGTAAGCCTTTCTTTTATTTCGCGGGAAGCTGGTGGCATGTGGCACTGGCGCGCTGGGCCGATCGGGTGGGGAAAGGAATTCGCACGGCACCTCGGGATGCCCTGGTAGCGGATTCCATTGACGCAAAAAATCGCGGTCTTGCGTTTGGTTTCCATCGCGCTGCGGATACGGCCGGTGCTTTCTTGGGGATCCTCGGCGCCATTTTCGCCGTGGCTCTCACCCAAGGAGGTGCAGCTTCGCTTGGCGCTGGAACTTTCCGTGTCATCGTCCTCGTGAGTATCGTCCCGGCGGCTTTAGCTGTCCTTTCTTTGGCCATTTTGGCCCGGGAGCCCAAGATTTCGGCGCGGTCCGACCGCTTTCCCGTACGGTTTTCTGGCCTGGGCCGGCCTTTCCTCCTTTTCTTGCTGCTTTTGGGGATGTTTGAGCTCGGGAATTCTGCGGATGCCTTTTTGGTTTTGCGGGCCCAGACGCTTGGTGCTTCCGTTCTCGAGATTTTAGGGATGCTTGCCCTTTTCAACCTCGTCTATTCGGTGATCTCCACCCCTGCCGGCGCTCTTTCCGATCGGATCCCCCGGAAGCTTCTCATCCTTGGCGGCTGGATTTTCTATGGGCTTGTGTACTTTGGGATCGGCTTTGCCCGCGCAGGTTGGGCGATGTGGGCAATTTATGCGGCGTATGGGTTGTACTACGGGGTCGCCTATGGCACCGCGCGGGCCCTTGTGGCTGATCTTGTTCCTGCCGAGCTCCGCGGCACCGCTTACGGAGCCTACGCCACCGTGGTGGGGGTCATGGCTTTCCCTGCTTCCTTGCTGGCGGGGATTCTTTGGGACGCTTTTGGTTCCCCTGCACCCTTCTTTTTCGGTGGAGCACTGGCTTTTCTCGCCAGCCTCGGTTTGGCAGTTTGGAAGCCGAAAGCGACCACAAAGTAATCCGGATTACTGGCCTTCGTCCAAAAGCTACGTGCCACACTGCTTCTTTTTCCCGAACTTAGGCCGCGGTTTTCTCCGTTCTTCCGCCTTACGTTGTTTTGGCCATGGTGAGGATAGCCATTTTGCTAAGCTTTGCTGGGCTTTTGAGTTTTGGGCTTTATGGGAATCAACCGCCCCGGGCGCAAAGCCTGGTTCTCTACGGACGGCCCGGCGAACCCCTGGAGATTATCCTTTTTGCGGAAGATCCGGATGGAGACGCGCTGGAGTTCGAGATCCTGGGTGTTCCTGAGCACGGAGAGCTCCGCGGAACGCCCCCCCTTGTTCAGTACTGGCCTAAGCCTAGGTTTGAGGGAGAAGACCGCTTCTCTTTTCGGGTCTCCGACCCTTATGGGGCTTTTGACATGGGTGCGGTCGAGCTTGTGATCTCCTCCAAAATCACGAGCTTGAAGGTAGTTCCCCACGCGCCGGTTTTTGCCTCCGTTACAGATCTCGTGGATTTCCTGGCCACGCGAGGGGTACGGACATGGTATGTGGTGGAGCTGCCGCAACCCAAGCCCATCTTTTCCAACGTCATGCCCTTCGTCTTTCTCGGCAAAGGGGCGCCGAATTTCTTCCTCTTTGGTCCCAAGGACAAGCCCCACCTTGCGCCGCTTTCCGGCTCCGGGGGACTTTCCTTCCTGAATTTCCAGGGCTTTCCCGCCGGGGAATACCTCCTCCTTGTGGTGGCGGAAGGGGTGGCCTATTCCCTTCCAGTGGTGATCCCCGTAGCGGATCAAAAGCTCGCTTACGGCGGATAAAAGGGGGATACAATGCGGAAATTTTTTCTTCACGCGTTCTTGGGAAGCCTCAGTCTTTTCTGCGTGACATCTGCGGCTTTGGAGTACTATCCGTTGCAAATCGTTTTTGTGCGACCTGGCACGCCTACTTCTATCGTTTTGGCCACAGGTACACCGGATGAGTTGGCCAATCTCCTCTTCACTATCGTGGAGCCCCCGAAAAATGGCGTCCTTTTGGGTTTCCCTCCGGAACTTGTGTACATTCCGGCCGAAGGCTTCATCGGCACCGACTGGATCACGTTTTTGGTACAAGCCGCTGACGGAACCATTTTTGATTACGGAACAGTGCAACTGCGGGTGCTTGGCCCTCTGGAGATGATGGGGCCTTCCTTCCGTTCCGAAGGCTCCCTTACCTTCTCTGGGCCAGCTTTCGCTTTAGACTCCTACCGCTTCGATTTCGGCTTTTATGGACGTTTTGTCTATTTAGACGCCCAAGCCCATGCTACCTGGGATCACACGGGATTTTCCAGTTTTCGGAGCATCGCTCAGGTGGAGCTTGAAGGGGACTGGCCTTCGCCGTGGCGGCTTCCTATCACCTCCACCTTGACGTTCAATCCCGCCACCCTGTCCCTAATTTCCTGGACCGTGGATGCGCGGACCCTCGTGCTCGGTTGGAACATCGCCTATTACTTTTACTACTCTGGTGCCGACCCAGAGGTGGGTTCTTACGCGACCTTTACCGCGCAGGGTTCTATTGACCGCTATTCCCTAACCAGCCGGCTGAAGTACGCCACCTTGACGCCCACCTTTGACGAATGGACCCTTAATTTGTCTGGCCCTTGGCCGTTCTGCGATTGCCCCATCAAATGGGACATGGAATTTGTGCAGAAAAAGGCCGGCTTTGACCGCCTGGGATTCACCATGCGAGACGTGCCCATTCCCTGCCCTATCTGCGAGGCCCTTCGGATTTATTTGGATGTGCGCATCACGTTCACCACGGAAATGAAAGGGGTGGAACCTGCCTTGCGGCTTTGGTCTGGGCTCTTGTGCGTGCGGCCTTTGGTCAGTTTGCTTACACCTCCCACCGGCTTTGGATTCTCCGGGCTTGAGGTGTATGGCATGGAAATCCGCTGTGATCTTCCCAGTGGATATAAGGCCAGGTTTGCCACCTCCTTTGATCCCGAGCGGGATTCTGCGGTCACCGGCTACCCCGATTTCTTTGAGGTAATCCAGCTTGAAGGCCCGGTGATCCCTTGCTGTGGCTCGCCCGGCTGGTGGCAATATTCGCTGTTTTTTGAGCGTGCTTCCGGCCGCCTCTTCGGACTCGCCATGCTTGATGCCAACATGTACATCCCGATCTCTCGGGAGTTCATTGCTCATGCCCGGCTTCAAGCAGGTTTGATTCCCGGTGCTCCCACAAAGACCTGGGTCCTGACCCTAGGCTGGCGAGCTCTCTTCTGAAAAGAAAAAAGGGGCGGGGTCCTTGCCCCGCCCCTTTCCCAATTCTCGCTTTCTAGCGCACAATCACGGAGAACACCGCGTATTGGCCCGCCCCCAAGCTCACCACAACTTTGTAGGAGCCGGGTTCGAGGCCTTGGGTATCCAGCACAACTACGGCGAGTTTCGAAGGCTCTTCGTAACGGAGTTCAATGTCTTCGTGGGCCAAGGGCACAAGGGCGCCTGCCCCGCCGGCCACATCCATGCGAAGAACCGCAACCTTGGCCTGCGGCGTATGCGGAACGAACCGGGAAAGTGCGACTTTCTGGCCGCGCTCCACGACCAGGGTCTCGCCTGCAAGAGCTAAGATCTCCGGCTCATTTAGGTTGCGAGCTGTAGCCAAGAGGTCATTCTCCTTTTGATCTTTGCCGAAGGTGACAATGCCGAGGTTTGTGTGCCAGTTTTCGTCGAGGTCCGGGAGGAAGGGCGATTTGCGCTCCATGGAAGCCGGGAGGGTGCTTCCCGCAGCCCAACCCTTGGGGCGGCGCGGGTCGGCGTTGGCGGTGTCCACAACGCGCCCTGTAGGATCAAGCAGCTCCACCACGTCGCCATCCAGCGAGAAGAGGAGCGGGATTTCTTTTTCGCCCAGGCGCATCGTCTCGGGGTAGATTAGATCCGCATGAATATCCCGCACCACATCGTCATGACCGCGCTCGAGGAGGAAGAAGCCGCGAGCAGGAACCACACCCCGCAGTTCAATCACCCGCCAAATCAGGTCGTCTTCCGACTTGGGGGCTTTCTTCCGCCACCGCAGGGTCCATCCCGCAAGATCCACAGGGTTGTCCGTGACGTTCATGAGCTCAATCCACTGATCCTCCGAACCAGCGGTGGTTCCGGCCCAGGCTAGCTCGTGAATGACGATAGGACCAGGAACGGATGCCACACCTCCTGCGACTTGGGTTCCGCAATCCTCGACCTTGACTTTGACCAAGGCCACATAGGTTTCACCGTACGGATCGGCAATCCGAACGGAGAAAATGTCTTCACCTGTGAACCACGGGTCCGGTGTGTAAAGGAGGGTGAACCTAGCTTTTCCAGGTTCGTAGCGCACGTTTTCGCCATTCCAGCTGACCGTTCCATGGGCAGGAGCGGAAGCAAGGGAAAAAGTGAGAGGCTGGTATTCCGGATCAGTGCCGCTGATATCCGGATCCTCAACCACCAGATCCATGGCAGCCCCTGTATTCACGCAAGTCTGCAGGATTTGATCCGCGACAACGTGCGGATCGTTCACGCAAATGACGTAGATTGTCACAGTAGCTATATCGCAGGCGCCCAAGGGGTCACAGGCCTGGTAGGTAAAGGTGTCCATACCGCAAAAGTCCGGGCTTGGAGTATAGGTAATCGTGCCATCGGGGTTGACCACGGCCATGCCATGGCCAGGCGCGGAAACGAGGGAGACCGCGAGGGGGTCGTCATCCACATCGTAGTCGTTAGCCAAAACCGGGATTGTGACCGGGGTGTCCTCAGGCACCGTGGCCTCGTCATCGTTGGCCACCGGGGCGTCGTTCACGCAACGCACCTCGATGGTGACTTGAGCAATATCGCAGTCACCGTCGGTATCGCAGAGTTGGTACGTAAAGGTATCGATTCCGCACCAATCAGCCTCGGGCACGTAGATGAGGGACCCATTAGATTCCAAGGTTAGCACACCGTGGGCGGGTGAGGTGACAATGGTGAGGCGGCCAAGACCATCGGGGTAACTGTCGTTCTCGAGAACGCCCGGTCCCGGGATGGAGAGAGTTGCGTCCTCCTCGGTGGTATAGCGATCGTCTTGAGCAAAGACTATTGCATCGACCTTGGTCTCCTCTATAAGCGCGTTGTTGTCGGTGTTGGGGTCTTCCGTGTCAGAATCCAATACAACGGTATTCTGCAGGATGCCTGAAGCTCCGGGATCCACAACGCCGGTGATCGTGATTGTCACGACCTGTGCTACCGCAAGGTCGCCCAAGTTCCAGACGTTGTTCCCGCTCGTCGGCGCAGGATTGGCCGAAACGAAGGTGAACCCTGCCGGGTAGGTCTCGGTGACCACCACGTTCCGCGCCACCGAGGGCCCGAGGTTCCGCACGGTGAGCGTGTAGGTGAGGGACTCACCGGCGATCACCGGATCAGGGTCGTCGCTCTTTGCGATCTCCACGTCCGCGGAGGTGTTCACCGTGGTGGTCTCCGTCTCGCTCTTGTCGGACGAGTCCGGGTCGCTTGTGCTCGAGGTCACCTGGGCGGTGTTCGCGAGGGTGCCGAGGGCCGCGGGGTCCACCGTGCCGGTGATCGTGATCGTCACGACCTGGCCTACGGCAAGGTCGCCCAAGTTCCAGACGTTGTTCCCGCCCGTGGGTGCCGGTGTAGCGGAGACGAAGGTGAACCCAGCGGGGTAGGTCTCGGTGACCACGACGTTCCGCGCCACCGAGGGCCCGAGGTTCCGCACCACGAGGGTGTAGGTGAGGGTCTCGCCGGCGATCACCGGATCAGGGTCGTCGCTCTTTGCGATCTCCACGTCCGCGGAGGTGTTCACCGTAGTGGACTCCGTCTCGGTGTTGTCGGACGGATCCGGGTCGCTCGTGTCCGAGGTCACCTGGGCGGTGTTCGCAAGGGTCCCGAGGGCCGCGGGNTCCACCGTGCCGGTGATGGTGATCGTTCGCACCTCGCCCACGGCAAGATCACCGAGAGCCCAGACGTTGTTGCCCGATGTGGGTACTGGTGTAGCAGAGACGAAGGTGAACCCAGCGGGGTAGGTCTCGGTGACCACCACGCTGCGGGCCACCGAGGGCCCGAGGTTCCGCACCGCGAGGGTGTAGGTGAGGGTCTCGCCGGCGATCACCGGATCAGGGTCGTCGCTCTTTGCGATCTCCACGTCCGCGGAGGTGTTCACCGTGGTGGACTCCGTCTCGGTGTTGTCCGATGGATCGGGATCGCTCGTGTCCGAGGTCACCTGGACGGTGTTCGCAAGGGTCCCGAGGGCCGCGGGGTCCACCGTGCCGGTGATGGTGATCGTCACCACCTGGCCTACGGCAAGGTCGCCCAAGTTCCAGACGTTGTTCCCGCTTGTGGGCGCCGGTGTGGCGGAAACAAAGGTGAACCCTGCGGGGTAGGTCTCGGTGACCACGACGTTCCGCGCCACCGACGGCCCCAGGTTCCGCACAACGAGGGTGTAGGTGAGCTCAGTCCCGGCCACCACGGGATCGGGACTGTCGCTCTTTTCGATCTCCACGTCCGCCGAGGTGTTCACCGTGGTGGACTCCGTCTCGGTGTTGTCCGATGGATCGGGATCGCTCGTGCTGGACTCCACGCGGACGGTGTTCGCGAGGGTGCCGAGGGCCGCGGGGTCCACCGTGCCGGTGATGGTGATCGTTCGCACCTCGCCCACGGCAAGATCACCGAGAGCCCAGACGTTGTTGCCCGAGGTGGGTACTGGTGTAGCGGAGACGAAGGTGAACCCAGCGGGGTAGGTCTCGGTGACCACCACGTTCCGCGCCACCGACGGCCCGAGGTTTCGCACGACGAGGGTGTAGGTGAGGGT
>Ga0065719_106615_pt1 | contig 29543 bp, 29 predicted proteins | sample GBSCel85sediment_FD_59106 | JGI IMG/M metagenome (GOLD analysis project Ga0065719, IMG submission 59106) | Hot spring sediment microbial communities from Great Boiling Spring, Nevada - Cellulolytic enrichment CS 85C v3 (version 3) | ecosystem: Environmental > Aquatic > Thermal springs > Hot... | reverse complement strand
CGGCCGGGATTTGAACCCGGGATCTCCGGCTTGGAAGGCCGGCGTCCTAGACCAGGCTAGACGACCGCCGCTTTCGTTTTAGACGTGGTTTTTGTGGAACTAAATAAGCGTTGTGGGTCTTGGACTATTTTATTGTTTGGTATAGTTTTTCGTCTTCTAGTATCTCTTTTACTGTCCGGTCTTTCCACTGGCCTAGTCTTCCGTATATTGCTATGTTGTGGTTTTGTAGTATTTGTTCTAGGTTTTTGATCTTGTTTTGGTCTGTGTTGTTTAGTAGTGCGTATGCTATGTTTATGCTGTGTCTTTTTTTGAGTGTTTGCGGGTTTGCTATTTTGTGTCTTCTTAGTTCTGATAGCAGTTTTTCGTGTATTCCTGGTAGGAGTGGGTATTTCTTTGAATAGCTTGTCACCGTGTATAGCATGGGGGTTCCGCCTACCGCTAGCTTTATCGCTGTGTGCATTCTGGACGCCTTGGTTCCGTGCGTGTATATCTCTATAGTGTTGCCCGGTGCTGTGGTGGGTGCCGCTATTATGTATGCCGATGCGTGGTCGAGCACCAGACCCTCTATCTCTGTGGCTATTCTCTGCCTCGCCTCCTCCGGGGAGACGTAGCGGGGTAGAAGGGGCAGGGGCCATGTGTAGACCAGCAGGCCAAACCTGACGATCTCTCCGCTCGATAGCGCCAGGACGCGCCTAGCAACGTCTATCCTCCTTATGCTGGAGGCTATGTGTATAGGCCTATCCGCCGGCAGTCCCAGGGCCTTCTTGAGGTCCCCGAAGGCGTTTCTAGCGGTACAGAGCCTCCTCTGTTCTACCCACTCAAGAAACCAGTTTCTCTGTACATCGAAACCCGCGAAGCCCGCTGTCTTAGACCCGTAGTCCCCGGTCTTGACCGTCCTCACGGCGACGTCTAGACACTCCATGCTTACTCCGAGTCTCTCGAAGAAACCTGCCTCGGCGGGGTATACGAAGAAGGGGGCTTTCGGCACGCCCAGGTCGTCTAGAAGCTGTAGGTAGCCACCATCGCTGTAGGGAGCATCGACCGCTATAGCCGATCTGTTCGCCTCCCTAGCTACGCAGAGAGCTTTTAGCGCTGCTACCCCGGAGCCCACAACAGCTACGTCTACCTCTATCATAGCCACCGCGACGTAGAAGAGGAGCACCACTAATATCCTCTAGTGCTCCCCGGGGAGGGGCTAGGCCATGGCCACGGGCGACGACATCGGGTCGTTGTCTATGATGCCAGCTGGTACGAGAACCTCTGCCTCCTTCGCACCGCCTCCGCGGGCAAGCCTGAGGACGTAGTCTACCACCTCCTCTACCTCCGGGGCGTAGCCCACGAAAGCCCTGGAACCGCCTATGTATATAGCCGGGAGGCTTTTCAGCGATGCCGATATGGGCTCTCTCCAGGTGTTCACCGGGATTACGAGGAGCTTTACACCGTGGTCTCTCCTGAGGATCTCGGCCGCCTTCCTAAGGTTTTCTAGCGCGTCTTCGCTCACAGGGTCTAGCCCTATCACGGCTAGGGCCTCTAGGATCATGGCGGAAACCTCTAGGCTTAAAGCTTGTACAGGGAACACAATTTTAGGTAGCAGGCACTTGGGGAACGCCAATGTTTTTTAACTACAGGAAATCGCCCCTCGGAACATCCGTGAGAGAGTTCATGAGCTGTATAGTGGGCTGGTATAGAAGTGTTGAAGAGGCAGAGGAAGAAGCGGAAAAGCTCAGCGGGAGGCTGTCGGGCAGGCTTAGAGTAGTAGACGTGGAGAACATCGACGGCTATGCGAGGGTTGCGATGCTAGACCCGGACATAGTAGAGGTCGTTAGGAGCAGCGGATCGAGGTATGTTCTGCTGGTCGACTGGGCTACTCTAGATGTTGGGGGATAGCACATCGATGTGTTGCCGCCCGCCATGTATTTCGGCTTTCTGCAGCGCCTTAGCTCTTCTTCCTGGCCTTTTCCCTGACAATGTCTTCGAAGAAGTACCAGGCTGTGAAGATCCCTATTGAAAGCCCTATGCCGAGCGACAGGCCCCATACTATCGAGTTCTTTACCTCGGGGCTCAGGCTTGTTATGTCTATGAGCAGCGCTATGGATAGCAGCACCGTTATTAGGAAGGCGAAGCCCTTTATCCCCCTCTCAACCCTAACCCTATCGAAGACCGCCGCTATCGACGTAACGATTATGAGCAGCATGATGGCTACGCTGACAATCCTGCCTATATACTCTAGGAGGCCCGTGACCGGCTCTATATACTGGGGCGCTGCGATAGCCACAGTGCTGTATATCGACAGTGTTGCGAGGCCTATGACTATAGACGCGTTGACTATAGATCTCGGTGTAAAGGGCACCCCGTACTTCTTGATGTAGGGCTTGACGAGGTCGTCTACCCTTGCTATGTCTAGAAACTTGTTGACAAGCCTGTTGAGCACGATACCCACTACTATTATGAGGGCTAGTACTAGCGAGGCTACAAATATGCGCGGTGCTAGGTATACCAGCTCCTCCGCAACGCGCCCGAAGGCGTCTTCAATTATCTGTGTAACCGGTGCTGTGCTGCTCATGGCAGGGCTCCTGCTAGGAACTGTACAAAATAGTATAGTAGCCTAAAAGCTGTATAGAGAATAGCCAGCGCCAGTGCAAAGGCCAGGATCTTAGCGGATAGAATAGCGTAGCCCCTGGCCGTGGAGATCGCCAGGTTATAGGCTGTAGTAGCAGATGAGTGTATCTGTGCAGCGTATATCAACGCTAGGTGCGGGGGCGCTACAGCCACCTCCGGTATCGCTAGAAACGCTATCGCCAGGGATAGCCCCGCAAACACAGAGGATACCGCAAACAGTGCATGGGCTCCATGGGCAGAGGCCAGGTATGCCACTCCAACACCGACGACCTGCGCCAGTATAAACGCCGAGCCGAGCATTGCAGAGGCCTTGTCTATGCTGTACCTCTTGGCCGCCTCGGCGAATATGAAGCTTGCCAGCAGGTTTGCACCTACGTTAGCAAAAGAGTAGAGCGCGGCTATAGCTATGTGTAGCAGCGGGGCCCTCGCAAAGGTTATCGCCAGGGGTACTGCGGGGAGTATCGCTACGGCGTAGCGGTATACGCGGTAGCTTCTCGAGGTCCAGAAGACCGATGCTCCAACGCTTGTCACGGTCTGTGCAAGGCCAAGCGCTACAGCTATATACTCTTCGGCTCCGAGGCTGCTCACCAGGTAGGGCCCCCAGGAAACGCCTAGAACAGCCCCGGAGGCGATGATCAGCGTGAGGAAGAGGAACGCTGTCGAGGCTTTGGCCGCCTCCACACCTTCCTCCTCCCCGCTTTCTCTAGGCGTAAAGCCGCCTATAGACGCGGCAGAGAGAACAGCTGTAGAGACTAGACCCACGCCCATAGCGATAGCATAGAGGAGTACATACTTTCCAGCGCCTTCTATAGACGCGACCACGATGATCGACACGAGCTGTCCAACAACTGTAGAGACAGAGCCTAGGGCAGTCCTGTAGACCTGGGCTCTCTTCACCGTATCGACATCGAGAGAGCTGTTGAGTGCAACGTTAATCATTATGCCCACGGGGGCTGTAGATACCACGGCCAGCGAGTAGACCGCGTAGAGAAGATCGGGGTGGTACAGCGCTACAAATGGTATGGAACCCCACACGAGACGCTCGAAACCATGAAGCAAGAGGAGCTTGAGCTTCAGCCCGCCCCCGAGCATGACTTCTCTAAGCGTGTAGAAAACCCATGCAAAAACAAGCGCGACAAGGTGTGCGACAAAGTTTATCTTCAGAATCTCGGCCAGGTCCATACCGTAGATAGCGAAGAATATGGGGGCGAGACCCCTGGTAATTGCAACGTAGAACCCAGCTACCAGAGCCTCTAGAACAAAAGCTATGAAGTCTTTCCCCATAGTCATAAACTATCGAGTAGCGGCTTACTATAGCTGTAGGGGTTTTAATCTTATCGCCTCCAAGCCGCTGCGCCGCCAAGGATTTAGGCGCTCGGCTCGAGCACAGAAGCTCCCTGCTTACAGCGCTGTTTGGCCGGTGTTGCTGGGCGGCATGGGCAGAGCTTATTTTTGTTACCGGGATAAGGGTCGAGTGGGCGCGGGTATGGGGGTTTGCATAGTGTACTATACCAAGACCGGTAGAACGGGCTCGGCTGTTTCCTACCTGGCTAGGGAGCTTCGGGAGAGGGGTATAGACGCCAGGGTGTTTCTGGTAAAGCCTGCTAGGGACTACTACCCAAAGCTTCTCCATCTAAACCCGAGGCTCGTGTACGAGACTCTTACGGGTAAAACCGTTGAGATTACAGGGCTCGAGGACTTCGATCCGCAGACGTGTAGAGCTCTAGTGGTGGCGACCCCGATATGGATTGGTAGGCTGCCCCCACCAATAGCTACGTTTGTAAAGAGGTACGCCGGTAAGATGAGGTGCCCTGTATACGTGGTAACGACGTCCATGGTTGAGGGAGGCTATGCCGCAAAGGTAGGGGAGATGCTCAAGAGAGCGGGATACGATGTTAGGAAGGCCGTGTCGCTAGCAGGGAAGAGGATAATCTACGACAGGCTGCGCGTGCTGCTGGAAGACAGCGCCTTGTGTTCTTCTGCGGAAGCCCAGGGCTAGATACGGCGCTACCTCTCGGTGCCTATGACTATGCTGTCGGTGTTTACAAACTCTGGAATCCTTACCGATGTAAGCTCCCTCTCTGTATCTATCCTTGGCCTGAATACCCTCCTAGAGTCGAGCTCTATACCCTCCCACCTATATGCAGACCCGTCTACAGCGAGCTTTACGGCGTAGTTGGGGTAGGGCATGTAGAGAACGACCTTTCCCCTCCCTATCGAGACCCTTATCTCGTCGTACTCCCTCGGGTCTACCCCCTCCTCTCTGGCCAGCCTGTCGTTGGCAGGCTCTATATCGAATAGATCGTACCTCTCGAATACCCACCTAGCAAAAGCCGCATCGCATGCGCCGGGAAATGCCAGGGCTGTTTTCCAGTCGTAGGACGGCCCCCACCGCTTTTCGTGTGTAAACCTCTTTCCCAGGGTATGCCAGTTCCATATGCCTAGAGCACCGTACGCCACGCCCGCCTTTGCACCCGATAAGAGGCTCTGCCATATAGCCTTCCTCACGTCGGATCTCGTAAACCTCCGCAGACCCCCGCGGTGGCCCATGCCGCAGATGTTCTCGTAGCAAGGCTCCCCGTTGACTATAGGCCTCTTCACCGGCAGGCTATAGAACTTCTGCGCTAGTTCGTATGCCAGGTGCTGCTGGTCTCCCTTGTGGCCGGACTGGTACATGTAGAAGTCTAGGTGTGGCGAGTATACGAAGGGCTCCGGCAGGACCAGGCCGGAGATTAGGTGCATGGTTGTTAGGCAGTGGGGAGCCCTCTTCTTCACTATCTCTAGGGCCGCGAGGTAGTACTTCAAAGCCTCGTCGGTTTTGAAGTCCGTGTCGCCGCTTATAATGAATATGGGGTCGTACTTAGCAAACCTCTCTACAACGTACTCTACATAGCTCTGGAGGTGCTCGAAGGGGATGATCTTGGACGGGTCGGCGGCCCGGGTACCCCTTACGTAGTTATACCATAGAACTACCAGCGCGGGAACAAGCCCCCTCTCCACGGCCATCTCCACCATCTTCTCTGCCCTATCAAAGTATGCGCCGCTGATCTTGGCAAAGTCCCATCCGCCGGACGGCGCTGTCTCAAAGGGCTCTACGCCCAGATCCGGCACGCTCCTATCGTGCTGCGGGAGGATGTTTAGCTGAACGGCGTTAAACCCCTGGGGACCTCCTAATCTCTAGGTAGTAAGCCCAGTCCTCTAGAGACGCATTGGTAAAAGCGCTCCAGGCGGTATCCGCTAGGTAGAAGAACTTCTCTCCATCCACCACGAAGTAGTCTCTCGAACTCGATACGAGTAGCCTACCCAGGGCTGTACACCCCATAGGAGAAGTGGCACTGTCCACAGATATAGCCTTTCCTCGTGGAAGCCTGCTTCAAATACCTCAAGCTCGGTGTGTAGCAGTTTACAGGGTTGGCGCATTCTGGGATACCGCTAGCGCGTCGGCTGCAGGGATCGGTATTTATTATCTCCGGTAACATCTCTTGCACCTTATAAATAATGCATGGTGTAGAGTCAAGGATTGGGATAGAGGGAGAGCCACAACCATGAAGATACTGGTGGTTCATCCGCACCTAAACCTGGTGGGGGGTAGCGAGATCCTCACCAAGATTCTAGTATACGAGCTTGCGGGCCAGGGACACGAGGTTATCGTGGTTACCAAGGATCGGAGGGAAGACCTCTTCCCCGATGCTCCTAACGTAAGGTTCGAGTTCATAAAGGATATCCCCGAGCTCTACAAGCTTAGCTTGCGCAAGATGACCACGGGCAAGATAATGACCCTCTTCTATACCCTCGACCACGCTATAGAGACCCACGAGCCCGAGGTAGCGCTCGTGATGATCCAGGAGCCCATATACGCCGCCCTGATAAAGTTTTCTAGGCCGGGGCTTGGTACGGCGCTATACATTCACTACCCGTTTGAGGAGGAGCTGACACCGCAAAACCTGGCCAAGTTTATAGACATGTACAGGTTTCCCGATCTCTACGTTTCTCTCTACAAGGTGGCGGATCTACACATGACAAACTCCAACTACACCGCCAAGATACTCCACAAGAGGTTTGGCATTGAGAGCAACGTTGTCTATCCGGCCGTAGACTGGAAGTTTTTTGAGAACGAGCCGAGCCTCTCCGACGACAGGGGGAACGTGATCATAACCGTGGGCAGGTTCGTGCCGCACAAAAGGCAGGATCTAATGATAGAGATGTTCGCCAAGAGGATCAGGCCCGTAGTCAAAGACGCCCAGCTCGTGGTCGTGGGCATGGTGGACGTCAGGTACGAAGACTACTACGCAAAGCTTAGGCNGCTATCCCAGGAGACCGAGGGGGTGGAGCTGGTAGACAGGTCCCTGACCCCAGAGGAGATGGTAGAGATGTACAGAAGGGCCAAGGTCTACGTCCACCTAAGGATAGGAGAGCACTTCGGCATGGCCCCGGTGGAGGCCATGAGCCAGGCCACGATACCCATAGTACCCCGCGCCTCGGGGCTGGCCGAGATGATTACCCCGGGCAGAAACGGCTATACCTTTGCAAACGACGAGGAGATAGCCGACTACATAACCAAGGTCTTGAGCATGCCTACGGGCGACCTAGCCAAGATGAGGCTGCACTGCATCCGCACAGCCTGGTACTTCAACCCGGACAGGTTTGCCAAAGAGATTCTGAGCTATCTAAGGCTCATGACCGAGTAGAGCCGCGCATCCTTACACCATCTATTCTTTTCACGCCTCCCAGTAGACCAGCTTTCTGGGCCCAGGGCAAAGAGACACCTTTGGCCGTCTTGTTTGCGACGGCACTCACCAGCAAATGCATATATATGCGCTGCCCAAAGCTTACTTCTTACTCCGTTTACCGCGGTGCCGGCGGGGCTAGCGCTGTTGGCTGGGCGGAGCACGGGAACAGTAAAGACTATGGCCCTAGCAACTCTCCTGCGCGGATTCAGCATGTCTATACTCATGACGTTCCTCCCCGTCTACGCAGTGACCATAGGCCTGTCTATGGACGAGATCGGCACGTGCATAACGCTGGCAACGGCTATAAGCACCGCTGCGCTCCCGCTGATAGGGCTTGCCGTAGACTTTATCGGTAGGAAGAAAATCCTCATACTATCTTCAGTGTTCGTGGCCTCAGCCTCTCTGACCACCATAGCGGCTGGGAGCTACGCCGGTATACTCGTAGCCTATACCTTTTTCCACCTGGGAATCAACACCTGGATACCCGCTAGAGGAGCTACCCTGGCTAGAGACGTAGAGAGGGGGTTTATGGGATTCTCCTTCGCCGCAACAACAGCCCCCTTCCAGATAGCCAGGGTCGTAACACCCTTTGTAGCTGGGTATGCGATTCTTAGGTGGGGCTACCACTCGGTGTTCCTAGCGTCTGCTGCTATAGCCGCTGTCTTCGCGGCTGTCGTAGCCCTTGGGGTAAGGGAGTACGCGTCCGCTAAGAGGGTGGACGTAGGCTACGAGATAGCCAAGAGCTTCGCCCCCCAGAGAGAAGAGGCTAAGCTCTACGTGTTTCTAGCTATAGACAGGTTCGGGTGGAGGCTATGGCTACCGCTGCTCAACTCCTATATGAAGGCATACCTAGGCTTCTCGGAAGATCTCATAGGGCTGCTGTCCACGCTAAGAGGGGTCGTATCGACAGTATCTGCCATGCCCTCGGGCATGCTGGTCGATAGGCGGGGCTGGTTCGCGGCTATCCTAGCCTCGGAGCTCTTCGCGGCTCTATCGCCTCTAGCAATACTAGCATCAAACGACATCACCGGGGCGGCGCTGGCCATGGCCTCCGTGGGCCTGTCGGTATCCCTATGGACCCCAGGCTTCAACGTGGCTATAGCCAGCCTCATAAGCGATNGAGAAGCCCTCGGCAGAGCCTATGCAAGAACAACCTTCTTCAGAACAGCGGCAGCCGTACCAAGTCCATGNATCGGGGGAAAGCTGTTCTCCGTAGCCCCCCAGCTACCCATGGCTCTCAGCACCACAATACTACTCCTAAACCTTGCGTACCTGGCAATACTAAAGAAGACCCTGAACACCCAAACGTAGCCCGTAGGGCATCACACAAAACACAATGCCCCAAGCGGTTACACAGATCTGGCTTGGGTTTGAAGCGGTCGTGGCTGTTGTGCTGTTGTTGACGGTTTTAGGGTCTCTATCTCGCTATATACGTTATAATAGTGCATGGGTTTCGGGGCAGCGGGCTGAAGCTGTCTCGCGGGTTTGCCGCCGACCCGGGTGTTGGGGTTGAGGAGGCTTCTGCCAACAGGGATAGGATAGGCGCCTACGAAAGGGCTATGTCTGTACCCGTGGCTGTCTACCTAAACGTGTATAGATGGGGGGTCGAGAAGCCTGTTGATAGAGCCGTAGCCGCGCTGGTAGACGTAGAGAACAGTACCAGCGCTACGGGCAATCTAGACGAGGTGTACAAAGCCATAAAGACCCACATAGGCCGCGTCAGTGCATGCCTATCGAGTGCTAGGGCAAACCACCTAGAGATACACGGGCTTGGCGACGCAAAAACAAAAACAGCTAGAATTGCAGAGGTGTTCCTCAAGACAAGACAGGCATACGTAGTTGCATAGGCTCTGGCGACGGGTCTCTACAGCCCTAGGCGCTTTCCCCTGCAGGCCCTCGAGGTAGTGTTGGCGGATCCCTGCACATCATATCTGTATTGTAGCAGACGCCACCCTGTTTTCTAGATAGCCTGCTTCTAGGAATACTAGTATCCAGACAACAAACTGCAGTATCCCAAGCGAGAAGATAGATAGTATCGTCAGTATCCCGGCTGCTAGAAACATTGCGGAATCAAACGTGCTTCTCAGCCTAAAGAAGTAGATCACCTGCCCTATCCAGCCGATGAAGAACAGCACCAAGCCAACAAGTATAAAGAGAGCCCCTATCGCCACAAACAGCAGCGGTACACCAATCAACATGACTAGCGTACCGTAGAGATATCCTATCTCGAGAAGCCTGCGCGGTGTTGAAAACTCCTCCGGTCTCCACTCGGCAAACCTGCTTGCCGACCCCAGCAGATATCTAAACACGGCAAGCGCCATCAGAAACAGAGCTACAAACATCAAGGCTAGCGACACTGCACCACCAGCAAGAATGCCGCCCCCAATCATGGTGTACACCGGAGAATACACAAACATAGCAGAAGAGTATACACCAGCAGATAGACCGCCCGGCACCCCCTCAGGCCTTCTCCCCATAAACTCCCAAGCCGGCGGCAAACCCGGAGAAGCAAAAAACGCCAAGACAAGGGGAATCCAGGCAAACTCCAGCAAAACCCATGAAACAATCAGAAGCAGCGACGCCGTCCTCAACATCCTCAAACCATCCAGAACAGCATCCCTATGAGACTGCACCGAGGAAAACAGAGGCTGAACAGACACAGATCCCTCCCTCTCCACTCTTTAAACCTCACAAACTTAAAAACGCTTCACAAGCATCCAACGCCACAACCAGCCTCTTTCTACTCCCTTATGGGAGTTTCTTGCTAGAGCTCGAGGCAAGGCTAAAGGATAAGGGGGTAAGCTTAGCTTTCTACTCCCTTATGGGAGTTTCATAGGTGTTTTGACTAGACATTACATGCTGCACTAGCTGTATTGCTTGTCTCCTTTCTACTCCCTTATGGGAGTTTCTTTCAATACCATCAACAACGCCGTTCCTGCCAAGATACTACATGACTTTCTACTCCCTTATGGGAGTTTCGGAGAAGTACAGCTCCTACGTCATGGTCATACCGATGCCCATAGCCAAAGCTTTCTACTCCCTTATGGGAGTTTCCTGAAGCACTACAACATTGTACACAAGTTCATAGCACTATCAAATCCTTTCTACTCCCTTATGGGAGTTTCCTAGTAGTGCTATTGCTAGTGTGTGGAAGCTGGCGCTATACTCTTTCTACTCCCTTATGGGAGTTTCTAAAGGTTTTTAGCTCTGCTAGGCTTAGAGAGAAGATGATGCAACTTTCTACTCCCTTATGGGAGTTTCACCAGTGATCTTTTCATTAATGCTCTCGGGCTGGTCATGGCGTGCACGCCTTTCTACTCCCTTATGGGAGTTTCCTACCATAAATTTATGGTGATGTGCCTGCACTGAGTGGGACTTTTGTCTTTCTACTCCCTTATGGGAGTTTCACCGTCAGCAAGGATGAGCTGGCACGGCTCTTCATCGGACTGTCTTTCTACTCCCTTATGGGAGTTTCGGGAGGATGAGCAGGGGGAGCGGCTTCTTCAAGGACTTCTACCTGACTTTCTACTCCCTTATGGGAGTTTCCTATCTAATACTTGTACACCGATTGAGAAGAAAGTTGTAGCAACTTTCTACTCCCTTATGGGAGTTTCTATTACATGAAGGGCTTTCGTATACGTATATCATTAGCTCTTTGTCTTTCTACTCCCTTATGGGAGTTTCCCATTGCCCTCGGCACACCAACACTAGTGAGCAACGAGAGCGGGGTCTCAGCTTTCTACTCCCTTATGGGAGTTTCGGGGCACAGGGTTGAGGTTGAGGAGAGGAAGGAGCTGGTCTTGCTGACTTTCTACTCCCTTATGGGAGTTTCTCCCATTAATTATTGTAAGTAAGGTAAAGGAGCTTCTAGCAATGTTGACTTTCTACTCCCTTATGGGAGTTTCCTTCCAACGAAGGTCGCCCTGCACCCCGAGGTGGATATACCGCTCAAGCTTTCTACTCCCTTATGGGAGTTTCTTCATGCAACAAATCTAAACAGTTCAGCTTCAAAGCTATCGTAACTTTCTACTCCCTTATGGGAGTTTCCTAGCACCTCTACCTTAGGTTCTTTATGCTTTGAACAAGCCTGTTAGCATCTTTCTACTCCCTTATGGGAGTTTCTTAACCAAAATAAAAAAAAATTGAGAGCTCTAGAAGTGAGAAATTGAGCTTTCTACTCCCTTATGGGAGTTTCTGTGATCCATTCCCATGGCCCACCGGTGGGCGGATTAACCCACTCGCTTTCTACTCCCTTATGGGAGTTTCCTGTAAAGAAGGGCTTCCTATGCATAAAGCTCGAGTAGCTACTCCTTTCTACTCCCTTATGGGAGTTTCTTCGTGGGTAGCGAGAAGTACTTCTCCCCGAGCTCGTCCAAGCTTTCTACTCCCTTATGGGAGTTTCCTGATCGCCGGCTTTATCATACTGGGTCTGATGTTGATCATGTCTAGGCTTTCTACTCCCTTATGGGAGTTTCTGGATTAGAGATGTTATACAGGCGGTGAAGGAGGACTACAAGGTCTTTCTACTCCCTTATGGGAGTTTCTGGCGAGTGCTACATAGACCCAGCGGTGGTCAGGGATTACATACTTTCTACTCCCTTATGGGAGTTTCCTATGACCCGATAACCAAGAAGGGTGATATAAATGATCGTGCTGTCTTTCTACTCCCTTATGGGAGTTTCAGACTTCCCCCAAACACTCATCTATGAACCCTCCGGCGACGTGCTTTCTACTCCCTTATGGGAGTTTCTGGTTCATCTACTATATAAGATCTATATATGTTTTCTATAAAAATTTTTATTAACATAATCAGAACATCCGAAAAATCATCAGCTCCACAGAAATCGGCGTTCTAATGAATTAGAGTTGAGCCTACGGAAGCGTTCTAACGGTCTATAGAAAGAGAACACACCATCGACGTTCTAACAGAAAAGAGTAGACAGGCCAACACAAAAAGAATTGAACAAGCCCACCGAAACTGAGGTTCTCCCCAGTGAAAAGTTTTTGTGTTTGGTGTTTCTGGTGCTGTGGGGAGGGTGGTCTGGCTAGCTGTTGGTGTTTCTTTTTGTGATGTGTATGTCTGTTATGACTATGTTTTTTAGTGGTGGGGTTTTTGCTGTGTTTAGGGGTTGTGCGCATGTGATTTTGTTTGTTTTTGTGTGCCATGGTGTTGCCAGAGTTTTTCTTGGTATTTTTTCGGTGGTTTTTGCTTTGAATGTTGCTTCTCCGCATGGGGTTTTTATGGTGATTTCGTCGTTGTCTGTGATGCCCTAGTTCTTCGGCATCGGTTTTGTTTATGAAGATTATGGGGTGGCTCTCTTGTCCGTCTAGGCATGGCATGGTGTTGTAGCATTTGCTGAGTCTGTATGTTATGAGCTTGAAGCCGTTGTGTTTTTTGGCTGGTGGTGGGCTTGCTCTGGCCAAGACTGCTCTGCCCGAGGCTGTTGCAAAGCTGTTGGTGTAGAGGGTTTTTGCTGGGCTTTCGCTACAGGGCCATGTGAGTCCTTCTCTTGTTTTCTTCAGCTTTTCTGGTGTAATACCCCTGTATATGGGTACCGCCATGTTTATCTCTCTGAGCACTTCTTCTGGCGATCCGTATCTTCTCCAGCCCCTCAGCCCGAGGGCCTCTCCAAGCATAGACAGGAAGAGCCAATCCGGCTTTGCCGCGCCCGGGGGATCAAAGGCTTTGAAAGACCACCTAACTCTTCTCTCGGAGTTTGTATAGGAACCCTCTTTCTCGGCCCAGGCTGCCGAGGCGATGACGTAGTCTGCATATCTAGCTGTTTCGCTCGGCCTCACATCGCTTACAACAACTAGTTCCGTGTTCCTCAAAGCCTTTTCGACTGTAGCCGTATCCGGGTGGCTTACAACGGGGTTTTTCGCCGACAATCACCAAGGCTCTTATCCTCCCCCTGCTCGCCGCCTCGAAAACCTCGACAGCCGAGAGACCCGGCTCGCTGGGAAGCCCTTCGAAGCCCCAGAGCTCCTCAAGCCTCTTCCTAGCAACGCTATCCACGACGCTCGCGTAGCCCGGTAGATACTCCGGCAGGGCACCCATGTCGCAGGCACCCTGAACATTGTTTTGCCCCCTCACCGGGTAGAGCCCGCAACCCCTCTTGCCCACGTAGCCTAGGAGGAGAGCTAGGTTTGTAGCCGCCTCAACGGCTTTTTCTCCCTCTGGCTGCTGGGTAACCCCCATGCCCCAAAGAATAGAGCCCGTGCCGGCGGTGGCGAAGACCTCGGCCACCATCTCTATAGTGCTCCACGGGATCTCCAGAACCTCTTCGCATATAGCCGGGGTATAGGGTTCGAGGCTCTCTACAAAACCGTCGAAGCCCTCCGTCTTCTCTTCTACAAACTCTCTGTTGTACAGCCCCCTGAGAATCGCGGCTTTTGCAACACAGTTTAGAAACACGTGGTCTAGCCCGGGGCCCGGGAGCCTTACAAAAACATCGGCTATTCCGGTGGTCTCGCTGTCCCTGACGTCGACGACTACCAGCTTTGAGCCCCTCTTCCTAGCTTCTTGAAGCAGAGAAGCGAGAGGGGGGTGCGTGGCGGCGGGGTTGTATCCCAAGATCATTATCGCCCGCGAGTAGAGCAGGTCGTAGAACGGGTTTGTCTGGGCCCCAAGCCCAAGCTGCCTTGCAAGCACTCTAACGCTTACCGCATGGCAGAGCCTGGCGCAGTTATCTATATTGTTGCTACCCGCGAGCCTGGCGAGCTTTTGAAGAAGATAGTTCTCCTCATTACTACACTTAGAACAGCCCAGAAAAGCTACGGCATCGCCCCCGTAGACCCTCAGGATCTTCCTAAGCTCGGAAGCGATAGACCCTACGGCTGTGCTCCAGGACACCTCCCTAAAACCCTCCCCAACCCTGGCAAGCGGGTAGAAGAGCCTGTTCCTCCCAAGGAGCTCAACAGCCAAAGCTCTCTTTGCACAGCTACCCCCGGAAACAGCACCGGTTTCCTTATCTATGTAAATAACGCACCCAAAACCACATAGGGGGCACACAGTCCTCGTTGCGCTCACGCCGGGCCCCACATAACCGGAAGCACTCTGCCAAGATTTTAAACCACGCATATACACAAACTGTGTAAATAGGGCGGAGGAGAGGCAAAGGGTATTTACATAGGTATAGAAACAGGCTACCCTAGCAATAGCTGCTTTTCGGGTAGTGTGGAAATGTAGAAAGGTGTTCAGCTCTTTACGATCTTGACTTTTAGCGCATGTACAGAGCATGAGAGGCAGGGATCGAAGGATACCGCAATCTTTTTGGCTAGCGATATAGCCTCCTCGCTGACCTCTCTATTTCTTAGCGTTGCAACAGCTATATCCCCCATTGCGACTAGGTTCTGCGTTGTAGGGGCTACTATGTTGCATGCAATCTACTGCACCTGTTCTACCTAAACCTGCCGAACCTTGTACACACAAAGACGTTTGCAGAGTTTCTAGAGCGGAACCCATACCTTGCGAAAAACGCTATCGGCCGTACTGGCGTGGTCTAGGAGGGCTATGGAGGTTCTGGGAGGCAGGATGCACAACGTTGTAAATATGAGGATAGGCGGTGTCTACAGAGCGCCCGATAGAGGCGATGTTGAGAAAGTGGCCAGGGACCTCGGCGGCGTTGTGAAGGCTTTTCTCGAGCTAGCAAGCTTTGTGCTAAGCATCAGACACCCCGAGGAAGTGGCAGAGGTATCGAGAACAGGGGCTCGCCAGGCATGTCTACAGCCAGCTGGTTCTGGGTATCCGCACCACGGCGGCAGGGTGGTGTTGGACGGGAGTGTGTATAGCCTTAGAGAGTTCTACGGAGATATCGTGAGGTATACGCACGTACCATACTCAACAGCTATCCACTGCAGGATAAAGGGTGGGGAGAGCTACATCGTAGGGCCTTTCGCAAGGCTCAACCAGTTCTATACAAGCCTAAACAAGGAGGTTAGGGACTTCGTGGAGACCCACGGGTGGAGAGCACCCCCAGCCAATGTTATGCACACATACGTTGCCCGCGTTGCAGAGCTCTATGACGCCCTGCTAGAGCTAGAGAGGTTCTTCTATACCCATAACCCTCCACACCGCCAAACTCTTTCTGAAGAAACTTCAAAACAGCCTCAAGTTCCTCTAAACCCCCAACAAACAGCTTTCCAAAACCCAGCCCAAGCATATACCGCCACTGCAGAAAACCTCAGTTTCGGTGGGCTTGTTCAATTCTTTTTGTGTTGGCTTGTCTACTCTTTTCTGTTAGAACGTCGATGGTGTGTTCTCTTTCTATAGACCGTTAGAACGCTTCCGTGGGTTCAACTCTAATTCATTAGAACGCCGATTTCTGGGGTGCTGATGATTTTTCGGATGTTCTGATTATGTTAATAAAAATTTTTATAGAAAAACAAATAAAGTACTTATATAGTAGATGAACCAGAAACTCCCATAAGGGAGTAGAAAGTATCAAACAACTCATTGAGTTTGTCCAAAAATGTTTCAACAACTTGAAACTCCCATAAGGGAGTAGAAAGTTCGAGAAGCTGCCTTCCCTCTGGAGTAGAGTGGGTCTCCTCAGGAAACTCCCATAAGGGAGTAGAAAGGCACGTGCAACGAATACCACGGCCGGCGTTATGGAGAGCAAGCCGAAGGAAACTCCCATAAGGGAGTAGAAAGTTTTCTATCCAGAAACCTGATCTCATCATTTACCAAAAGCCAGCTGCTAGGAAACTCCCATAAGGGAGTAGAAAGCGAGAAGCACTTGCCTCTGGAGCTTTTTGAGCCCTGAGCTCCTTGAAACTCCCATAAGGGAGTAGAAAGGTCGCTCGCAAATGTCGAACAGCACATCGCCCGGGGTCTTCCTTAAGAAACTCCCATAAGGGAGTAGAAAGCTTGTAATATCTTCAATTATTTTCTCAAAGATTGCTCTTACAGCGAAACTCCCATAAGGGAGTAGAAAGCTGCTCGCAGTATTTGTAGCGTCTATCGCCTACGCGTTGGTGGTTACAAGAAACTCCCATAAGGGAGTAGAAAGGATATGCAAGATGGTGTTCGCGTCCCCCATGGGCCTCTACAACCACCGAAACTCCCATAAGGGAGTAGAAAGCTAGACCTGTGGAGCAGGATAGTCGGCTACTACAGGCCCGTATGAAACTCCCATAAGGGAGTAGAAAGGCAATAAAGGTGAGGTCAGCTGGAGTGTGGAAAGCAATAGACATGCGAAACTCCCATAAGGGAGTAGAAAGTATATATCTTTCTCCAGTTCTTCCTCACCGTCTTAACGTCCAGAAACTCCCATAAGGGAGTAGAAAGTACCAAAGGAGAAGCTTATAGGGTTAAAAAGCCCTTATGATCATGAAACTCCCATAAGGGAGTAGAAAGTACTACATGCTTCACTTCAAGTACCCGTCTCCCGAGAAGCTGGCAGACTGAAACTCCCATAAGGGAGTAGAAAGTTTACGAAATTGCCGAGCGTGTTGATGAATCAGCCGCTACACTACTTGAAACTCCCATAAGGGAGTAGAAAGCGGGATGCGGTGTATAGGCCCATTCTCCGAATACATGCTTTATCTCGGAAACTCCCATAAGGGAGTAGAAAGTGTGTAGTCCACTAGTCCTCGCCTGCGCACTCCATGTAGCAGTCCCAGGAAACTCCCATAAGGGAGTAGAAAGCTTCTCCGCCATTTAGCCCGCCCTCATTAAATAGGTGCAGATGAAACTCCCATAAGGGAGTAGAAAGTCGTGAACGGCACTGCGCACAGGTCTATGCTCTTCTTGCTCCAGTAGGAAACTCCCATAAGGGAGTAGAAAGCGAAGATCTCAAAGGTGACTGGACGGAGGGATAGGTACGAGCTGGGAAACTCCCATAAGGGAGTAGAAAGTCAAGGAACGAACCATGGACCGTTGCCTACGCTTTCTACTCCCTTATGGGAGGAAACTCCCATAAGGGAGTAGAAAGACGCCACAGGGTACAGCGCTAAGCCGCTGTCGGCGTGTGGTAGCGGAAACTCCCATAAGGGAGTAGAAAGCTAACATCCATCTCGGAACAGTACCTATCATACAAGACCTTTAAGAACGAAACTCCCATAAGGGAGTAGAAAGTAGATTTTTCAGCAAAGTATTGAAACAGTTTCCTAACTACAGTCATAGCCTTGAAACTCCCATAAGGGAGTAGAAAGTTGCACACACCCACACCGAGAGAGATGTCGCGGAGGTGCTCATGGAAACTCCCATAAGGGAGTAGAAAGGCCACCCCGACCTCGCGCTAGTAGCTCTTGTAGCTGCAAACACGAGAAACTCCCATAAGGGAGTAGAAAGCACGCGGGCTATGTACAGCTACGCTAAACTGTGTTGTTGTTTATGAAACTCCCATAAGGGAGTAGAAAGTGATCTGCCTCGGGGTGCTCCAGTCAGAACACATGTCTAGAGAGTGAAACTCCCATAAGGGAGTAGAAAGTTAGGCTCCGAAGAATGCTGGGGTTGGGGGAGAGAGAATGTGAGCTGAAACTCCCATAAGGGAGTAGAAAGAATAGCGGTTTCCGTAGCAGCAAGTTTATAAATGTTATCATTAAAGAAACTCCCATAAGGGAGTAGAAGGAGCAATAGTTGTATTTTCGAGATGTAAAGCAATTCAATTCTTTCTAGGTTTTCCGTCTCTGCTTTTTGGTGGGGATAGATGTTAGTCTAGTTTGAATATGTCTTTTAGTTTGTCGATTGCATGTCTTTTGGCTAGTATGACTATTTCGTCTCCTTTTTTGAGCTCTAGATCGTTTCTTGGGAATACTAGTTCTTCGCCTCGGTAGATGGCTACGACTAGGGTGTCTGATGGCAGTGGTATGTCCTTGATCTTGGCGCCGTCCATTCTATCTGGTACTATGGCTGTGTAGAACGTGGCGTCTCCTCGTAGTATGGTGCTTAGGCTTGCTATGTCTATGCCTTTGAGTAGTGCGTGTATCTGTACGACAGCTAGTCTTGTTAGCGAGACTATGTTGATGAATCCTAGGCTAGCGGCCAGCTTGTGGTAGTCCTCGTTTTCTATAACGACCACGATGTTTTTTGCGCCCAGGCTTCGGGCGTTGATCGCGGCCAGCAGGTTGTCTTTGTCGTTGCCCGTGACTATAACTACGTAGTCTGCTTTATCGACCTCGGCGTCCTCGAGGACCTTGGGGGATGCGGGGTCTCCGTGGAGCACGGCGCAGTCGAGTTCTCCGGCTATCTTTTTAGCGAGTTCGTAGCTAGGCTCGACAATGGTCACGCTGTGTCCTTCGGCGATGAGCTGCCGGGCTAGCAGGAGACCTACGCTGGATGCACCGATAACGACTATCTTCATCGCCTATCCACCGGTTTACAAGTGCGCAGACGGTTCTTAAAAATGGCTAGCCTCTCATCCTGTCGATCATATGGGATACAACTGCTACTACCGTTACAACCTCTAGTCTTCCGAGGAACATGTCTACCGTTATAACGAGCTTGAGGTACCACTCGACCGTGTTGTTCAGCATAGAGGTCTGCAGGCCGACTGTGCCCAGCGCCGCCGATATGTTGAACAGGCTGTCCGCAAGCCCGTACCCCGATAGCAGGAATACGGCTAGCGATACCATCAGCGCTATAGCGTACAGGTTTACAACGAGCATGTGGCTGTATATCTCTTCATCGCCTATGGGCTTGTCCTCTACCTTGACCACCTCGACACGCTCGGGGGGAGAGTACACTTCTCTCAAACGCCTGCGCAGCTCTTTGAGCAGGATTATTAGCCTGTACTGCTTTATACCACCGCCGGTCGAGCCCATCCCCGCCCCTACGAGCATCAGCACGGCCAGTACATACTTGCCCGAGTCGGGCAGCGCTGTCATGTCGATTGTTGCATAGCCTGTTGTGGATAGTGCTGACAGCGTGTTGAACAGCACATCGGTATACGAAGCAGCTACACCCGCCCGTGCTAGGGCTAGGTAGAACAGTACCGAGCCTACGGCGAGTAGCACTGCAAAGCTTCTCATTTGCACAGAGTTTAGCAGGTAGCTGGGGCTTCTATGCTTTATAGCTAGGTAGTATCTTGTAAAACTCTGGGCGCTCAAGAACATGAACACCGCCGCCGGCCACACAATGGCTCTTGGAAAAGTACTTGCAGTTGCAAACCCGCCTGTCGAAATGGTTGTCAGCGCGTAGACCAGCGCATCGAATAGCCCTAGACCCGACAAGCCGTAGACTGCAAACGCTGCTAGTGTTAGCGTGCCGTAGAGCCCTAGAACCGCTCTCGCAATAACCTTGACGCTAGGCATATAGTCTTCTTTGCGCAGGTGTGTGGCAAACAGCTGGTATGCAACAGTACCGGGCTTCAGCAGAAAGCCTATAGTCACAATAACAATACCGACACCGCCGATCCACTGTAGCCACGCCCTTGCAAATACGACGGTCTTCGGCAGCTCTTCTGCAGAAAACATCGAGAGTCCGGTGGTCGTTATCCCAGAGATGCTCTCGAACAGCGAATCCCATAGATCGAACCCGCCTGCCACCATCACCAGGGTGTTGGCTAGCGCCGGGAGCAGGAAAGACAGAACAGCTATATACAGAGAATCGACATACGATATCTCCTCCCTAACGCTGTTTCTCCACAGCAGAAAACCCGCCAGCGCAAAGACTGTTGCAACAGCGAGATAGCCTATAGCAAAGCCCTCCCCACAGACCAGGGAAACCGCGGCTGGCGCAACAAACGACACGCCGAGGAGAACAAGCATCAAACCGAGGTAGTACCTAACCCTATCAAGCATGCAACCACCAGTACACTACAGCCAACGCCGACCCCGCTATAAAGCAATCACAACCCAATATAAGCCCTCATCCCGCAAGCGCGCTCAAGACCCTTACGCGCAATCATCGGAGCAACCCTATTAAATAAAGCATGTAGAGGGTCAATCAGAAAACAGTGAAAGGATTTAAATTCCCCGGGGGTTCTGCATCTATATAATGGAGTGAGCGGTACGAAGCGCTTTGCAGAGGCATCGCTACTGCTACTATTGTTGCTTTTACAAGTCCTCTTCATAGGATCGTTTGTAGCTTTCGGTACTGGAGCTGGAGAGTACTACGTGTATAGGTACACCGAGATAGTAGCACTGGTGCTGATAACAGCCTTTATATTACTAAGAAGGTCAAGATAAACACGTAACCCTTTTATTCAGTGCTTTTAGCCCCGCAAACCCGAACCCTTCAAAACAGTCTTTCCCGACCCGCGACACCGTGGATTGGCCAGAGGTGAGCTAGGAAAATACCTGGTTCGGACGGTCCTGCCTAGTTTTTTTTTGGTTGCGCTGGCTACCTTTTATCTCCAGAGAGCTTCCGCGAGCTCTCTAGCTTTGGTTAGTCTTTTCAAGCCCTCTTCTGTTACGACGAAAGTATCCTCTATCTTTAGGGTTCCGTACCCGGGTAGCATTATCGGTGTATGTACTAAGGCGATCGCCATCCCTGTTCTTAGCTCGTACGCTCTATGGGGGGCTACTATAGTGGTTATAGGGAGTTCTTCTATCTGGAGCCCCACGCCGTGTAGATAGCCGAGCAGCCTCTTATCGAGGAGCCCGTACTTCGAATAGATAGCATCGAGGCGTTCCATCACCTGCAGGGGTCTAGCACCTGGTTTGGTTAGCGAAACCGCTTCTTCGTATACCCTCATAGCGCAGTCGAAGGCATTCTTAACCTCGCTAGGCGCAGAGCCGCCCACGAACGTAGACGCCGAGGTGTTTGCGTAGTAGCCGTTGTAGTCTACTCCCACCGTAACCGTCACCAGGACACCCTTCCTGACGGTAGCACCTCTAAGAGGCTCTGCGTGGACCCTGGGGTGCGGCCCAACGTTAACATATACGTGGGGCTCCTCCGACCCCAGCTTAAAAGCTAGGCTATACGCCTCAGCCGCGATATCCAGCTCCGAAACCCCCTCCTCCACAGAGCTCAGAGCCTTCTCGAGAACTCTGCTTGAAAGCTCCGCGGCCTTTGCTATCGCCTCCAGTTCGTAGCTATCCTTGACAGCCCTCATCTCGGCGAGCATACCCCCGACATCGACAACCTCGACATCTCTATTGACCTTCTTGAACATCTCGTAAAACAGTATGTATGCATCCCGCTCGACCCCGAAAACCATCCCCACCCTCCGGGCCCTCACAGACCTGAGAGCCGATACAACCTTCCCCATCAGGTCGCCCCCATCAGTAAACGCCACTACTTCGAGATCCCTCAGCCCCGACCTCTCCAAGAAACCCTCTTCCTCTCCTCTAGCCAGGAACACCTTGGGCACGCCATCAGAAGGAACCAGCAGGGCAGGCCTAAGCCACTTGACCCCGGTAAAGTACTTAAAATCCGATAGCGTGCGTATCATAGCACAGTCAATCCCGCTTTTTCTCAAAGCCTCTTGAAACCTGCGGATTCTAGCAACAAACACATCATGGTTAACCATTAAGCCACCCCGTAGCCAGCCTGGTAAGCAACATAGCTAGGTAAAAACTCTTGATGAAAGGTCGCTGTAGCAGTGGGCGCGCGAAGGTAATATCGAGGTTCTGTACATAGGTACTGTACAGGCGGGGTAATGCTGTACTCCGGGGATCAGGAGTTGGCGAGGTTAATATCGTAATCTATGCTTGCGCTAGCTCTAGCGACCAGAAGAAGGACCTGTAGAAGCATATAAAGCATCTCATACAGTCCCGCCAAGGGGTGCAGAGCTGTTGATGCTCTAAGTAATGTAGCCAGGCCAGCAGTTTTTAAGACCGCTAGAAGGGGTCTGCAAAAACTCTTCAACTACGTATCCATCTCCACCACGTACCAAAAATCTATTGGATTAACGTGCAGCGTCTAGAGATTGAATTGCCATCCACCGTATACACAGTGCCTAAACAAGGGCTCTCGATGTATATACGAAGTTGAGATGGTGTGTTTCTTGCGTAGATATTGTTGAACGTCTAAGATTTCATAGTTGTTGTACCCCTCTAGAGCGATCCCTAGAAGCTGTAGCAGGATCTTAGAGAAGCTTCTTGATATTGGGGTAACTAGTTTAAGGGTGCTGAGCCAAGTCCTTATATGGGCTAAGCACTCTTGTAGAGATTTAAAATTGCCCTACACACCTTAATTCTAGGGTATACTGAAGATGGGCTCCGGAGATCATTACATAGCTGTACTCTATAGCGGTGCGGTCAGCGATGCGGATGACCCTGCTCTGCTGGGGGACTTCTACAGTATTTTGGGGAAGGTATGGGGTGTACCTGTATAAAGAGCTAAAAGAAATATCTGTTAAGTACTTCAAGGGTTTAACATGCTATGATTGAGATAGATACTGAGTTGTTTAGAAAAGCCTTCAGAATTTCGTATAGTTGTAGAGGTAGGTATAGGGTTAGTAGGAGGAGTATATCCGAGGTTGTTAAACTCGGTCTTCTTGCTAGAGAACTTACGTATCTGTACCTGTCTATAGCTAGGTGGGATGGCTTTGAAAGAGAGCTGAAGATAGGTATAGGTGTAGAAAGTGGGTATCGATAGTCTTGGTCTTGTTGAGGAGGTGGCAAACCAGCTTCTCGAGATATTTACGAACTCTATTCTTCAGAAACTCGGGGGTATAGTTGATGAGAGTAAAAGGTATCTCTACTTCTTGGCTTGGCTAAATAATGAGCTCGAGAAAAGAGGGTTGGGAAGGATAATTATTACGGGCGGTTTTGCTGTAGAGATCTATACAGCTAGAATATATAGGACTATGGATGTAGATATCATTGTAGAAAACGGTCTTGCCAGAGATATCATCGAGGCTTTCCTCAGAGAATTCTCCGAGAGGATTGGTAGGGGCTACCTCCCACAGTACGAAATACTACAGCTTAAATCTATAGACGTTGTCTCAACAGTCTACGGTAAACCAGCGAAACCAACGAGAATAGCTATCGATAGCTATACAGTCTATGTAGAGCCCGTTGAAGAAATTATAGTAACGTATCTCGCGGGATGGAAGTACTGGGGGGCTACAGAAGATAGAGATAAGGCTATCTGGCTCTACATAGTATGGAGAGAAAAACTCGATATAAACTACCTAGAGAAAAGGGCTAAGGATCTAAATGTCGAAGACTATCTCGAAGAACTTAAGAAAATAGCGCTACACCAAATCTAAACACATCGTTATCGCAATCTATAGTTCTATGACAGAAAGCTTAAACCAGATAAACTAAATCTGCATATTGAGAGCTCTACGTGTAGGTTAGGAGTTATACCCACTAGACTCTATGGCTATACCGGCAAAACCTCGGCATCTCTTAGATCCGCACCTGCATCATCGGCAATAATGGGGTGAAACAAGCTTACAGTGGCACCACTAGTGCGTATAGCTTGGTTATGTATCTAACCCTAGTCACCACCAGGATCATTGGGCAGTATCTTCCGCGAACCTGCTGATTTCGGAGAGTAGTAATGTTATTAAGGAAAGAATATAAAGTAAAAATAATCTGGAAAAGCTAGGTGTAGAGATTGTATGGGCTGATAGTTTAGGAGCTAAGAGCTTCTCCATATCTATCACTACGTCTAGAGTTATTGTAGTTATCGATCCTAGAGCCGCTGAGATGCAGCCTAGTTATCCTCTTCCGCTAGAGGAGAAGCTTAACCTTCGTGTTAAGGCTTTGAACGAAGTTATGCGTATGTTGGGAAAAGCTTTTGCAGCTATAATTACGCACTACTACTACGATCACCATACACTCCCCTCTGATAGAGATGTAAGTGACTCCCGTTTCTACTTGAGCAAGTTCTGGATTCTGAAGAACCCAAATATATACATAAACGAGGGTCAGTGGCATAGGGCACGCAAGTTCATTGATGAACTACTTAAGCTCGCGGGCGAGGTCGCGGAGCTGAGGAGCAGGAGCGCGGAGCTGGACGCGGCTTTAGGTAGAGTTGGAGAAACTCTTCAAGACCTCGCTAGCAGGGTTGTCGACTACGATGTCGAGATAGGCGAGGTTAGGAGCGAGGTAGAGGCCGCAGCCTCCGCTGTGCGTGACCTCGAGGCGCGCGTGAGGGCCGTCGAGGGCCTGCTGGAGGACTACAGCAGGAACGTCACCGGCATCATCAGCGCTGTGGAGGAGCTCTATGCCCTGTACAACGATCTCCTGGAGAGGTACCGGTGCCTAGAGGAGGCGATTAGGAGCCTCAACGCAACGGAAGGGGGTCAAGCTGAGGCGGTTCCCGGCAGTCTCGAGAGGGCTGTCGCTGAGACGTCCCAGTGGTATTTCTGGTACATTGACCCGCTCCAATATAGGGAGCTTCTAACAGGTATCCTGAGGGACGTCGTGCACAGCTCAGCCGTGTACAGCATTATAGGGAGCGCCGACATAGATGCCAACGACCCGACCGAGCTGAAGATATGAAAGGTCATCAACTACACCTCCGTGAACCTCATGTATAGGAGAGACAGCTACGTGAGGGTGCCCACGCTCAGCGGCAATATCCGTGTCTGGAGCGACGTGCTGCAGCTGCCTAACGAGACCGTTTCGGAGCTTTCTCTAGACGGGACTGCGAGGATCTAGCGCTGCTCGTATACGCTGTTCTGAAGGCTGCGGCTAGGCCAGGCGAGGAGATCTACCTGTTGGTGGCGCACGGCGAGCCCGAGGGGCACGTAGTTGTGCTGGTGCTCGACAAAGAGACCGGCAGAGCGTACATCGTTGACCCGTCGTACTCGTACGTAAACGGCTGGGCAGAGATGATAGAGATCGAGGTTGTTCTAAGGACCGGGGAGCTCGACAAGAAGCACCTCCCGCCGATGTCTATCCACCCCCACGTCAAGCGGGCAATGCTGACGCAGTTCGCGTCGAGGATCGCCTACGTCAACGCATACGTGTACGCTCTCGAAGGAGTGAAGGTGGTCTCCTACGAGCCGAGGGCGGAGATCGGCTCTCCACGCGAAGTCATAAACATGTGGAAAGTTGTAACAAATCTATCGCCGGTAGGCTACACCGTAGCGTCGAGCGACTTCATGAGATACTTCGCATACGACGAGGATCTCGCTGCCTGGATCGAGAGCAAGCTGGGGGCGTAGACCGTTAGGGGGGCGAGAAAAATACGAGTAGTTTTTACCCTCACCTGAGAAGGATACACGTCTATCCAGGCAGGGTGGTCTCTACAACGATCGTCATATTGTCAATAGTGCTCTTTCTATCATTGGTACCCCTAATAACCGAGAAATAAGGTAGTCTAGTTTTATGATGCAATCTCTCTCAGTTTTTCTATCAGTTTATTACGTTGATAATAGTAGTAAGCTGCTGATGCAATTCCTATGATTGCGAAAATTGTGAAGAGTATCCCCAGCATTAATCCTACTGATTCGAACGGTTTTGAAGGTGTGAATTCTGGTACCCATACTATGCACGTCCCGCCCCATGTTATTACACATCTCCATTTTGTTTCGTAAACTACGGTACTGCTCATAGCGAAGAACATACCCGCAAAAACGCTGGCGATAAATGCCATTATCCCAGCAGAAATTTCTTGATATCTGTACTCAGCTATTTTCTGGTGATAATACTCAATTTCTCCTCCTAAGTTAGAAACCTTGAGCCGTGTTCCGCAGTATGGGCAGTACCTAGCATCTTCAGGAACATCTCTGCCGCACTGAGGACACTTAGCCGTAAGGAACACCTGTAGAAATGCTAGCTAACAATCTCTTAAATTTTTATTCTGAACAACTCGAGATATACTCTCAGCCTCTTCCTATTTGTAGGTATATATGTGCACGGTTTAAGAATACCCCTTACCCCCTTCTGCGATATGCAGGCCAGTTTTCGAAGCTTTTCTTCTCTTTTAATAGATGCAATAACGGTCTATTGCTACACATTACTACGCTTTTTTGAGGGTGAATCACGTTTCTATATTGTTCTTCTCCATACTTTTACCTAGCTGATTTAATACTTAAAACCGTAGTGATAAAGTTAAGAGCTTTAGAAGAAACAGATAAGGGGTTGCCCTCAAACCTAAGCGTAACCACATTCGACAGGCTGGGCATCATCCTAAACACTGTGGAAGCCGCGCTACTTCGAGAACGTTATCAAAACGGAACCCGAGCAAGAAGATATCGACACCGCGCTGTGGGTCGTCAATGAAGTCAGCCTGGATGTTGGTAAAGAGGAGGTAGTAATGATGGCAAAGCTCCGCAGGTACATCATTAACCGTCTAAAGAGCCTCGGTGTTTCGCTGTTTCTCGAAAAAGTCTTGGATACCGAGCCCGAAGAATCGGTTGAACAGAGTCTCAAAGTCCAGCGCTAGAAGAGTGGTTGCCCGTACACAGTATTTAAGCTATTTTCGAAACTACGGAAACCTGCACGGGCTTCCCCCTCATCCCTTCTTGGGCTTGCATCTGGTATAGTCGTAGAGTCAGAATGAAGAAGCTCGTAAACACGAAAAGTTGCTATACCTCCCAAAATACTTAAAGTGCTCAAACAAGCGAACAGTCTTTGTTATGGTTGGGCAAGTTATTTTTACAACCGAAAGCCTCGCCCTTCAGGGCGGAGAGGAGGTCAGACAGTTTTATTTCTAGGGCGCATTGTATTCGGGGGCAGAGATATGGAGAAGCAAAGAGTGTCCAGCAGTGCTCTGAACATAGAGCCGGTGATCAACGAAGTTTTGAGGGAGCTCGATAAGCTCGAATACGCAGTGCTCTACCTCTACAATCTAGATAGGCAGACGATGCGTCAAGCAAACGAGGTGTTTGAATATAGGGGGCAGGGCAATGTTGTTCAGAGAATACGAGGCAACTTTATCTGGCCCGTGCTTGTGGCCTACGAGAGGGATACTTACATCGAGGAGGTGGGTCGGCTACCTGCTGTCCGAGTACAGGGCGCTGAACCTGGTGAAATACGGGGAGAGGCTCGTTGAGGTGCGGGTTAAGCCTGTGGGGCTACCTAAGAACACCGGTATAGATGTTAGAGCTCTCTACAAGGCGATAGTCAAAGCAAAGAAGATCGCGTCTGGGAAGGAGCAACTCGGCGACGAGGTTCTCCCGGAGGAGATGGAGAAGATCGTCAAGTACGCTAGGTACGCCTACGAGTACGGCGACCCGGGCTATCTAGTCGCCGCTGCGCGGGAGCTCGCTACGCTTGTGAGGGGTAGCGACGAGTACATTGCCGTTTGGGCGTACCCGGACGAGGTTAAGCCGCTCAACCTCACCAGGGAGGATCTGGAGAGAGCTAGGAAGCTATCGGATAGGGTGCTCCAAATACTAGCACCTCTCGGCGGAGAGGTAGAAGCGGTTCTTACAAAGCTCGTCTTCTCGGGGTACAGAAAGGGTATTGCCAGAACCATCGAGGGGCTGAGGGAGGAGGATGCCGAGTTCCTCGAGGAGCTCCTCGACAAGCCTTTCGATAGGGTGGCGATACTGTACGCCTATGGTAGGATCGCGAACCTGAAGGAACTAGTACACAGGATGATGAAGGAGGTGATCATCAGGGGCACCGGCAAGGCCTCTATATTCAGCGAGATGAAACCCACTATTGAAGTTGCTAATATCTAGTTTTTTCAGTCTTTTCTGATTGCTTCATGAGGAATAAGCGTGGATTCGAATGGGCTTTTCAAGTATTGCATCACCGTCCGCAATACGTTACCAACACCGCTGGTAGCGCTTTATTGTTATTTCTTATCTAGTTATTTCGTATAGCCATGCTATGAATTGGTCTATGCTCATGTCTAGCCTCTCATATGTGTTCTGATTGAAGACTGCCTCTACTCTTGTCCAGTGTATGCCTATATTTGCCCAATTATTTACGTAATCTTTTATCGCTACGTAGATGTCCTTAGCTTCAACTATCCTGAATACCCATAGGTCGAGACCCGTTATTTGCGAGCCTGCGGGGTCGAGGATTTACTATCTTCCCTCCCTTTACCGGTATGACCGTGAAGGCATGCCCTGCAGGTTCACTGCTCTTTTCATGCCCGCGCACAATCACGACGTAGATTAGGTAGGTCTTACCCTCCGTCCTTAACCAGTAGTTAAGCACCATTGCAGCAACAAGTATTGCTTGGTATTCGCAGTCACCCCTACCCAACCTTACGGTCTCGCTGGCATACTGGACGTAGTTTCTGATTGCGGTGTACGACGCGGTTGAGCTGATTGGGTTAGGCACCACTAATGGCGTATCGTAGTTATACCTCACATGCGACTTGACCCAGTTATAAATCTTGGTGTAGGGATTGCCGATCCATGCCTTCATAGCCTCAGTAACGGCGTTACTTACCTCCGGGCTTAAGTAATCGATATACTTAGGGAGGGTATCCATTAAACCCGCTCTATCCCTAGTATACGCATATATTAACTCGTACCTATTGGATAACGTGGAGTAATTAGTGAGTAATTCGTTGTAACTATGACTCAGTGCTTCATACTTACTCATTAATGAATTGTAATCCTCACGCAACCTATTATATGTCGAGTTCAATGATGCATAGCTCCGCTTCAGAACAGCATACTCTACCCTTAAGTCCTCAAGCTGAACGAAGACATAGCTTGCAACACCGGCGGTAAGTAAGGTAATAATGACCAAACCAATAACTAGAGCCTTCAAGGTAAGCCCCTGAGTAGTTGTGAAGAGAGAAAAATAAAAATGTTAAGTATTAGCTGAACCCTCCCTCACTAACTGTGCTATCGGTCCTAGGCTTCGCCAGTGTGAGTTAATCTTAACTAGGAGGTATTTCTTCCTGTTCACCTTGGTCTGTAGGTTTAGCTCATCGATGAGCTTTAAAATAGCTTTCGTGAGGTTCTTTACTTGTAAATGCTTATATCCCAGTTACAGATGTTATTTTGAAGGTCGATCAGAGAGCAGCACGTGGAACGCGTCGATGAAGCTGTAGACCAGGCTCAGCAGTATTATCGTGTACAGGAGCACACTCGTATCGAGCTCTACGTATAGGCTCGCCTCCCCTAGCGGTAGCGAGATGCTCAGCCTCCCGCCATCCATAAGTATGTAGAGTATGAGCGCTCCGAAGAGCTTGGACAGCGCTCTGAGGGGTACCGAGACCGGGTTGTTCTTTGGTATTGACTCTGCCGTGCCCAGCGTTTGGAGAATTAGGAGGATTAAGGACAGGCACTACCTCTACCGCGGAGACGAGTACATCGGATCATTGGAGAGGATTGTGGAGGCGTGGAAAATGTGTTGGTGCGGCGGCCGGGATTTGAACCCGGGATCTCCGGCTTGGGAGGCCGGCGTCCTAGACCAGGCTAGACGACCGCC
>Ga0065719_106683_pt1 | contig 29577 bp, 28 predicted proteins | sample GBSCel85sediment_FD_59106 | JGI IMG/M metagenome (GOLD analysis project Ga0065719, IMG submission 59106) | Hot spring sediment microbial communities from Great Boiling Spring, Nevada - Cellulolytic enrichment CS 85C v3 (version 3) | ecosystem: Environmental > Aquatic > Thermal springs > Hot... | reverse complement strand
ACCTGCCCGTTCTCGATAAGCCTGTGAACCGTTAACGGGCCTGCTGCATCCCCTATCGGTTTCCCGGTTGAGAAAGCGTCGAGGGCTTCGTGGTAAGTGTTTACAAGCTTCATTATCATCGGCATTTGAAACTGGAGCTGCATTATAAGGATCCAGTTGTTCTCTCTTTCACCTGTCAGCAGGTAGTGCCTGACAATCTTGTATATGGTGTTTAAAGCCCCAACTATTGAAAGGCTTGACTCGATCAGGGTTTTCTCATACTTCCCGACATGGGGGATTGTCGCGTCAACCATTCTCTTAACGGATTCATCGGTTGTCCTAACCAGGTGGTCAAGCCTCTTGATAATGTCCGTGGGCTCTATCTCGACAGGCTCAATGGTGAAGAAGTCTATCACCCTGTTTATCAGGACGTCCGGGGCCGCAACCCCAAGGTTGCGCAGCATGTTAGCAACCCTCCGCCTATCCTCCTCTACAAGCGACATTATCGCGCTCAGCTTGGTCCTGATATCCATTATCCAAATCTTGGTCTGTATCTTCTGGTTTAAACCGGTGATTATTAGGAAGAAGAATATCAGCCATATCAGCTGCATGATCATTGAAGACGTGTCCCCGTCCATACCAGCCCACTCAACACTCTTCTTAATCTCTAACCTTATGGTCGTTTAAAAACATGTGTTAAAACTAGAGGGTGGAAACCACAACCTCCTTCTCGAGAACTATGAAGGTGTGCTCAAACTGCGAGACAAGCCCGCCCTCCCTTTCAACGAGGACGGGGTAAGCTGTGAGAACACCGTTCCTCTCCATTAAAGCCAGCATCGACCTCAAACCCTCCGGCGAGGATGCAAGGCTCAAATACCATCTCTCAGCAAACGGGAGGGTTTTCCTCTCACCGTATACTTGATCGTAGAGCCTGANAGCCTGCGGGGGGAGCCTCCCGCGCCGTCCTTGCTTAAGAGCGTATATCGTCTTCAAGCTAGCATCCCTAACCAGCCCTGCCCCGTTGGTTGCGAAAGGCTCCACGGCGTAAACCCCTTGATCCAGCTTAAACCTTGCGAACAAGTCGTTGAAGTTTGGAATGCTCACTCCTGCGTGAATAGTGTAGGCTGATATGCTGTGGCCGCTCAGGTTCTTTATCGGTTTAAACCCGTAGCTCCTTATAGTGTCCTCTACAACCCTCCCGATCTCGGAAGCCCTCACCCCGGGCTTGAAAACCTCGATAACTCTTTCAAGAGCCCTCCGGGCAGCCTCAACCAGCCCTTCCATGGCGGGGTTGAAGCAGAGTGTTGTAGCAGTATCGGCTATGTACCCGTCAACGTGAACCCCTATGTCTACCTTAACCACCGAGTTATCTGGGATAACGGAGGGGTCGCCTGGAACAGGGGTGTAGTGGGCTGCAACCTCGTTGACGCCTATGTTTATCGGGAAGGCTGGAGAACCCCCCAGTTCCCTTATCATCCTCTCCAAATACTCCGCAACATCCGTGAACCTGGCCCCCGGCTTAACAACCCGGTGGGCTTCCTCCCTAACCCTTTTCGCTATCTCGCCAGCCTTCAAAAGCTTCGCAAGCTCCTCATCCGAAACCATTTCGCCCAAACCCTTTCTAGACATAAAGTTTTTCCAAGTATTAAACAATATAGATTACTGGTGGGGATGAATGGGTATTGTGAAATATCTCGGCCACAGCTTCTTTCGAAATAGTTTTAACAGGCCTGGACGATGCTGTTAAAACCATTCTCATCGACCCATGGGTTGAAAACCCGTTAAGCCCTGTTAAACTATCCGAGTACTCGGAGAGAAGGATCGATTACGTNATTGTAACCCATGACCACGGGGATCACTTAGGCAACGCTATCGAGGTGGCGAGGCAGACGGGGGCCCCAGTAGTGGGTGTTTACGAGATAGCTCTGTACGCTCAGGAGCAGGGCGTTAAAGCAATAGGAGGAAATATTGGAGGAGCCCTCGCAATCCCTGATGTTGAAGTAGTGCTGACCCCTGCGCTCCACAGCAGTAACCGGGGGGTTCCGGTCGGAGTGGTTGTGAAAGGCAGGGATTTAACCGTTTACCACGCAGGGGACACCGGGTTGTTCAGCGAGATGGAGCTTATAGGGGAGCTCTATGCCCCCGATATCGCCCTGCTCCCAATAGGCGGGCACTTCACAATGGGCGTGCGAGAAGCTGTTAAAGCCGTGGAATTGTTGAAACCTAAGTACGTTATACCAATGCACTATAACACCTTCCCGTTGATAAAAGCAGACCCCCAGGTTTTCAAGCAGCTCGTTGAGTCTAAGACAAGTTCTAAAGTAGTAGTATTGAAGCCGGGGGAGGTTTTCGCATACCCTTAACCAGCACGTGCTTGACGAGCGACTGTGAGCTTTGAAGAGTTAATAGGTTTTTAAACAATAATCTTAAACAACAGCCCCGCTCCCACCTTTAAGAGCCCGTGGAAGCTGAGCCGGACGGCCTCCATGACCACGGGTGTTAGGGGTGGGGGACAGATTCCTGTTTAAATAAAACCTGGTTGCTAATACTTGTTTATAAGGTGTCATGTTTGAACGTGGATGAGAGGTTAAGGCTTGCGGTAAGGAATACTTCTGAAGTAGTAACTGTGGAAGAGTTGAGAAAGGTTTTCGAGGAGAAGGAAAGGCCAAGGGGATACCTAGGGTTCGAGCCAAGCGGTCTTGTCCATGTCGGATGGCTCGTCTGGATGTTCAAGGTTAGAGATCTTGTGGAGGCCGGCGTCGACTTCTACCTGTTGGAGGCAACGTGGCACGCATACATTAACGATAAGCTTGGAGGGAACCTCGAGCTTATCAGGAAGGCGGCCAGGTACACTCGAATAGTTTTAGACGCAATCGGTGTTCCGGAGGGAAGGGTGAAATATGTTGACGCAGAGGAGTTGGCCAGCGACAAGGACTATTGGGGCCTACTCCTCAGGGCGGCTAAGCAGGTCAGCCTTGCAAGAGTTAAGAGGGCTTTAACCATCATGGGGAGGAAGGTGGATGAGGGAGAGACGGATTTCTCCAAGCTAATATATCCGTTAATGCAGGTTACAGACATATTCTACCTTGACCTCGACATAGCCTTGGGCGGGACTGACCAGAGGAAGGCTCACATGTTGACCAGGGATATTGCTGAAAAGCTCGGGTTGAAGAAGCCCGTGGCAATACACACGCCCCATTATAACCGGGCTACAGGGCCCCNGCGGTAGGATGGAGGCGGGGGCGGAGGTTGACGAGATTGCGGCGGAAGCGAAAATGAGTAAGAGCAAGCCGGAGACAGCTATCTTTGTTCACGAGGAGGCTGAGTCTGTTGAAGCCAAGATCATGAAGGCCTACTGCCCACCGAGGATCACCGAGCTCAACCCGGTGTTAGAGATTAACAAATACCTGTTGTTCCAACAACCAGGCTTCACCCTCGTCATCGAGAGGCCGGAGAAGTATGGCGGGACCATCACGGTTGAAGACTACTCCACCCTGGAGAAGCTTTATGCTGAGGGCAGGATCCACCCGTTAGACTTGAAGAAGGCCACTGCTTCAGCCTTGAACAAGCTTCTCGAAAATGTGAGGAGAAGAATAAGCAGTGACCCGGATGCAAGAAGCCTCCTGGAGGAGTTGAAGACTGCTAGGGTGACAAGGTAGGCCCACTCTCCACATTTAAAACCCCTGTTAAATCATATTTACGTTAGAGGGCCGGTAGCTCAGCCCGGAAGAGCGCCGCCCTTGCATGGCCTAAGGGGGGCGCGACCGAGGTCGAGGAGAGGCGGAGGACCCGGGTTCAAATCCCGGCCGGTCCACTAAGAAATCCTATCTCTCATCCCAAGGGCCTCGGAGAAGTGGGTTTAAAAAAACTTGTAGTTAACTAGTGACTGGGAGAGGATTTTATCCTCTCCTCTACAACGATCATTGTAACCGTTGTCCTTATGTCAGGGAGTCTCCTAACATGGTTCGTGACGATCTCCCTTATCTTCTCCAAAGCCTCAGCCTCTATCTTAACCACGACATCGTATGTGCCGTAGACGACATAGGCTTCCTTAACCTCGGGGATCTTGTAAAGCTCGTCTAAAACCTTGGACTCGGCCCCTATCTCCGTCTGTATTAGTACTATTGCCGCTGACTTCGCCATTCTCCCACCATGTTAATACTAGTCAACCCTGTATAATAAATATTTCTATTAAGATTTAAACCATTAATTTGGGAATAATTATAAGAATTAACGGTGGTGTCGAATCAGAATCTACGCCATAATATTTTATGAAGATGACCCGGTTAAAAACACAGCGTTGAAAATGATTAAAGCCAAGCTTGCGAGACGGGTAACCCATGGTTTTACAAGGCACAGGCCAGTAGTGTTAAACCCCTTCAGCCCCGACTACCTGGGCCCCTGGCTTAGAAGCCTGGTTGAGGAGAGAGGGGTTCTAGTCCTTGATGCTAGCTGGAAACAGTTAACACCTGAAAAGTTTAGAAAACTCCATGGAACCCATGTAAAACTACCGCCGCTCCTACCGGGAAACCCTATCAACTACGGAAAGCCCTGCATGCTCTCAAGCATCGAAGCTGTCGCTGCAACAGCGTATATAACGGGTTTCACCGATACTTACGAGAAGCTCCTCGGGCTTTACAAGTGGATGGAAACCTTCAACAACCTCAACTCCGAATTACTGGAGTCATACGCGAGAGCTGGGAGCATGGAGGAATTGATAAGCATAGTTCAGGAATACTGGGGAGATAACCCGCCCTGCTAGGAGGGGCCGGGCCGTAACCCGCGTTCTGTTAAGCCCGCATTCGTCTAAGCGGCCTACACCGGTCGCGTGGCCCTCACACCGGAACCAGGCCTTGCACCGTGCGGGGCGGCCGTTTCAACGCGTCCGCAACCGTCCTCAACGGTTTAAACCCCCGTCACCGGGGGTCCGGCCGCATCATAGCCATCCAGCTGCGGCCGTATCGTTTCTGTGCCGTTGCCACGGGGACTACCCGTGCCCCTTACGGGGCCGCACTGCCACGGGGTGCGCGGAGTTTCCTCACCTCCAAACGGAGGCGTCGGCGAGCCGCCCGGCCCCCGATTAAATGGTTTGGTTTAACCACCATATAATCCTCTCTGTTTTGAAACCGGGGGGTTCACCAGGAACCCTTCAACTGGAGCCTCTGAACCTATGCAATCCAATGCGCCCTAGAAACCCCCCGGTTTTACGGGATAGTTTCAACTGGAAACACTGGAAAACCTTGGGTAAACCCCACACCCCTCTGTTTCAAATGCATATTCAATATTCATAAAGCATTATTTCCTGAAAGTTTGTAAGAATGTTTGTATAATGAATTTTATTTTTTGTATAATGTTTTTGTTTTTCGTTGTAAATCATCTTTTCAAATAAAACCTTAATTATGGATTTGAAATCGAGGGGTGGGGAGGTTTATGACGAGAATGTTTTGGAAACCCCCCGGTTCTACCCTTCGGTTTCAACTGAATCACCTCCATCCAGGCGTGATAAGGGTAATATTTAATAGTAAACCCGTATGTGTAATGTTAATGGTGGTAGTTGTGGAGGAGGCTAGACTAGTGAACATTGGTGCGAAGCCGGTTGAGGATTATGTGTTCGAAACCATTCTAATATTTCAAGAGGGCAGTAGCACTGTTGTGCTGAAGGGTAGCGGGGCCTTCGTTAGCAAGGCTGTCGACGTCTACAACGCCCTTGTCTCAAGGCTTGGGGATAGTATTGAGCTGGTGAAAGTTGATATTGGTAGCGACAGGTTTAGGGGCAGGTTTAAATCGTTCATAACTATAACGGTGAGGAAGAAGTATTAACAGTTTTAACCGTTATCAAGCTTCTCGTGCTGAGCGACTGCATCAGATCCATTATTACTTCAGCAGCGTTTAACCGGCCTACAGATATCTCATCAATCAAATCCTCCATCTTCTTGGTGAGCTCAATGGATGTGAGGTCTGGGTAGGCTGTTGAAACATACTCGTAAACCATTATTCCAGTCTTAGTCGGTATTAGCTTAAGCTTCTTCTTTGACTTGATAATGTAGCCATGCCTTTCAATGCTGGATATTATCTTAGAGTATGTGCTCGGCCTTCCAATGCCGGTCTTTTTCATCAAGGCCACAAGGTCTCCCTCGTTGTAAAGGAATGTCCTGCTGGAGATTGAAGTTTTAACTTCTCTCACTGGTACCTCGGCTTCCTCAATGTTGCCGAGTACCTCGTGGGTTTTAACCCCTGCTAATACGTTGAATCCTTCCTCTACAATCCTAGTGTAGACTTCTACGGTCCCCAGCAATATCCCGTTAACCCATAGGCTGAACCGGGCCTTCACGGCTTTGAAAGGCTTCATCTGGCTCGCAATGAAGCGTTTGAAAATCATGTCGTAGAGGCTGTAGTGGAGGCCCGTTAAAGGAATTGTTAATGGTATCAACCCCTCCGTGAAAGCCTTCATTAAATCATCTGTATCATATGGGTACACAGGCCTTATTGCTTCATGTGTGCCGGGCATGCCCCAGTGGCTCGGCTTGAAAAGGTTTTTCAAATTTTTCGAGGCAAGGTATTTAGAAGCTATTGAAACCCCTGTAGCGCTGACATACCTGCTGTCCGTTCTATGATATGTTATCAACCCTGCTTCGAACAACTCCTGCGCAATCTTCATTGCAAGGGTTACGGGTATTCCTCTTCTGGCAGCGTCAACTAGGAATTCATCGGTCGTGTAGGGGGGTTTGGGAGCGATTTCGACAACTTCCTCGCCCTCCTTCCGTAAAAGTATCTTCCCCGCTCTCCTAGCCTCGTCAACCAGGCTTGAATCTTTGTCGACGCAGAGCGAGTACTTGGTGTTCAAGGGGCTACCTAATGAAAACTCGATTTTCCTACACTTTCCTTCAACATAATCCCTGTATCTTTGAATAATCATTCCGAGAACAGGCGTTTGAACCCTTCCGGCCCCCAGGTATCTCCTTCCAAACCTTGACCATAGATCCTGGCTTAGACTGAACCCGACCAGCCTGTCAAGGCTTCTCCTGTAAATTTCGGCAAGAACCTTGTTCCTGTCCACGCTCCTCTTCCTCTCAATGGATTTCAAGAATTCCTGCAGGGTTATCTCGTGGAGCTCGATCCTCCACACGTTGCTGTTAACGGGGAGTACTGCGAGGTAGACATCGTAGGCTATTTTCTCGCCTTCGATATCAGGGTCCGTAGCGATCAATACTTCGTCAACCTCGCTCGCGAGCTTTCTCAGCGCGTTTACAATGGTTTTCTGATCCGAGAAGACTCCGCTACCGCACCTGGGGCAGGAGGCTTCATGAGTGAACTGTGTCCCGCAGACCCTGCACTTTTTAATAGTTTCGTAAACAGGTGCTACNAGCCCGTTTTCAACAATGATTCCGTAGTTATCGATGGATGGGTCTGTGGTTAAATCGTATAAGTGGCCCCGGGTGGCCGTTATGTTTAAGTCAATGATTTCCTCACCAATTTTCACGGGGATTTCGTAAACGTTAACATCCCCTATCCTCCTCGACACGGGTTTCCCGAAGAATCTCGCTATAGTCTTAGCCTTCGTCGGGGATTCAACAACGATTAGAACGCTCCTGTATTTTAGAAGCCACTCCCCACTCCTGGTTCTCGTAGACTCAGCCAGTTCCTTCTCAACGGAGAGATCAAGCTCCTTCAGCTCTCTAAACCCGAGGTCCTTGTTGATTAGCCTAAGCTTCATCTCCAATCCTTTGACAAGGTTGGATAGTAGTGGTGTTTCAAGGATCAGGGATAAGCCATGTGTCATCCTCCCCCCGTAGAGCCTGCTCACCCTGCCGCTGGCCTGGATATAAGTCATTGAGTCCGGGATTAACGCCACATATCCATCCCTGTTTTTCAAAAGAGTTATGGATCCGGCCTCGAGTACGGTGTTAACATCTAGGTATTTCTTTACCTCATCGATGGTTTCAGAGTAAAGTGTTTTCAGCTCAACATACTTACCGTAGAGTTTTTCATTGGGTTTTATAGCTTCTTCAGGGATTTTGCCTTTTAACACGTTGCGGAGTAGCCTCATCTCGCCCGGCGATAAGTAGTAAACTAGTCTTCTAACGGTGTAGGCTTTCTCCCTCAATGATTTAGCACTGGTTTTCTCGGCAAGCTCGATCAGGATTCTCGTAAGTATGTTCGGGTTTGACAGGAACGATTCCAGGCTTACTGTGAAAACAGGGGTTCCGAGGAAGACAACATACTTTATGCTCTGAGGAGCGTCTATGCCTCTAACACCGGACCCGTAGTAGCTCGCGCTTCCTATTAGAACATCAACCTGCCCGCTCACAAGTTTTAACACGTTCACAGGGGTTGCGTCAGCTATTTTGAAACCTTCTTTTTCAAGAATGCCTCGCAAATCCTCGGAGAGTTTCACCAGCTGCTGCTTGAACGGGTGCCTGGGAGATACGTAGATCACGCAACCAGGGCCCAGGGTTTTAACTAAAGCGGCAAGCTCTCGAGAGGCCTCGTCGAGGCTTCTGAGGCAGTAGGAATCCGTTACATCCCTCCCGTAAATAGTTATGCCTGAAACATCTATTTGTAGCAGATCCTTGAGGATCCTGCCCATTAATCCCTTAATCCTTCCGGTTGCAGAGGCAACTATGAGCTCTCTCCGCTTCAACGTTCTCAATGATGCTTCAATCTTGGCGTCGAGATCCAGGTATTCTTTGACAATGCTGTAGTAGGATTCCTCATTATTCAGGCTCTTGCTAACCATGAGCCTCCAGAGGAGTTGAAGCCTCTTCTTCGCTAACTGTACAACCTCCTCGTTGAAGCCTAGTAGGAATAGGAGTCTTAGAATATTTTTCTCACTCCTCAACAAGCTGTCCACGTCATCGACGATGATGATGTCGAACTCGTGCCTCCTGAGGAGCTCGAAATTCCTGCCGAGGAAGCTGTTGGTTATTACGAGTATTTTGAAATCTCCATTGCCAATTCTCTCTAGGAGGGCCTGCTTCTTCCTTCTGGAGAGCCCGGAGTCGTAGAAAACAGCGTACTCCTTACCGGCGTCCCAGTTGATTCTCTCATGTATTTGCTTGCCCAAGGCCCTTGTCGGGGTTATGTACAGAACCCTTTTACCCCTGTTGCTTGCGAATAGAGCGTATGCGATGAGGAGCGTGGTCTTCCCCATGCCGGTGGGGGCTATAAGCACCGTGTTTTCGCCTGACAGTATCCTTTTAATCCATGTCTTCTGAGCCCCCCAGGGGGTCAGCCCCTTAGTTGTTGTTTTGAAAAACTCTTCGAAATCCCAGAGCTCATCCTCAATGATCTTGTTCAGGGTGAAAACGTTTAAGGAGGAGTCTAAACCACTCCTGCACCTCGGGCACTTCCCATACTCCTCAATATCCCTTGAGGTTAAGTCTCCACCGCAGACAGGGCATGAGCTCCTGTATAGCGGGTTTAAGACATGCGTCAACACTCATCCTCGGTAATCAAATCCGCTGTGCGAGATTGTTTTAAAAGGAGGGGTGGTGTATTACCGGTGAGGAAAAGGTTTTTATAGTAGCAGATTAATCATATCTTTAACCAGTAAAATCAAAATCCATAGGGTGTGAAGTATGGCGCAACCCCAGAGTGCAAACACAGTCTTAGTTGGGAAGAAACCCGTAATGAACTATGTAATAGCTGTACTAACCCTGGTACACCAGGGTGTTAGAGAGGTATACATCAAAGCCCGCGGAAGAGCCATTAGCAAGGCTGTCGACACAGTCGAGATCATCAGGAACAGGTTCCTGCCTGGCAAAGTAGATGTTGAGGACATTAAGATCGGCAGCCAAACAGTGACCAACCCGCAGGGCAAGGAGACCAGGGTCAGCATCATCGAGGTCAAGCTGAAGATTAAGGAGTAAACGGGTTTAAAACAGTAAACAGTGTTTTTCTAGCATATTTTCATCAACCAAACCTTCCTAATGGTCGCTCGTGATGCCAAGGGTCTTGAAGAACTCACTCCTGGTGGAAGCGTTCAGCCTTGAAACAGAGGGCTTCACAAGCTTCCTCGAGGACCTGTCGGAGAACGGTATTGAAGAATTCTACGTCGCGCGGAGACCTGGCTATACTTACGTGATCGTTGACGGCGAGGTTGCTCAAGTAGCTGTTGCCCCCTTCACCTTGGTGTTTCCCCCCGAAAGCTCTGATCAAGCTAGAGCTGTAGCAGAGAAGTATGGGCTTCAATACTATGTCAACCATAAGGATACCTGGATGGAGCACAGCCTCGTAAACGCTTCAAGCCTGGCACGAGCCCTCCGGAGCCTCCTATCCATAAGGGAGCACGGGCTCTTGAAGACTTCGGGCTGGCTTATAACTGTTTCCAGGTCAAGGCTGGGTTGCGAGAAGCTGGTAGCTGTCAACCAGGTTTACACCAGCCTAGGCGGCCTCGTAGGACACCATGATTTCTCCGACCCGGTTGTCAAGGAAGCGGTGGAGGCGGGTAGGATGGGGCGTTGCACACCGGTAATCATTGCTCTCAGGCCGGGCGGGGCTGAACCGGTTGTCCAAGCATGCTTCGAGGAGAGGGAGATGGTTGTTAAGGCCCCTGGGCCCGGGGAGTGCCCGGGTTTCTGGAGGATTATTCACTGGCTGCTAATGGATGTTTCAACCGGTCCACCGGACTGAGGAGTATTACCCCGGCTGGGCCTAATCCTGGTTGAAAACCTCGTCGAAGTCTAGGGTGGAGGTCTTCCTCCTCCTGGACTGGTATTCCTCAGGGGTTTTCTCCAAAACTATCTCGTAGAGCCGGGCTTCCTCACCCCCTGGTTTCGGCCTCAGGAGCCTGCCGAGCCGCTGGATGAACTGCCTCCTAGACCCTGTTCCCGACACCATTATCCCGACGTTGGCGTCGGGGATGTCGAGCCCTTCATCCCCCACCGTGGTGACCACGAGTATTCCCTTGGGGGCTGTCTTGAACTCTTCAAGTATTCTCTTACGCTCGAGCGGGGGTACTTCGCCGGTTAGCAAGTATGCTCCAAGCCTCTTGCTCAACTCCTCCGCCTGCTCCACGTACTGGGTGAACACGATTATCTTGCCGCCCTTCTCCAGCTCGCCCCGGGCTATTTCAACAGCCTTCTCCAGCTTGCTCTCCGACTTGGCCAGGAGCATTTTCATCTGGCTGTGTATTTTCAAAGCCTCCCTGGCCCTTTGATCCCCTTTCAACGCGTCATCCAAAACCTTCTTGAAATCCCTCCCGTTAGCTAGCTTAAAGTAGAGCTTCCTGAGGGAGTTGTACTGCTCGAGCTCATCCTTCTTCAACCCTACTTTAACAGTAATCACGCGGTAGCGTGCCAGGAACCCCATCGCGGCGAGTTCCGCAGGGGTTTTATGATACACTATCCCTCCCAGCAGGGGGAACAGCTCCTCGTGCTTCCCATCCTCCCTGTACGGGGTTGCGGAGAGGCCTAGCCTGTACCTGGCTATGCTGTGCACTGCGATATGCTTGAACTTGTCCGCCGGGAGGTGGTGTACCTCGTCAACTATTAAAAGGTCGAATAAGGGGGATATCTCGCTTATTATTCTGAAACCGCTCTGATAGGTTGTTATGGTTATGGGGGCGAGCTTTTTCTCATCACTGTATATGAGGCCTATCATTGACTGGGGAATGTTCGTGGATTTAACTATGGCATCCCTCCACTGAAACATCTGCTCCCTTGTGAAGGTTATTATCAAGCTCCTCCTCCCGGTTAAAACCACTGCTGAAACCCCGATCAAAGTCTTCCCGGAGCCTGTGGGGAGCGCGACAATCCCCTGGTAGTGGTTGCTCCTCCACTTCTCAAGCGACTCCTGCTGGTAGCTCCTGAGAGATACGTTAACCAGCTCCGGCTTCAAAGGAAGGAGCTTGTCCTCGAGAAGCCTCCCCGGATCCCTGACCTCCAAGCCCAGCTCGGATAGTTTAGAGTAGGCGGTGTGCAACTTGTAAGGCAGGATCCTGTAGACTATTCCAGTATCGCTGGAAGCAGCCCTTCTAGCGCCTAGTTCGGGGAGGAATGCCCTAGCCTTGTTGAAAACAGGCCATGGAATGTATAGTTTAACAAAGCCTGTAACGCTGTCCCACTCCAGCGTGGGGGTGTATGGTTGGAAAGCAGCCTCGAGATCTTCAAGGCTTCCCTCAAGCTCGAGCTGGTACTCCTTAACCAGCTCTACTACATCCCTGTACGAGTACCCGTTGCGAACGGCTTTCTCAACGTTGAGGATGAACCTTCTCTCGCCTCCCCCACCCCCCTGGTACTCAGCAATCCTCAGCAACTCCTTGAATGCTTCATCGCTAATCCATTTACGAGTTTTCAAAACAATCATGCTTCACCCTCCTCGAACAGCATTGTCTCCTCGGGCTCGGGGATTTCTACGAAAGCGTTCACGAGCCCGGCATCCTTGCAGGCGGCCCCGTATACGCCCAGCCAGTTGCTTCTGCCTATGTAAAACTCAACCCTTCCTTCTCGGCTCAGTATAATATCCGTGTATTTTAAAAACCAGGTGATCTTTTCGTCGATAGGTGTGTCGAGGGAGAGTTTTACCAGGAGTCCTTCGGGTTCAACAATGTATGAATCATTCACCAGCACTAGTTTCAGCAGTAAGCAGAGCACTATCCCGTTGCACTCGCCGCATGCTTTCACGTAAGTACTCCCGAGGGCTAGGGCTTGCGACGCGGCCTCTTCCAACAGGTCGCGGGGAACCCCCGAGCCTTGAGAGCTTCTCGTTGAAAACGTACGCTATGATTGTTCACCGCTTCACATGTTCAAGACGATAGTATAGTATTAAAGACGTTTATTCTTAAAGGCTTGGAGACTGCTGGGTGAAAGGGTCGGCGCGTGGGTTTCTCCTCATTAATCAGTACTTAAAACCCCTCTCATCCCTATGTATTTAAATTTTTATTTAAGTATTTTAAAAATACCTGGTTAGTTATGGTGGTAGCATGTTCAAGGTTAAAACAGGCAGGGTGCTTATAGCGAGAAAGCCGAGCGAGAGAGAGGTTGCTGATATTGCCGGGAAGCTTATGAGCGCTTATTCCCAGAGCAAGGCTGACAAGATGAAGATGAGGCTAATGGCTAACGAGCTGCTGAGGCTTTTAAAGCCGAACCTGTCCTACAAGGATCTCTACGAGCTCACAGGTATTCCGGAGTCCGTTCTCTGCAGGTATGCGAGGGGCTCGATAATACCTAGTTTCGAGCAGGCGGCGAGCATCCTGGCGAAGATTGCTTTGTCAATAGACATAGGGTTCTTCGTGAAGGAGCTTGTGGAGAGGGAGAAGAGCCCTGTTATCGACCTGCTTAGGGTTTTGAAAGACCCGTATATCAGCCGCCTCCTCTCGGTCATGCTCCTCCTGGAGCTTACTGGAAAGGAGGTGACCAAGATCGTGGTGACGGCTGAGGCAGTGCTTCCAGTGGCATCCTTCCTTTCTACAGAGTTCAACGCCCCAATAGTCCTCGTGAAGCGTAAGAGCTACCCTGGAATACAGTACTACAGCACAATGGTTATGAGAAGCCCCAAGGAGATTGAAAACCTCTACCTTGACAGGGACCTCCTCGGCAGGAAGGATAAGGTGTTAGTGCTTGCCGACGTCGTATACTCGGGGAGAACGTTGAGCAGCGTGCTCGACATGATAAGCAAGTCGAGGGCCGAGATCGTTGACGTTATAGCGATACTGGGGCTTGGGGAAGCCTGGAGGATGAGGCTCGAGGACCAGGGCGTGAAGGTCTTAACCACAATTCCGTTCACAATATGATTGGGAATAACGTGGGATTAGAGATATTATTATAAGCTTGTTAAAACAAGATATCTTTGAGTGTGATAACCAATGAAGATTGAGGAGCTTGTAAAAGTTGACTCCAAGGGAAGGGTTACCATCCCAATGGCTGTTAGAGAGGTTCTGGATATTAGGGAGGGCATGTACCTCCTAGTAGTGGCTGATAAGGATAAGAAGGAGCTGAGGTTGCTGCCCATACCTGTCGCCGCTAAGCTTATAAAGATTAAACTGGTCGTCGAGGACCGCCCCGGTGTTCTAGCCGAGCTTACAAGGTTTCTAGCCCAGCATAACATAGATATTATTTCAACAAGGTGCACGGTTTTGAAGAGAGAGGAGCTGGGCGAGTGTGAGATGATAGTCGACCTGGCTAAGTCGGAGTGGACTGAGCCAGGGATGGTTGCTGACGAGATGAAGAAGCTGGAGCCTGTTAAAAACGTTGAGGCAAGCTACATGTCGGTGGAGTAAGGGATAGGCGGGGTATGAAAACAGTAGTTACAGGGTGCTGCGGGTTTCCAACAGCCCGCGGCAAATACTATGGTGTTTTTAAAACCGTAGAGCTTCAAAACACCTTCTACGACCTGCCAAGCGTTGAATGGGCCTCGAACATTAGGAGGGAGGCTCCCCAGGGCTTCTCGTTCGCGGTTAAAGCATGGCAGGTTATAACCCATCCTTCAACATCCCCTACTTGGAAGAAGATGAGGAAGAAGCCCGGGGGCGATCCAGGCGGCTACGGCTTCCTCAAGCCCAGCAGGGAGAATATTCAAGCCCTTGAGAAAACCCTGGAGGTTGCGAAAGCGCTGGACGCGTTCATAATAGTGTTTCAGACACCGGCCAGCATGCCTTTCAACCAGGATGTTGTCAAATGGGTTGACGAGTTCTTCGAGCAGGCTGTCTCAATGTCCGGGGGGCATCAAGTACGGCTGGGAGCCCAGGGGTGAATGGGCTCGTGCACCGGTTCTCAGGGAATTGCTGAGCAAGCACGGCGTCATACACGTCACCGACTTGCTGAGGACGCGCCCAGTCTTCCACAGCGGATTAGTCTACACCAGGCTTCACGGGCTTGGAGAGGGGGAGGTTAACTACTCGTACAAGTATACTGATAGAGACCTGGAGGAGCTGGCGTTAACCCTTAAGAGCATGGATTTCAACACTGCATACGTAATGTTCAACAATGTTTCAATGCTTAACGATGCCTCCAGGTTTAAACATGTTTGCGGGAAGGTGATGCAGGGAGAGGCAAGGGTTGAGTAGGCCCGCGGGCTGGCGATCCTCCGGTTCCCAGGCTTTAATTATTGAGTAATTGGTCAGCCTGGGTTCGATATTCTTCATCACGATTGTTCAAAACGGATAGGGCGTTCATCACTCAATGCTTGCTAATGTTTTCAGAATATTTAATAGTTTCACGGTTAAATCCTGAAGCCCCGGCGGCTCCGCGCAGATCTTGAACATGCTTCTCGGAATGTTTAAGAGGTTTGAGGGAGGGGTTTTAGTGTTCAATACCCTGTAGCTGACGACCCCTTCCTCCCTGCAGTAGGCGTGGAGTATTTGACCGTTCCTCGACTCCACGCAGGCCTTAGCCCCCTGGCAGGGGCACTCCTTCCTAACCAGCATCCAGTGCTCTACGCAGAGAGCTCTCCAGGAAGGGGTTGAGGCGAGAAGCTCCTCCACCTCTCTCACTGCTTCACCAGGGTTTCCAGCTTCGTAGGCTTTCAACGCGCTTATCGTTGAGGGAGGGGTGAGCCGTGTTCTAAACCCTTTCCCTTTTAAAGCTTTATCGGTTCTTGAAACCCAGCCGGGTTGCACGTCGATGATGATGTTGAGGAATATTCTCGCACCGCTCAAGCAGCCCCACCCTGTTAAACTAGAGTAGTGTTCCCGCTTTTATCCTGGATCACCATGCTCCAGGGGATGGAGGAGAGCTCAGGCGGGGATAACTTCTTCACCATTCTGCTCTAAGCTCCTCTTCATCGCTGAGCAAGCAGTGTGAGTGTTTGTTCAGAAACACGGACCGTCTTCACTCATCCGTCAAGTGGCGACTCATCATCCGGGATCATTATTTATTAAGCTGGTTAATATAATTCTTAAAAAGCCAGCTTTCACCATAATCAACCGGTGTTTGAGATGATGAGTCAGCCTCCCAGGAAGATCATGTGGCTTGTTCAAGCATTATCCATGATTCTCTTCGCGATTGTTTCAGCAGTTGTTCCTCAATGGGCTTTCGCCTTCTTCCTAATATACTTCATAGTGTTCATGGCGGTGATGTTCAAGCTAACCAGCAAGGGGATGAAGCCGCCGCCGAAGAGCGAGCTGGGATCACCGGTTTTCAAGGAATCCAACCCTGTTAACGCCATGATGTACGACAAGTACTTGAACGCTGAGTTGAAGAAGCAGATGACCATGATGATGCTTAACTTCATGCTACTCTTCTTCGTCTTCATACTCTGGAGTATTTACCAGGCTTACATAGGACCGTTAATAGTCAGCATTGTAGCAGGTTATACGGAGAATGAGATACTGTTGAGGTTTACATACTTCCTCGGCATGTACGCCTTCTTCTTCGGAGTCATGCAGGGGCTCAGGTTCCTGTTGTTCAGGGGGAGCGATATGCAGACCTTCCTCTTCGCCAGGATAGGCTTCGAGGTCTACAGGAAGGGGGTCATGATCGATAACAGGCAGTTCATCACCTTCAACGAGGACATATGCTTCGCGCCGGATCCGGATAGGAAGTTTGTGGAGCTGAGGAGCCGGAGCAATAAGAGCATGAGGATAAGGCTCTACACTCTTGAAACAGGAAAGCTTGCCGACAAGCTGGGAGAGGCTGGTGTTAGTGAGTGCCAGGTATAGGTGCGTGGTCTGCGGAAGGGTTTTCCCGAAAGGACAGGGCATTGTTTTAAGCTACGGGGATTTAACGCTAAGCTTCCACAGCTCCAGGTGTGCTTCACGCTTCTTCAAAAGCCTGGTTGAAAGAGTGCCGCGGGAGGAGTTGAAGGGATACGTTAAGAAGATAATGGAGGAGTATGAGGAGGCTCTCTCCCAGCGGGAGAAGGCGAGGGCTAAGAAGATATAGGGTTGCTTGGAAGGATTGCCCTATGGATTTCGAAAGCTTCAAGGCTAGGGCGAGAGGGTTCCTCAGGACGAGGAAGGGGAAGATAGCGGTTTCAGCAATACTGGTGCTTCTAGCACTGGCTTTAATCCCCGTCCCCGAGGTTGGTGTGCCGGTTGAGGAAATAGCCTTCGAGAACAGCAGGTTCGTGGAGGTTGACGGCTTCAAAATACACTACCTGGACGAGGGGTCGGGGGACAGGGTTTTCATACTCCTCCACGGCTTCGGCGCGAGCGTTTACACCTGGAGAAGCATCATCGGCAACCTCTCATCCATGGGCAGGGTGATAGCTTTCGACAGGCCTGGCTTTGGACTAACGGAGAGGGTTGAGCCCGGCAGAACCCCCTACAACCCATACACCAGCGAAGGGGTTGTCGAGCTAACCTACAGGCTGCTTTCAAAGCTTAACGTTTCCAGAGCGGTTTTCATCGGCCACTCAGCCGGGGGTGGGCTGGCACTCCTCTTCGCGCTGAGGCATCCCGAGATGGTTGAGTCGGTAGTGCTTGTCGCGCCCGCGTGGAAGCCCAGGGTTAGAGCATGGTACGATAACATAGTGTTCTACCTTCCGTTCGCCGACAAGTATGGGCCAGTGGTTCTTAGAGGGTTCGTGGGGCAGCTCGAGCAGGTTCTCTACAAGGCGTGGTATAACAAGACGTTGCTGACGAGCGACGTGGTGGAGGGTTATAAGCATCCTTTGAAAGCCAGGAACTGGGATAAAGGGTTGTACTGGGTTTTAAAGTACAGTGACTTCCCGGACATAACGGGCGAGCTCCCGGGGCTTGGCGTGAAGGTGTTGATAGTGCATGGTGATAAGGATGAGATCGTCCCCTTAGAATCCAGTGTTGAGCTATCGAGCCTTCTCAACTCCACGCTGATCGTTGTCGAGAATGTTGGGCACCTCCCGCACGAGGAATCCCCCGGTGAGTTCCTGGAGGCTGTTTACCCGTTTATTTCCCATGGTTAATGGATTGTTAGGCGTCCTAACGCCAGGTATAATAGGGTAATGGTTTATCACTGATCTACCGGGAGCAATTAGGTGGCCCTAACAATGTCCAGCGACTCCTTAACGCTTGACGCTGTCGAGGAGGGGAAGGTTGCCAGGGTGCTGGGCTACGAGGGGAGGGGTGGTTGGGTTTACAGGATGTATCAAATGGGGCTGGTCCCAGGCTCCATCATCGAGGTGCTCGTCAACAACTGGAAGGGGCCGGTGATCGTAAGGGTTATGGGTGTTGAGGTAGCTGTTGGAAGAGGCCTGGCTAGGAGGATAAGGGTTCAAGTACTGGGGGAGGGTGCTGGATGGAGGTAAGGGTTGCTCTCATCGGGCAGCCGAACGTTGGCAAGTCATCACTCTTCAAGGCTCTCACCGGCGGGGATGTTAGGATTGCCAACTGGCCTGGCACAAGCGTCGAGAGGGTTGAAGGGGTTGTAGAGTATAAGGGGAGGAGGATCCGGCTTGTAGACCTGCCAGGCATATACGGCTTCTCAGCCACCACGCTCGAGGAGAGGCTGTCCAGGGATTACATTCTCAGCGGCGAGCCTCACGTAGTGGTAGTGCTTGTCGACGCAACCCTCCCCGAGAGAACCCTCTACCTAGCGGTGGAAGCCCTTGAGCTCACGGGCAATGTTATCATAGCTTTCACGAAAACAGATCTCGCCCACTCACACGGGGTGCATATAAACTATGAGTTAATCCAGAACAAGCTCAAAGCCCCCGTGGTTGCAACCTCAATAGTTGATGATAGAGGGCTTAACGCGCTCCTGGACAAGGTTCTCGAAACAGCTTCGAAACCCTCCGGCAAGCCGTTGCTGAACCTGGACTACGGTGAGCTCGAGCCCTTCGTGGAATCGGTTCAGAGGATAATACTCGAGCACAGGGTGCTCGCCAACTACCCTTCGAGATGGCTAGCGGTTAGGCTCCTCGAGGGTGACGCGGAGCTTGAGGAGAGGTTGCTGAGGGAGGCTGGCGAGGAGGTTTTAAACAAGGTTAGAGCCGTCAGGAGTGAGGCGCAGAGGATTGTAGGCAGGGATTTAGCAGCTCTCACAGCCTCGAAGCGCTTCCAGTTCATTCTGGAAGTCCTGGGCTCCGGGATCGTTAAGAAGAAGGTTGCAGGGGGAGGGTTCAAGTACAGGTTCTTCTACAACCCTGTGCTCGGCCCGCTGGCAAGCATCCTATTTATAACTCTGATGTTTCTGGCTGTGTTCACGATCAACACTGGATTCCCGCTTAACACGCTTCTCAGCGCTCTCGGGCAAGAGGAGCTTGCGGTGGCTGTTGAAAACTACAGTGTATCAGGGTTGATGGAGGAGTATCTGGGAGCGGTTCAGGAATGGGTTGGGGGAGTGGTTGGCAACCCGGTTGCAGCATCGCTCATAGCTGAAGGAGTGGTCGGAGGAGTTGGGACTGTTTTAACATTCATCCCCTTGATACTTGTGGTGAGCTTAATCCTTGCAGCGCTCGAGGACAGCGGGTTGCTGCCCAGGATGGCTATTGGCGCGCACTACCTGACTTCGAAAATGGGGTTGTCAGGGGCGGCGATATTCCCGCTGACTCTTTCACTAGGTTGTAACGTGCCGGCAATCCTCGCCACTAGAGCGAGCATTAGCCTGAGGGAGAGGCTGAGGCTGGCTATAACCCTGCCGTTCATCCCTTGCCAGGCCCGGCTGATAGTTCTCCTCGCCCTCTCCACAGCGTTGTCAACGTTTTCAAGCAGCCTCCTGGTGATCGCAGGGTATCTCTCAGCCTTCCTGGCATTCATCACCGTGAACTATGCTTTATACAGGCTTCAGGACAAGCCAAGGGGGAGGAATCCCGAGCTCCTCCTGGAGGTGCCCCCCGTGCACAGGCCTGTCCCCAGGGTTTTATGGTGGATGGTTTGGAGCGATCTGAAACACTTCGTCAAGAGAGCTGGGCTGGTCATACTTTCCGCCAGCGTAGCAGCGTGGCTTCTAACACATGTCTCCACCTCTCTCCAGCTGACCCTGGACCCCTCCGATAGTGTTGCCGCAGCTGTCTCAAGGGTTTTAACCCCCGTGCTCGAGCCTCTCGGGATCTCCGGCCCCGGTGCCTGGATGGTGGTGTTCGCGCTGATCACAGGGTTTTTCGCTAAGGAATTGTTCATCTCCTCGCTACTGGTTGTCTCGGGTTCTCCAACGGTGAGGCAGGCTGCATCCCTGCTGGGATTGGGGGATGCTGAGCTGATACCCTTGGCGGTTTTCATGGTTCTCTACGTTCCCTGCCTAGCCACCCTCTCAGCAATATACTCTGAGACGAGGAGCGCCAGGCATGTAGCGTTGACGGTAGCGTTGATGATGGCTATCGCCTACGCGGGGTCCCTGTTAACCAGGCTACTGATCACGATGGGGTAGCCGTGTTTTCAACGCGGCTTCAGTCCCAGCTCCCTGACCAGTGCCCTAGCCGTCTCCTCAACCGCCTCTCTGCTCGAAAGCCTCGGGGCCCAGCCTAGCTTCCTGATCTTGTCAATGCTGAGGAGCATGAGCTTCACATCCCCCGGCCACCCTCTCCCATCCTTAACCGTGCTGACGAACTTGTAAACAGGCTTCACCCCTATTGCTTTTGAAACAATATCCGCTATCTCCGTAACAGTCACCCAGTCCTCGTTCCCCACGTTGAAGCAGTCGTAAGTGCTTGAGGATTTCTCGGCAACCGTGACCGTTGCCTCAACAGCATCACTTACGTGCAGGTAGCTCTTCCTCTGGGAGCCATCCCCGAGTATTTCAAGCTCCCCAGGGTTTCTGGAGAGCTTCATGATGAAATCATATATCACGCCATGCCTCAGCCTAGGCCCTACGATATTGGCGTAGCGTAGTGAAACCCCTTTGAAACCGTAGAGGTGTGAGTACGATGATAACAGTGCTTCGCAACCAGCCTTGCTCGCACCGTAGACGCTTATAGGCTTGATCTCATGGGTTTCAGGGGTTGGAAGCGCGCTGGCGTCGCCGTAGACCGTGCTCGAGCTCGCGAAAACGAAGAGTTTAACACCTCCTTTCTTCCTGCATGCTTCGAGCAGGTTGAAGGTAGCGAGCAGGTTTTCATTGAAGTGTACAGTTGGCTCCGTAACGCTCAGCCTTACCTCAGGGTTTGCCGCTAGGTGGAAGACCGTGTCAACGTCCTCAACGGCTTTCAAAGCTGCCTCAGGGTTTTTCAAATCCCCTTCAACGAACTCGAAGAGCTCGCTCCCGAAGTGGTGTGAGACGTGTTCAAGCCTACCACTACTCAGGTTGTCTACAACCCTTACCTGAATACCTCTTCTAATCAAGTAGTCTACCAGATGGCTTCCGATGAAGCCTGCCCCGCCAGTGACCAGCACCCTATTCATCCAGACCTCCTCGTTAAAATATTATCGTTTAACAATTAAAACAGGCTCAACAGTATAATCACTTCGAGCATTAATAGTTTGCTAGTTGAAGAGAGTGTGCGGCAATGTACTTCCTATCATGGATTAAGGAGCCTGCTACCCCGGTTTTAAGCAGGAGGGGAGGGTGGAGGGTAAAGGGTGATGCCTGGCTCGCGGGGGCTTGGGAGAGGAGGCTTGTCAGCTCGCTCGTGAGGAAGTATTTCCATGTGAACCCGGGGTTCGAGAATGATTTAATGGTTTTCCACAGGGTTCCCTCGTGGAGTAGTGAGGTGGACTATGCTTTCGAATTCCACGCCCATGCTTTAAGACTGGGCGTTGCCTACTACAGTGTTAGAGAGGGCTGGGTACTATCCCCCACAGGGGCCTTGGCAAGCCTTCTCGAATCACAAGGAGCTCGAGCCTGCGAGATAGGGTTTGCGAAGCATTTGAAGGGGAAGCAGGTTGAGCTCCCCGAGGAGTGTGCTGTTTCTTCAAACATGGTTTTAGTGAGAATGGGGGATTACGTGGGTGTTGGAAGAAGGATTGGAGAAGGCGGGAGGCGGTTCAAAATCAAGGATCTAGCCCCCCGGGGCTTCAGGAAGCTGGTCCAGGGCGGGACGGAGGATGTTGTCAAATTCAACGAGCAGGTTTTAAACGAGAGCGTTCGCGAAGCAGTAGGCTTCATTGAGAAAGCCTACCGGAGTATTCAAGGCTCCGGAAAAGTCGCCGTCTCCTTCAGCGGCGGGGCCGATTCAACAGCAACCCTTTCTCTCGTGGCACAGGCCCTGGGACCGGGCAGGGTGGTTGCTGTTTACAGTGACACTGGTCTAGAGTTTCCTGAAAGCCTCAGCTATGCTGAGCGGGTGGCTTCAAGGCTCGGCGTGGAGTTGGTTGTGCTTGAGCCTACCGTTGAAGTGGCCGATTTGATTAGGGAGAAAGGATTAATGAGCGTGGATGATAGGTGGTGTACGAGGATTTTGAAGCTTGAGCCTTTGAGAAGATTCTACATTAGTAGCGGCCTGAAACTCTACTTCGACGGGGCCAGGGATTACGAGAGCTTCAACCGCGCTAAAACACCCAGGCTGGGCCACAACCCGTTAATCCCAGGGGTTAAAAGAGCCCTACCAATCAAGCACTGGCCCAGGCTCCTCGTCCAAACATACCTTTACTCCGTGAAAATCCCTCTCAACCCCCTCTACGATCAAGGCTTCACGAGGATTGGATGCGTAGCATGCCCAGCGATGCACCTTTACGAGCTCCACCTATCCTTCTCGAAACACCGGGGGGTTCATGAAGAACTCGTTAAAGCCTCCGGAGTAAGCATGAAAGAATATTTGAGAATGCACTGGAGCACTCGGAAGCCAGGTTTAAACCAGACAGGGTAATTTGAAGGGCGTCCGGGGACTCAGCATCAACGAATCCCAAAACCAGGTTTAACACGTTGACGCCCCATTGATTCGCCGGCTCGGCGATTTTTCAGCGAGGGGTTCTGTGTCGNCGGNTNGGCGAATTCTTGGTGAGGGTTTTAAGTAACGGTGGGTAAAATAGTGGTTGGTGGAGCCTGTATGGCTAAGAAGGGTATTGTTGGGATTGAGGCCGCAATCGTCCTCATAGCCTTCGTAATAGTAGCGGCCGCACTAGCCTTCGTAGTAATAAACATGGGAATGTACACCACTCAGAAGAGTAAAGAAGTAATGCAGCAGGGATTAAACGAGGCGACAACAGCACTAGAAGTAGACGGGTCAGTACTAGGATACGTGGGTGCAGGACCCATTGTAACCTACATCTACATACCGTTGAAGGTCTCACCGGGACAGCTAGCAGTAGACTTCTCANACGATAAAATAGACATAGTCNTAAACCTCCCAGACGGAGCATNCAGCAAGATAAACAGCGGATACGACCCTATCGATAAAAGTGGAGTAGTTGACTATGTAAACGACTTACAGTTTGATAGCGATATTGGCCTAACACCTGTGGCTAAAGTGTATATAATACAGGGAGATAGCGACTACGTGCTGGAGCCCGGCGAGAAGTTCATCCTTGTCGTTGGGTTACCTTCAACCATGGGACTTGGCGTGTATGAGAAGTTCACGGTAGAGATCAGGCCGTTGCAGGGAGCTCCGCTGATTGTTGAGAGAGCTGTGCCCCCAACCCTTACCGTTGGCGAGCTTGTTAACCTTGGCTAAGTTTTTTCTCTTTATGTGAAATGTTTTTTCCCTCAACTGCTCATTTATTCTTTCTCTCCCTGCTTGTTGCTCGACGGCTTGGCCGTTACTTCCTGTTCTCAGCATTCTTCCTCTACATAGTCTACTATGTCGTGGTATGTGTTTCTGCCGCACCTGCTACAGTAGTGGTAGAGTTGTTTAAACTCTTTTCTAAGCGGGAATGATACTAGGAGTTTCCAGGTTTCCCCGCACTCCCTGCATTTAAGTAGCCAGCACCCCATTTCAAGCACCGTTCAGCCATGTTGTTTAAAAGGGCTTGCTTGTTTAAAAACGGCTACTGCTTGTAGGAGAAGAGCGGTCTCTGGCTGAGTCTCAGCGGCATTGTTGGCTCAACCAGGGGGTATCCCCTGGTCTCCTCTCTCAGTATTTTCAAGAACTCCTCGAGGCTCATGGCTTTTTGATCATTACTCCTCCTTATCCTTACGTTTAAAGTATTGGTTTTAACCTCTCTCTCACCTATGACCACGATGTAGGGTATCCACTCTCTTCCAGCATCCCTTATCTTCTTCCCGAGTGTTTCATCCCTGTCGTCGACGTCTACTCTGAACCCCTGGTTTTGAAGCTCCAGTGCTATCTTCAACGCGTGCTCAACGTATTCCTTGGAGACAGGTATTATTCTCGCCTGAATCGGGCTTATCCAGGTGGGAATGTAGGGCGTCTGCCCGTTCATCTCCGCGATAGCAGCGGTGTCAAGTATCATGTAAATATATCTTTCAACACCGCCGAGTATTGCAGTGTGGATTATCACCGGGTGGTGTTTCTCGCCTTTCTCATCCACGAATGTTATGTTGAATCTTCTCCCATTACCTACGTCTATCTGGAAGGTGGCTATTTCCCTCGGCCTTTTCAAGTTGTCTATTATATGGTATTCAACGTTCAAAACCCAGTAGTATATCCCGCCCGGTATAACCGCTAGGAGCACCGGGTAGTTCTCTCTTCTCACGAACTCGAGCAACTCCTGCCTGTGGTTCTCGAGGAAGTCTGATGTCACGTTGTAGAGTGCAACATACTTCCTTCCCAGCTTCCCGGCCTCCTCAAGAATCTTGTCCTGAACAATTCTTGAAACCCTTACAGCCTCCTCCAGGTTCTTGTTGAAAATATGCAGGTCGGGCATGTAGAACTTCCTGAGCCTGAAGCAGAGGGCTACCTCACCCCTCTGCTCGAGCCTGTAGCTGTCTGCTACTTCGAAAGCGCCGAAGGGTAGGTGGCTGTAGCTTATCATCCAGTCCCTGAGCATTGCGAACTGCTGGTGGCAGGCTGCATACCTGAGGACGAACCTGTCCTCATCCAGCCCGACCTCGTAGAGCCTGTCGCCGAAGAGCTCCGCGTGCTCGTAGACCGGCTTCTCCTTCAGGTTGAACATGTTGGTCCCCATTACCTTAAACACTGGTATTCCAAGCTCGTTTGCAACCTTCCACGAATACCTGAAAACAGACTCCATCATTACTACTCCGTGCGGCCCATACCTCATGTGGCCGTGGTCGCTCATAGGCTCCCATTCAAACCCGAACTTACGGCAGTAGTCGTTAACCCTGTTCTCCCCTCCCTCAAGCTCCTTGCCGAAAACCTCCTTGTCTACGAGGATTTTCAGCTCGGGATAGTTTGAGTAGTCGAAGGATGCTGGGTCGTGCAGGCCCCCGTCAGGGGTCATGATGTAGAACTTCTTCTCGACAACCCTTTTCTGCACAGCCCCGGTTTTCTTGACTGTTTTAGAGAGCTCGCTTAACGGGTGGCCGAGGCACTCGATCCTGAAGGACTTGTACCAGCCGAAGGGTGCTTTGTGAACAGGTATCTTGGATGTTGCCGACAGCTTAGCTGCGAGATCCTCGAGCACGTTCACAGCTACGGAGGGCGGGGCCAGCTCGCTTGACAAGTGTGCGTACGGGTAGAGCACTATGACCGAGGGCTTCACCTGCTCGGCAACCCCGAGTATCTCATCCCTCGCCCTCTCCGCAACGCTTGAGTCATCCCCGTTTTCAATACTGGTGAACACTACCAGGGCGTTTTCAAACCTCTCCTCCACAGCCCCTTTGGGCAGGGGCTCCGGCTCCTTGACAGCCGGCTCTATAGGAGTGTACTGGAAGGTTCTCGAGTGAATCAGTAACAGCTTCAACGAGTCCACCCTTTTAAAAACTATTATTCGCGAAGGGGTTTAAAATAGCGTGAGGTTTAAACCAGTTTTTAAAACATTATTATAACTGGGTGCGGATTTTTGAGCCGTGAATCAACGGGTAAGGGAGAGGTAAGGGTTTTATCCATAAGGGACATCCCCGGCGTGAACCCGGCAATAGCCGATAAGCTGGAGGCAGCCGGCTATTCCTCAGCCTGGACCGTGGTTGTCGCAAGAGTTGACGAGCTCGCTGAGAAAACAGGGATACCGCCCACGGTTCTGCAGAAGGTTATTGAGAACGCTAGGAGGGCCCTCGGCATAACTTTTAAAACAGCCAGGGAGGTTAAGCTTGAAAGGCTTAACATTAAGAAGATCACTACGGGGAGTAAGAGCCTTGACGACCTGCTCGGCGGCGGGATTGAAACCAAGACTATAACAGAGTTCTACGGGGAGTATGGTAGCGGTAAAACCCAGATATGCCACCAGCTCAGCGTTAACGTCCAACTACCCCCTGAAAGAGGGGGTTTGAGCGGGAAGGCGGTGTACGTGGATACTGAGGGGACTTTCAGGTGGGAGAGGATTGAGGCGATGGCGAGGGGGCTTGGACTGGAGCCCGACCAGGTAATGGATAACATATTCTACATGAGGGCTTACAACAGCGACCACCAGGTTTCAATAATAGACGACCTATTCACCTTTGTCCCGAAGAACGATGTGAGGCTCGTAGTCGTGGACAGCGTTACAAGCCATTTCAGGGCCGAGTTCCCGGGCAGAGAGCACTTGGCTGAGAGGCAGCAGAAGCTTAACGCGCACCTGCACCAGTTGATGAGGCTTGCCGAGGCTTTCAACATAGCGGTGGTTGTTACAAACCAGGTTATGGCGAGGCCCGACGTCTTCTACGGCGACCCGACAACCGCTGTCGGGGGGCATGTGCTAGCGCATACTCCGGGCGTGAGGATACAGTTGAGAAGGTCTAAGGGCAACAAGAGGATTGCGAGAGTGGTGGACGCGCCCCACCTCCCGGAAGGCGAGGCCGTCTTCATTATAACCGAGGAAGGGATAAGGGACTCCGAGGAAATGTAGGCCCTATCCCATACGACTCTACTACAGCCCCACTTTGTTTAAAACAACAGCATGTTGCCCTGCTACAGGGGAGTACTTATCCCCGACACAATGTAAACTGGTGGAGGTGGGCTTTAAAGATTTGTAAGCGGGTTAACCCTGCATACGCGATTAACTCAATGGTTTCCCATGGAAGTGGGTAAAAGGATAAGTCTTTAGAGAAAAAATAAATATATCTATTTTATATTTTTAATTGGGGATGGATTTGAGCGTTAACACTCCTATGAAATCCTTAGCGGTAGTCCTGACTGTTGCGTTATTGATCATTGCCTTAATCATTCCTTTGAGCAGTAGTAATCGTTCTCCAAGGAGCTTGGAGATTGGGCCACTGGTTGTGGAGGCGTTTAGCACGCCGAAATGTGTTGAACTGGTTTTAACTGATAGGAGCCTGGAGCTTAACGGTGTTAAGTATTCGGGTGTTGTTGAGCTGGAGCTCGGCGGTGAGACGCGTTCAATCACGCTGGACGAGATCGTGAAGCGTGGCGGTGTGGCGAGGGTTTGCTTTGAAAAAGGTGTTGAAAGAGAGGTAGAGTCTGTGAGAAGGGTTTACCAGGGCATTGGCTTAAACGTTACTTTCGATAAGGGGGTTGAAGGCTTGGATGGCCGGATGATAGCTGAGAGGTTTAGGAGCCACGGTATTGGCGCGATAGGTGTTCCCACTGTTTCAATCAACCTGTGGTTGCGGGACGGCAACGGCACAATATACGCTTCCACGGGTTCCGTGTCATCCCTGCATTACTACATGCTTGTAAAAGGTTTAAGCTATGCTGCGGCTTTCGAAGAATCCTTGAGGGATCCGTTCGCGCATTTAAGGAGTGGTTTAAAAGTGTTAATACCCTCGCTGAAAGAACTCTATCCATACTTGGCGAGGATCGACCCTCCAGGCTTCGTTAAGGAAGTAGCCGGGGAGGTCAGCATCCAAGGCGTCAGCGGGTCCTACGTTAACACTGGTTGTACGTTTCTCCTCGGCGATGGATGCTTATTCAACTATTTAAACTACCCGACCCAGCCCCCAAGCTTCTGGAGGGATAGGGTCAGGATAGTGTTTAAACCCTCGGGACTGCCTGATGAGCAGGTATACAGTCAAACGTGGAAGGCTTTCATAGACCTCTACGGGTCAATACACTTGTTCGACAAGAGTAAGTACCCTACGCTGGAGAGCGTGAGCAATCGTTTAAACACCGTGTATGCTTCAGCGGCCCGGGAGGGCTTGCAGAGTATGAACGAGGTGCTCTTTAAGTTCGCTAACAATATTGCTTTCACCGGTAGCGTGGGGCTTGAATGGTCCCCCTCCATGGAGCCTGGCAGTATTTTCGAGTTTAAGAAGCCCTTTGTGCTAAGCCTCGGCGCGTTTAAAACTACTGACCCACCTTTCACGGTAGCCTTTACCTACGGCCACTTCTCAGCCGGGTATATGGGCAGTGGTGTGGCTTACATGGGTTATGTCAAATACTTGAGAGAGTATTACTGGGTTAGCACAGATATGGAGCAAATATCACTCTCGTTAGTGCCCAACTATCTTAACGAGGGGAAGCAGTACGCAGCCCTCGTAATACCTGTTTTCATGGAGTATGTTGAGGATAAGCTGATGCTTACATGGCATTTCTCAGAGTTAAGGGATTCATCAACCGGTGTCAGCTACTGGGTTGCCACGCCCGTGGCGGTGGTTAGTTCCATACTACAAGATCCTGCTGATATCCTCCCGGTCTCAGTGGGGGACCTGCTACTACAATGCTGACGGCGGCTTAGTGAGCGGGGAGAACTGTCCAGTTTCATTGAACAATATATTATACAATGCCACCCAATACCTGATCCCTGATACAAAGATTGTATACTTTAAACCCTACGGCGGGATCCCTACCACCTTATCTACAGTTGATTATTACAACGCCTCCAGCACTAGCATTGTAAACATTGTGGCCGACGGCACGGGCCTTTTTGCAGAAGCGGTGAATGCTCTACTAGGGATCGTGGCGGATGTAGCATGCATAGCGAACTCTATGCCTGAGTCCTGGGGTGCTTGCCAACTAGTTGCTGACCACGTGGCCGAGAAGATGGCGGAGGTCCTGTCTCAATCAACCTCGTTCGCCTTCTCTTCAACAGGCTTCAACACTGTTTCATTCATGTTGGCGATAAAGAGGGATAGTGGTTCAACGACAGGACCGGTGATTGCGATAGAGAAATACTCTTTATTCATGACCGGTGGGCAAGGCTTCACGCCTTTATACGTCAGATATCATGTTTACCCTGTTAGAAGTGGAGCGGGCGGTTGCCTGCCTGGTGACCCCGGTTGCGAGCTTCCTCTAGGCTTTAATGAGTGATTCACTTTTTTCAAACAGGGCTTACCCTTGCCAAGTTCTGAATGGTCATTGCTAAGGGCTTGTCCCCGAGCACTATGAAGATTGTGAAGCCTAGTAGTATCAGGGTTAGGAAGGGTATTCCGTGCGACACCCATATCCGGGTTTCAGGTTTCACGACTCCTTTCTCGACCAGGGCTTTAAGCCTTGCCTGGTGCTCCCTGTAGTCCTCCTTCTCAACATCATATGATAGTCTAATCCTCTGCTTAACCACACCGCCCTCTTCCTCAATTATTGTCAACGGGTAGAAGAACCTTGACCTCAGGTATTCTTCAATAGCCATGGGTTTAGCGATAATTGGGAGCAGTATTTTCTCAACCGGCCTCAACCCTTTCAGCAAATCCCTGTGCCTCGCCGCGACGTACAGGGCTTTACCGATGGAGTAGATTATTATTGAGGCGCAGGCGTAGAGTATGATCAGTATTATCGGAGGGGTCAGAACAGGAGTTCCCGGCAGCCCGGTCTCGTTGAAGAGCACCGGGTACGTGAAGCTTAGGGAGAGGCCTGTTGCAACGTAGACGTCGCCCAGCCCCATTAACCCTTTAACGTAGAGGAGGGTGAAGAGTGCTG
>Ga0065719_102606_pt1 | contig 29912 bp, 34 predicted proteins | sample GBSCel85sediment_FD_59106 | JGI IMG/M metagenome (GOLD analysis project Ga0065719, IMG submission 59106) | Hot spring sediment microbial communities from Great Boiling Spring, Nevada - Cellulolytic enrichment CS 85C v3 (version 3) | ecosystem: Environmental > Aquatic > Thermal springs > Hot... | reverse complement strand
CGAATCATTAATATGGATGAAAGGCTCATTGGATTGTCACTAATAGTGGCAGGTCTTTTACTGATACTGGCAGGAGCTATAATCTACTCGCTTCCTCTTAAGGAATGGAAGGAAAATCCTCTAATATTTGTTCCCTTAAGAAAGAATGGTCTCTTGATAGGAATCTCGCCCATACTTTTTTTGATTCTTTTGGCGTTTTATCTTCTGTTGCTTTTCTATTTAAAATCCTGAGAGAATACACAATTATCGCCGAAATAAATATTAGATTTCCAATCAGCATGCCAATTGCAATGTAGTCTGGCAACATCAGATATCCATGAACAAACATTGTATAAACTGGGGGCAAAATTAAGATAACCATTTCGGTAGTAATATCTTTAAATATAACCGTGTCAATATCTATGTGCTAACATTGAAAGATANTGTTAAGGCGAAAGTGAAGGAATTCTTGATCGAGAAAAANGGTTACCCTGAAGAATGCGTTATCGTTGATTATCCACTTAGAGTTGAGGTTGACGGAAAATCCTTTATCAGTCCCATCNATATTCTCATTAGAATAAACGNANAAAATTCCATAAATATCGAGTGCGCGCCCNCCATGGTGTTGGCGTCTTTGGAGCGAAAAGCCTTAGCGGTTTCAAGGATAATTNGNGCCCCTATCACGGTTGTAACTGACTGGGAGCAGACTAAGATATATGACACGGAAAGTGGGAGGGTTACGGGAAATACACTGGAAGCTCTTCCATCCTACAATGAGATAGAAATCAGACAAATCCGAATCGATGAGGAAAGACTTTTGAAGGAAAAGAGAATTCTTTTTGCTTATATTGGAGTTCTTCACTGCGAATGTGCTGTATGCGACCTGAAATTCTGAGAGCTTTGGAAAAGGTTGGAATAAAAGAGCTGAATGAGTTGCAAAAGACAGCTTATCCAAAGATAAAGTCGAAAAGAAACTGCCTGATTGTGGCACCGACCGGAAGCGGAAAAACAGAGGCAGCTCTTATCCCAATAATTGAGGAAATTTTCGAGAAGAAACCCAAGGGGATTGCTCTTCTCTACATCACACCTCTCAGAGCTCTTAACAGGGACATGCTCAGAAGAATAAGAGGGATAGCGGAGCAATTAAATCTCACAGTTGCTGTCAGACACGGGGATACCGAAAAGAGGGATAGAGAAAAGCAGTCAAAGGACCCTCCTCAGATACTGATAACAACCCCCGAAACTTTTCAAATACTATTTCTCGGAAAGAATTTGAGAAAATCTTTGAAGAATGTCAAATACCTTGTGATTGACGAGGTTCACGAGCTTATCGATAACAAAAGAGGTGTCCAGCTATCCGTGGCTATCGAGAGGTTGAGGGAGTTGACATCGTTTCAGATAATTGCAATGTCGGCGACAATCGGAGATAAAAAGAAGATAATGAGATTCTTTAAATGCGATGAGTTAATAGAACTCAAAACTCAAAAGAAATACGAAATATCAGTGATATATCCAGAAACAAAGGAGGAGGACTACGTACTTTCAGAACAGTTGGGCGTTAGCTTGAAATTTGCATCGGTGCTAAGGCAGATAAAAGAAATTATCGAAAGCCACAAATCAACGCTTATCTTCGTCAACACAAGGCAGACCGCCGAAGCATTGGCATTAAAATTAAAGAAAATAGCAAATGTAGAGGTTCATCATGGCTCCCTCTCAAAAGACGTCAGAATTGAAAACGAGAGAAAATTAATGGAAGGAGAGATCAAAGCTCTGATATGCACGTCTTCATTAGAGCTCGGAATAGATATTGGATCGGTTGATTGCGTTATACAGTTCGGTAGCCCAAGGGAAGTTGGAAGATTGATCCAGAGGATCGGAAGGAGCGGTCATAAGCTTGAAAAAGTTTCTAAAGGGTTTGTGATAGTAGATAACTTCGATGACATTCTTGAATCCGCCGTGATCGTGAAAAGGGCGAAAAAAGGATGGATCGAAAGACCTTTCATTCACGAAAATTGTGTTGATGCTCTTGCGAATCAGGTTACCTCTCTCTCAATTGAATATAAAAGAATCAATTTAAGAAAAGCCTTTGAAATCATAAGCAGGGCTTATCCGTATAGAAATCTTAAGTATGAAGAATTTGAAGAGCTTTGCAGATATTTCAGCGAGATCAAGCTCATCGGCCTGAAGGATGGTATGATATATCCTTTAAGGAGGACGAGAAGATACTTTTACGATAACATCTCAATGATAATTGATGAGAAACATTACATCGTTAAGGACATCGTAAATAACAGAGTGATCGGTATTTTGGATGAATCCTTCCTTCAAACGTTTGAGGGGAATATATTCGCAATGAAAGGTGAAGTCTGGAGGATCGTCTCGATCGACGATGTTGTGAAAGTTGTCCCGGAGAGCTATGAAGCTGAAATCCCAACATGGGTTGGTGAGGAGATACCTGTCCCCATTTGAGGTCGCCACAGATGTCGGAAGGCTAAGGGAAACTCTGTTCAATCTCGTTAAAAAGGATAAAACAAAGGCGATCAAGCTCCTCGAAAGACTCGGTGTTAATAAAACCGGCGCCCATATTGTTATCGATTTGATTAAAAAGCAAGATATCCCGCCACCAACCGATAAGAGGATAATCATCGAGGAAAAAGACGAAATCTCTATAGTAAATGCCTGCTTCGGACACAAAGTTAATGAGGCGCTAGGGAGGATCTTAGCCCTTCTCGTTTCGATAAGAACTGGAAGGAACGTAAGTGTTGAAGTAGATCCTTACAGGATTAAGTTAACGCCCGCCGAGGGTGTTGAGGATTTGATCAAAGAGCTTCCAGTCGAGATAGAGGGATTGCTTGAAAGAGCTTTAATAGATACAAAACTGTTCCAGTGGAAGCTCATAAACGTAGCGAGAAAGTGTGGCTACTTGAGTAAAGATATAGAATTAAGTAAGGTGAACGTGAAAGCACTCGTACAGAGGCTCGCAGACACGCCAATCTATCGGGAGACTCTAAGGGATATTTTCACAGAAAAAGTAGATTTAATAAATCTCAAAAAAATCCTGAGAAATCTCNATAAATTCGAGATAGTCACCTACAAGGGATTTACTCCGATTGGTCTCGCATCTCCGAGAAAGAGTTACGATATTTTTCCGACTATGGATCAGACAGAAATTCTTTTGGAGAATTTCAAGCAAAGACTGGAAAACGAGGAGTGCTACGTTATCTGCCTTAACTGTGGATATTCGATAAAGGTGCCCGTTAAGATGGTGGAGTTATCGTGTCCGAGATGCCATTCAAGTATGATTGCGTGTGTAAACGCGAGAAGAGATCCAAGAAAAGTTAGCAAGAGTGAGCTTTTTAAAATCGCAAATCTCGTTTCAATGCATGGAATGAGAGCTGTCTACGCCCTTAATACTTACGGTATAGGAACTGATACAGCTTCACGCATTCTGATGGGCTATTATCCAGATGAGAAGTCATTTTTTAAAGCGTTGCTCGAAGCTGAAAAGAATTATATAAGAACGAGAGCATTCTGGGATTAATGGAAAGGTATGGCTTGATCTTGCTGCTCGTAGGGGTAGCGATAACCGTAATCCTCTGGTGGTTTAGATGGACAGGATATTGAGGGAGATAAAAGAGCACTTCGGTGAGTTGATAAATGAGGATGCCGCCATAACTCTTGCAGAATACCGTCTCGGGAAAAGGGGGATTCGAAGNGTTCAAGGCTATTTCGCTTACAGCGACGGTGAGACGACCGTGGTTGTTAGGGATTCTCCCGAAGTCTATAAGGGATTCGTGAGTGCAAAATGTGGACAGTTGGTTGAATTATTCATCCAAAACGATCTGATTATCGATTACGTCCCAAAAAATGAATTTCGTGATGTATTCACTCCTTTATGCGATTTAATTGTTAACCGATATCACTGTGTTCGCGGCTTTGTCTCTGGAATCGGAGGGATAAAGGTCGTGAAGAACGGGAGGAAAATAGCTCTTCTGAGAATCACGGACAAAATGAGTTTCGCAACCGTAGTTCTCTGGGACGACAAAGTAGATTATTACAAAAAAGTAGATATCGGTGACGAGATCAGACTATATAATGTATTTGCTAACGAGTTTAACGGTGAGATAAATCTTCATGTTGGGCGGAGATCCTTCGTCGAGTTACGGAACTCCTGATACTTTTTTAGAGCCTCCNGACTCTTCTCTTTCAAACCCAATTTCTCATAGGCTTCTGCCAAGTGTTTGAACCACGTCGGATCTTTTTCAGCTTCTTGTTCGCAGTATTTTGCAAATCTTGCCCAAGCACCAGCTGCAAGCTCCTTTTCACCAAGTTTCTCATAGATTTTTGCAACATCCTTCCAGAAAACTCCCTCCTCCTCGACTTCCTTCTTATAGTATTCAAGGGCCTTCTGCCAAGCCTCTTTCGCCTTTTTGTTATCTCCAATCTCCTCATACATTTTTGCACCGTCTTCCCAGAACCAAGGCTCATCTTCGGCATACCTTTCAAGGCATTTTGCGGCATTTCTTAAGTCTCCAGCCTTTTTGTAGAACTCACAGGCTTCCTTCCAATAGTAGCTGTCTTTATTTTTCTCGGCAAGCATCTCGTAGATTTTTGCAACTTCTTCGAATTTTTCAGCCTTCTCATAACACCATGCGGCACTTTCAAGCATTCCCGCATTCATATAGGTTTTTGCGGCCTTCAGGTATTCACCCTTTTTCTCGAATTTTCTTGCTGCTGCCTTTAAGTTTCCCCTTTTCAGAAGACCTTCGGCACTGAGGAATCTTTCCATTAGGCTTAGATCGGGCTCACTTATATACCACAGAAACACGGCAAATGAAATGACAAAGACGAGGGCTGTGATGAGTATCCTATCAGGTCTCCACAGATACGTGTTGTATAAACCGTAAAGGGAAAGTAGCAATCCTATAATGGATAGAAACGAATACTTAAACGATCTTGCATAAATCGTAATCACAGCTACAAAACCGAGAATGAGGGCGAGTCCTAAATAGAACAACCCGAATATTATTTTCAGTAACATTGTAACTCCGAAAAAATTCACTATCGCAAGTGCGACAGCAACGATGACAACAAGAAACGCGATTAATGCCGCTGTTATGCGATCCATGATTGATAAAATTGTTTGATGTAGATAAAATTTTCTAAAAAAATAGAGTATTAATCTTTCGATCGCACTCTTTAGGAGGCAATCCTCCTTTAGTGGCTTGAGGTGCATCAGTANTGTTGCTTTAAAGTATTGCTAATCGTGGATTGCAGAAAACGAAAGANTTATCATTAGGTAATTCAGATTAATGGAAGGTGTCGTAGTTTGATCGCCGATGAAGAGCTTATAGAACTCTTTAAGACGATTCCAAAAGAATCCTTTGAGTTGATCTTAAGAAATATTAAAATAAAAAGACTACTCGAAAATCTCTACAACAAGCATAGAGATGGATTGGAATTGACTTATAACGAACAATTTGATGAAATTTTTGAGGAAATGTTTAGGTTTTTCTTCAGACCCCTTGAAATGGCCATTTCTGGAGCTAAGATGCTAGAATCCTTATTTATTCTATCAAAACCCTTGAACTTTACAAAGATCCAGTCAGAACTTTTGGATAGCTATTTAGAACTCATGAAATCTCTCTACGATCATATGAGATTAACTTGGGAGATTTGGCTAGGTCTAGCACCGAAAGATCTTGAGAATCCCGCTGAGAAATTCATAGATCTTTACTCTGAAAGAATAAAAAATTATAGAAGAGAATTCACAGAAACAGAACTGCCAGTTGAAATCTTATTCGTCTTTCCAAAAAAAGTGTTTGAAAGATTTGAAAATGCTATCGAAAGTTGGAGTGAGTTTAGTTCATTTTTCAAAAGATTCAGGGAATTGGTAAAGGATGCCTACACTAAAGGGGTAGAGTCATTCATAAAAAATCGCAAACAGCAACAGATTCGAAAACTATAATGATTTCGTAAGCACCTTCTTTAGCGAAGAAGCAAAGGTTTTTGATGAGCTGTTGGTTTCAAAAGAGTATTTAGAAACTCAAAAGAATATGCTGAAAAATCTTATGGATTACATCTACAATTATAGGATGTTTTTCGAAGAAATTGCTATGAGCAATCCGTTGAATCCTTTTGCTACTATTTCCCTTTTGGATAAAGCATTCGAAAGAATATACGATCTCCGCAGAAAGATAAGAGAACTTGAAAAAAGAGTTGAGAAACTCGAAAGGGGAGAAAATGCTGATCGAAAAGATTAGAGATATAAAACCCGGATATTCGGAATTTGAGGTAGCTCACGAAGACTGGATGTTTAGACTTCTTCACTACAAATCAAAGCCAAAGCTGAAAACGCCCCTTCTGATATGCTATGCATATATCAATAGACCTTACATCCTCGATCTGCACAAAGACGTTAGCGTGGTAAAGAGACTCATTAACGCTGGGCTTGACGTCTGGATGGTTGACTGGGGATATCCCACGCTGGCTGACAGACATCTAAAAATTTCGGACTACATAGATTACCTCGATTTTTGTGTTGATTTTATAAGGAAGAAAAAAAGTGTCGATAGCGTTACCCTCCACGGATACTGTCTTGGATCGACACTGTCTGTCATTTACGCATCCCTTTATCCCGAAAAGATTAGAAACCTCGTAATTCAGACTCCACCGATAAATTTTGATACAAAAAATACCCTTGCAATCTGGGCGAAATACACAGATCCTGTTAGAGTTTCGAGAGCTATGTTAAACGCTACGGGAGATTTTCTTAATCTTGCGTTCTTACTCGTCGATCCCATCAGGCTTGCCGTTGAAAAATACCAGTCATTGCTGGATAATCTCGACAATGAAAAATTCGTCAGGGATTTCTTCTTCATGGACTACTGGATATTCGATTCCCCGGCAATCCCGGGAAAGGTTTACGAGGAATATATCACGAGGTGGTATCACAGAAACGAACTAATAAAGGGAGAATACGATGTAGATGGAAGAAAGGTTGACCTAAACAACATAAAAATGCCCACTCTCGTTCTTGTAGCCGAAAGGGATCACATAACACCTCCGGATTCTGTAATGTCGTTTTTTGAATCAATTCCCTCCAAGGATAAGAAATTGCTCATGTCGGAAAAAGGGCATATCGGTCTGACAGTCAGCAGAAGCTCTCACAAAAAAATATGGGTAGAAGCTGTGGAATGGATCGTCGAGAGATCGAAGTGATACATTTAGCACCAAAAATTATTTAAACTCATGGTAACATATACCGTATAATGGTAACGGAAACCTTCAAGGAACTTCAAAAGATCTGGGAAAACTCGATAAAAATGCAGCTAAAATTCATAGAGAGTTTCATGAATGCCCTTGATAATCTGACGAAATTTAGTTTGATGCAGAACAATGTAGCGGTCTTCAGAACAAAAGTTCAGAGTGGGGGTAGAATCTCCATTCCGGAAGCCGACAGAGCCTCTCTGCAGATTAAGGAAGGTGATATCGTAAAGGTTATTGTAATAAAAGAAGGAGGTGATTAGAATGGAGTTTAAAGACTATTTGGAAATGTCGAAAGCGTTTTACAAAATGGGATTTAGCATAGCGAAAACGATATTGGATCTGACAAAGGTAGCGAGCGACAGTTACGTAAGCATGTATGAGTTCTATATGAGGCAGATTGTTCCAAGCGAGAGCTTTGATAGCATAAAGAAGACTATCGAGCTTTACAACAACTCTCAAGCCAAGGTCTTCGAGAACTTCAAGAAGCTGATAGAACAGGTCGAAAAATCTCAGGACGAAATGATGAACAGATTGCTCGAAGTTACAAAGGAAACCAAGGAACCAAAGAAATAATTTAGTTTTATTTATTATTCCTTTTTTCCACCTTCCAGATAAGGATTATGCACTCTCCTTTAGCGACGGTTTCTTCGTTCTGGTTCTTGCACTCCACTTTGACTCTGTACCTCCCCTTTGGAAGCTCTTCAACTATTTCGGCTTCCGCTGTCACGGTATCCCCGATGTATACGGGCTTTACATATTCAACGGATTGTTTTACCAGAACTACAGCTCCCGGTATGAGTGCTAAAGCGTTTGATATGAGACTTAAAGTCAGCATTCCGTGGACAACCCGTTTCTTAAATCGCGTCTTCGAAGCGAATTCTTCATCATGATGGATAGGGTTCCAATCTCCAGAGACTATGGAAAACAGATACACATCGGCATAGTCGATTCTTTTTGAGTATGATGTTTTATAACCGACTTTAACTACATCTGGAGGGAGATCGGGTTTCTCAACTTTTTTGAATTCTGCCATTGTTGAGTATATCTCCTTTATCAATTCGAGTTTGCTGCCATTTCTATCTAAACCATACAGCTTTTCTAATCCGTGTAAATAGGTTAAAAGGTTTTCCATTGTTGTTATCAACATTTCTTTCTGTATTTTTCCGATAATTTTCGCAATACTATTCATAAATCTATCCTTTTTATTTGGTTATTTAAAATTAATTGTTTTATCTAAACCTCTCAAAGTTTACGCAAAGTATATATTCTCTGCACGTAACCTTGTCCCATGACAGTTAAAATCGTTAAAAGAATGAGAGATGAAACCATCACGGCTCCGCCGCATGCTACTGTTAGAGAAGTTGCAAATCTCATGAAAGAGTATAATGTAGGGTGTGTTATTATTACGCAGATGGATGCTCCGGTCGGCATAATCACCGACAGGGACATTGTCGTAAGAGTTGTTGCCGAAGGAAAGAGTCTCGACACTCCAGTGGAGGAGGTTATGACAAGAAATATCGTTGTAGCTCACGAAAACGATCAAATTAGAGATGTGATAAAAATAATGAGAGAGAAATCGATAAGAAGGATTCCCGTTATCGATGATAATGGGAATTTAAGCGGGATCGTCACATTTGATGACATTTTCGTCGAACTCGCTGACGAAATATTCAACCTTTCAAGAATTCCCAGAGCTGGAATGCCGCCGAAGCCTTATTAATCTCTTCTCATTCCTCCACTGACCGGGATAGTAACACCCGTAATGTAGGAAGCATCATCGGAGGCCAAGAAGACGACAACCTTTGCGATCTCATCCGGATCCGCAAACCTTTTCATCGGAATTCTTGAAAGAATCTTTTCTCTAACTTTTTCAGGTATCTTTGCCGTCATATCGGTTTCTGTGAATCCGGGTGCCACAGCATTAACCCTAATGCCATATCTCGCGAGCTCTAAGGCTAAGGCTTTTGTCAAGCCGATCAATCCAGCCTTGGATGCCGCATAATTCGCCTGACCCACATTCCCATCCTGACCGACAACGCTCGAAACGAAAACTATAGATCCTTTCGTCTCGATCAGATGATCTATGAAAATACGGGTGACGTAGAAGGCTCCGGTAAGATTGACCCTTATAACTTCGTCCCAGTCCTCTTTAGACATTTTGACAAAGAGATTATCTCTTGTAATACCGGCATTGTTAACTAAACAGCTAACAGTTCCGAAGTCTTTAACGATCTCCCACATACTCATGACCTCGTCCCAGTTTCCAACATCGGCTTTAACTGCGATGGCTTCCCTTCCAAGATCTTTAATAATCTTAATAGTCTCATCAACAAGGGGTTTGCTTTTGTCGCTTACGTAATTCAAAACGATATCGGCACCACATTTTGCAGCTTTGATCGCAATAGCTCTTCCTATGCCTCTTGATGCTCCCGTCACAAGCATGAGTTTTCCGTTGAGATTTGGCATAATAATTAACAACTATTAGGAGAATATATATTTTATTATTTTTATGCTAAAATATTTTTATCCTTTATTATACTGGAAAAGTCCAAAAAAGTATGAAAAAGTCAATCTTTTATAATAATGACTCTGACGATATCTCCCTCTTTCAGGTTCATAGCTTCTCTCTCAATCTCGGGGATTGCAATCCGTCCGCCTTTTTGAATTCTTGCCCTAAATACAGCACTATTTTCTTCTAACTTTTTATAATTGGCGAAATTAGTGAGAATTTCAATTAATCTCTCCTGATATTCAATAATAATTCTAAGGTATGATTCGACTAAATTTTTCTGATATTCCAGGATTTTATCTATAATCAGTTCGCAATTCTCCAATCCATTAATCATACGATAGTATTTCTGTTTTTATTCCTAAATATACTTTACCGTTTTACGGCAATTATATCGAAATCAAAGATATTCTCGCAGATTCTTTTGATTTCAAAACTTTTGGAGAGATGATTGGCTATTTCTGAAGGAGTGGGGAATTCTTCGATCTTTTTTAAAAGATATTCTCCATAAATTCTGTCAATGTTTTTTTCAATGATTTTAAGAAGTATTTGCCTTGCTATCCTCGGCATGTTTGAATTTACATCTCTTATGGCTAAAAAGCCGTTATTCTTCAGGACTCTTTTAACCTCTTTAATAGCTTCATCCATTTCGAGGTCGTGGAGGGTAAAACAAAGCGTCACAAGATCAAAAGTATTTTTCTTAAAGGGAAGTCTATGAGCATCACCCCAAATCCCCTTTGAAGCTTTACACATCTCCAGAGAGGAGTCAATTCCCACAACGAGGGCTTTGGGAAACACGTTTTGGAGAACTTCCGCAAATAATCCCGGTCCACATCCTACGTCGAGAATTCGTTTGGGGATAAGGTAAGCTCTGAGCGATAGGGCGAAGAGATAGTAATACCATCTAAACTTTTCAGCCCAGATCCGGTATTTAATAACCCTTTCGTTATACACAAAAACTTTTTAACCACTAAATCAATAAGCCTTATGCTCAACGAGATTGCGAAAACTTTTGAAGCTGTAAACGATTTTATAAGGACGCTGTTCGATCCAACAACGTATCTCGGAGATTTGTCTCCTAAAGAATTTGAAGAGTTCTACAACGACATCGTAAACTGCTTTTTTAAAGTATCTTTCCTTAACGCTGAAACATATCTCAAAGCTATTACTGAAATGCAACGAGGTGATACGGAATCCATCCTAAATCTGTATCTTAATTACATTTCGAATCTCGAAGATATTTTTGCAGACCTCATGGACAATCCCGTAATTGCCGCCTACCTAAGCCAATTGAACAAACTCTATCTGAGATCCCTACATTTCATCCAAAACTTAAACAACGCCTTCTTCCACTCTATAGGTCTTGCAACCCGTAAGGATATTGTTGCTCTATCAGAAGCTTATGTTGACCTTAAAGGAGATATAAAAAGGGAGACTCGGAGAATATTAAGGGAAATCAAAAAATTACAGGAGGGATCGAAATGATCGGGGAGTATTTGAGAAATACGCGGAGACTTCTAAAGCTATCCGAGTGGCTACTGAAGCACGACTTTATTCTTCCCGATGAGGACCGTCCCTACTTCATTCCCAACATCGAAACGGGTCAGACGGAGAAAGTTGAGATTTTCAGCGACAACGGTGTGAAGCTGTACAGATATATTCCAAGAACGGAAAAACAATATGAAATCCCATTGGTGATCGTTTACGCCCTTATAAACAAACCCTACATCCTTGATCTCTATCCAGAAAGGAGCGTTGTTAGAAGACTCCTCGATGCCGGTTTTGATGTCTATCTCATTAAATGGGGTGATGCAACGATCGCAGACCAGTTCGGTCTCGATGAATACATAGATATATTCCTGCACGACTTTATAGAGGAGGTCAAGGATTATGCCAATGTTAATTCCGTGTCTTTATTGGGATACTGCATGGGTGGAGGTTTTGCGGCGATATATTCCGCTCTTTATCCAGAAAATGTTAAAAATCTTTTGCTAATGGCGGCAACCCTATATTTCGGAGAAGATGTAGGCGGCTTAGTCGCCCTATCCGATAAGAGATTTTTCAACCCTGAAGATGTTACATCAACTTTCGGATACGTTCCGGCATGGTTCTTAGCTGAGAGATTTAAAATTCTAAGACCCCTTGAAAATTATGTTACAAAATATGTAAATATGTTCCTAAACGCGGATAAGGAAGGTTTCTTGGATCTATTCTTCAGGATGGAAAAGTGGATTCACGACGGAGTGAATGTTGCTCCGTACGCCTACATTGATTACGTCAAGAAATTATACCAGAACAACGCCCTCTGTGAAGGAAAGCTTTTTATAAACGGAAAAAGGGTCGATCCGAAGAAAATAACAATGCCAGTAGCTGTGATAATTGGTAAAAGGGATCATCTCGCTCCTCCTAAAAACACACTGAGCTTTTTGGATTACGTAGGAAGCAAGGAAAAAGCAATATTCGAAGCAGATGTCGGACACGTCGGGCTTGTAGTGTCTGGAAAAGCTGTGAAGCTCTGGGATGATGTCGCAAAATGGCTCGGTGAGAGAAGTGGAAAGAAAATTAAGCGGGAGATTTGAAATGCTTTTTGAAAACATCGAATATGTCTTCTGGCTTCTCCAAGATGAAAACGCCGTCCATAGACGTAAGCTTTTTTACATGCTCAACATCTTCTTTTCTAACTCTTAACTTCAGATCTCTTCCGTCTGGGAGTTTTGTCACAACCACACCCTCTTTGTAATCGGAAGGCATAATGTAAACGGGAACAAAAGCCTTTAGAGCCATTATCGCTGCATTTGTGAGAAGTGTGTCCGCAATTCCCATCGAAATCTTCGCCACGGTATTTGAAGTCGCCGGGGCAATCAGCAAAAACTCGTATCTGCCAGTCTGAAGCTGTCCCGCCAAAAACGGTGTGTTGGAGTCGATTTCCACCCTGACTACTCCGATTTCCTTTAAATCATCTTTCAGTTTGTAATACCTTACGACCTGTTCTCCCGCTTTCGATAAATAAACGGCAATTTCAACATCTGGATAGAGATTCTTAATCTCTTTCATAACTTCAACTGTCTCAGGCAACTTGTCCCCGCTTCCTGTTATACCCCATGCAACTTTTTTTTACTCATTTTTACCACCTTTTAATAAATTCAGTAAAGCTCTTGACAACCTATCCTGTCTTCACCAACGGCAAGCTTCAATCATCTTCAGGGCTTCCCTAAGAACAAACTCCATTGCCTTCTTCATTGGACTACTATCATCTTGCAAGCTCAACTCCGAGTTCGAAAGCCTTTTGGAGCTCATCCTCATTCGGTCTGAACTTAATCATTAACGGTTCGAGCGTTTCGAGCTTTAGTTCCTCGAAAACTTTTTGGATTTCTTTCACTGCGTTTCCGTTCCATCCGTAAGACCCGAATGCCAAGGCTTTCTTATTCTGCGGCTTTAATCCCTTCAGATACGTAAGAAATCCTGCCACCGTCGGAAACAGCCCGTTGTGGATCGTCGGAGATCCAACAGCGATTGATTTAGCATCGAGAATTTCCGTTACTATATCCACCCACGGGTCTTTCCTGACGTGGAAGATTTTCACATCAGCACCTTGGCTTCCAGCACCCTCTGCGATTGCTGTTGCCAATCTCTCAGTCGAATTCCACATCGAATCGTAAACGATTACAACTTTATTCTCGCTCTCAAAGTTCGCCCATCTCGAATAAGCTTCTATTATCTTCGAAGGGTTTTTCCAGATCACGCCGTGGCTTGGAGCTATCATCTCTATCTCAAGCCCGAGTTTTTGAATTTCCCCAAGTTTTTTCCTTATAAGTGATGCAAGTGGCATGAGGATGTTTGCGTAATACAACTTTGCCCAATACAACGCTTCTTCAACGCCTAAATCCTCGTCAAACCTTCCCTCGCTTGCGACATGTTGACCGAAAGCGTCGTTTGATAGAAGGATTTTATCTTCCTTGATGTAAGTGGCCATGCTGTCGGGCCAATGAAGCATTGTCATGTCGAAGAACAGTAGCGTCCTTTTTCCGAGTTTCAACTCCTCCCCACCTTTAACAGTCTTCGTCTCCCATCCGTCGCCGTAGTACTTGCGTAAGTCTTCCTTGGCTCTCTGAGAGCAAATGACGGTAGCATCCTTTGCCACCCTAATCATATCAGGAAGACCGCTCGAGTGATCGGGTTCAATGTGGTTGATTATTATGTAATCAATTTGAGAGGGGTCTACGATCTTTCTTATCCTTTCGAGTGATTCTCCAACAAACTTGTGCTTTACAGTATCGACTAGAGCGATTTTCTCGTCAATTATGAGATAAGAGTTGTAAGTCAAGCCTCTTCTTGTCAGGAAATTGTGGAAGTCTCTTTCGCTCCAGTCTATTGCACCGACCCAGAAAATACCATCTTTAATTTCGACTGGTCTCATATTAGTATTTTTGATGTCCTGTTATTAAAAGTTTCTTTCGATTTTCGAACCATTTAAATATCGGTGCAATTAATAAGTTCTCACTTATTTCTGCGAGAAGTAAGCCAAAAGCTTCACTTGAAAACCAAACTATCAGGCCAACAGCAATAATTAATTTTCTGGGCTGCTTATTTTGTTCTTTTTTATATTCGGTTTTAGTCAAGATTTTGTTTAGTGGACTGCTTTTTGAAAGGAGCGACAGATTAAAGAAGATTTTGAAAAATAAAGTCTCGAAACTTCAGCTTCAGAATTCTCTCTCCATCGTAAAAGTTCACTAACTCTTCCGAATCTTTAAAGCGTTCGATCAGATCCTTTATGTCTTCCTTAATCAGCTTAAGAGCCCAGAGTGCATAAGCTCTGAATTCCGCACTTCTCACTTCGTCAATTTTCTCTCTTAATTTGGCTACGGGGTCTGGATAAGCCCCTCTGACGATTCTTGCCGTTACCCCTATTCCGTAAGCAACGTATTTCCTCTCGACCTCCCAGTCATCCAGCAAGGAGACGAATTTGTTTTTAAATGCCTCGAATATTTCCGGATTGCTCCTTCCTATCTCCGCAATCCCCAAAGGTGCTCCCACGCAGTATCCACCACTCTCATCGCTGAGATGCCAAAAAAGGCGGAGAATTATCTCTCTCGCTTTTTCACCTCTGCATAGATAACCCAGCGCTTCAGCAGCTCTGAATCTTAAAAGCTCATCCGTGTGGTAGAGGTAAGCGATAACCGCTGAGGATCTCTTGATTTCTTCAAACTTTCTCTGCCTTAAGAGATCTGCTAAAGAGACTTTTCTCTCCGAACACGAGCTTTGCAACTTCCTCACCAGCTGCAAGGGTCAAACTTGTTAAACTCGCTGCTCTTTCTGAATCNGAACCTGCCGATGATACNAAANGCAGGNTCTGGGTTTCCTCTTCCCTTATGCGCAGACGGGGTGCTTTGTCTTCAGCCTCAAATCTCCCACTTTCAATATAACTACTCTTCGGACTGCCACAGACCGTGGATGTTGCAGTATGCTCTTGCCTTCACTTTCTCGGCCATTACAACGAACTCCGCCCTCGGCTCGTCTCCCGGATTTAGCTGCTTTCTGTGAACACATCCATCGTCGATCACCTCGATCCATTCAATGTAGTGCTTTTCCTCCATTGGATGGGGAACGCTACCGACTTTGACAGTGACCTTGTTACCCTCCCTCTCGATTACAGGCAGATGCTTCTCTCTACCCTCCTCCGTTGTTTTAATCTCCATTAAGGTCATCGGCTGTCCGCAACAAACGAGTTTGCCTTTTCCGGCGTGGACGACCTCTACTATATTCCCGCAAATCATACATTTATATATTTGTAAAATTTCAGTCATAATACCACCCTTCTATGCGATCATTAAACACAATTACGTTCACTCTAATTTCTTGTAGCAGAACCACCAGTCATAGCACTCAATCTCTCCGGCTTTAGCCTTTTCAAGTCTTTCCCTTGCCTTTTTTTCGTCAAGTGGTGGTGGAATTATGACTTTATCTCCAATAAGCTCATTGTTCGGCCAGTTTGCAGGCATTGCTACACCATTCGCATCGCTTATCTGCAGAGCCTTTACCGCTCTTAAAATTTCATCCATGTTTCTGCCCAACTCCTGAGGATAGTAGATGATTGCCCTGATAATCCCCTTATCGTCTACAATGAAAACAGCTCTTATCGTATTTGACCCCTTACCTGGGTGAATCATTCCAAGAGTTTCAGCAATACGTCCGGTGTCGTCGGCTATTATCGGGAATTGAATTTCGACACCGAGCTTTTCCTTAATCCATTCAACCCATTTTATATGGGCAAAAACCTGATCAATACTGAGCCCAATTAGCTCGCAGTTTAGCTTTTTGATCTCGTCGTATCTTTTCTGAAATGCTACGAATTCAGTCGTGCAGACGGGCGTGAAATCTGCCGGATGACTAAAAAGAACAAACCACTTACCCCTAAAGTCATTCGGCAACTTCATTTTGCCGTGGGTTGTTAAGACCTCCATTTCGGGGAATTTTTCACCAAGTCTTGGTAAACTCATATTACCACCTCTTTTTAATTTTTTACTAAATGTTACAAGAATATAAATATTTTGGTTCGAATTTCGAGTTAAGTTAAGTTGACTTCTTTCGATTTTAGTAGAAGTTTTTATAAGCTTCGAAAAAAATTGTATTAATGGACGAAAAAGACCAAATAATTATCGAAGCAATGATGAAAAACGGAAGGATATCCAAAATGGAACTGGCAAGAATTCTTGGTATTACGGAAGCAGCTGTAAGAAAAAGAATTGCAAAATTGGAAGAAAAGGGGATAATCCTCGGATACAAGGCAGTTATAGATTACAAAGCCGCCGGATTTTTAGCATCTATAACGGGGATTGACGTGGATCCCGAAAAATTATGGTATGTGGTGGAGAAGCTTAGAGATTTCGACGAAATCAAATCCATATGGCTAACTACCGGAGATCACACGATAATGACGGAAATTCTGACAAAACGGACAGAAGAGCTTTTGAAAGTGCATAAAGAGATCGAAAAAATAGATGGGGTGAGAAGAGTTTGCCCAGCGATAATCATCAGTACACTGAAGTTTTAAGTTGCTAATTCTTAGAGTTACAAAAAAGCCGCCGCCGGGATTCGAACCCGGGACCTGGTGATTACGAGTCACCCGCTCCGACCAGCTGAGCTACGGCGGCTCAGAAAACTATCGACTTAATTTGCATTTAAGTATTGCGGTAATCTTTTAAGATCAGAGTACGATTAGCCAGCGTGCATGGAGATATATATGAGTTATTCGCAAAAAAAGGAGAATACCTCGATTTCGCCTCTAATATAAATCCATTTAAACCAAAAGATTTGAATTCAAAGCTTTTGGAGTTTATGGATACGATATTCTACTATCCAGAAAATGAATACGAAAGCTTAAGAAATACAATATCCGATTCAATGAAATGGGATCTTAACGAAATCGTTTTTGGAAATGGTTCAATTGAACTAATCGAATTTTTCTTTAGAGTTGTCCGGGGTAAAATTGTGATTGCCCAGCCGACATTTACAGAATACGAAAGATTCGCACGGATATACGGTAGCCAGATAATTAACGTGAAATTTGATGTTAACGAAATCTTAGATGCCGTAAGGCGAATAAAACCCGATGGGTTAGTTATCTGCAATCCCAATAATCCGACTGGAGAATTCATAAGAAAAGGGACTTTTGATGAGATTGTTGAATTCGCTCAGAAAAAAGGCACTAAGGTGCTCGTTGACCAAGCTTTCATTGATTTTGTTAAACCTTACGATATTGATGCTTTTCAGGTGAGATCACTGACAAAGATTCTCGGAATCCCGGGACTACGATTCGGATACGGCAGATTCCCCAAAGAATTCGCCAAGAAATTTGAGGAAGTTAGACTGCCATGGAATGTTAATAATTTAGCGAAGGCAATAGCCGAATACTATTTACCGAAACTGAGAGCATTCTCAAGATTTGTTAGACGAAGAATTTCTAAGGAAAGGGAATATCTGCTCAGAAGATTGAAAAAGCTTGAAATAAAAGCTCAGGGTAAAGCGAACTTTCTCTTATGCTGTGGAGTCGATTCAAGTGAACTTTTTAAATTTATGCTCTCGAGAAAGATTCTAATCAGGCGATGCAACGATTTCAGGTATCTGAACAACAACTACTTCAGAATAGCTGTAAAGGATAGGAAAAGCAACTGGATCTTCCTAAAAAACTTAGAAGATTTCAAAGATATTTCCCGATAAATATTTCCAGCTTCTTTCTGACTTCGTCCGAAATCTTATCGGGGGATGTTGTTATGGCGAACTTTAAGGCCTCTTTACATTCGCATTTTCTTTCTTCCGGTATCTCGGGTATTAGCTCTCTGAGAATTTTTTTCACATTTTCTTCATTCTTTGCGGCATTCTCAAGAACAGTCTTCACATCGACCGGAACATCTTTCCACACATCGTAATCGGTCACGGTTGCAATCGTAAGGTAACAGATTTCGGCTTCCCTTGCGAGCTTAGCTTCTGGAAGTGCCGTCATTCCTATAATGTCGAAGCCGAGAGTCCTGTAAACGTTCGATTCTGCTTTTGTCGAAAACTGTGGCCCCTCTATGCAGACGTAAGTCCCCTTGTCGTGGAAACTTATTTCGAGCTTTTTAAGGACTTTTATAGCAACTTCTCTAAGTTCGGGACAGAAAGGCTCTGCGAATCCTATGTGGACTACAACATCTTCAAAGAAAGTGTCTTTTCTGTGCTTTGTTCTGTCAAAAATCTGATTCGGAATAACAATATCGAGGGGCTTTATCTCCTCTTTTAATGATCCGACCGCCGCAACACTGATTATTCTTTTGACACCAAGCTTTTTCAGGGCGTAGATGTTCGCTCTGTACGGAATATTCGTTGGAGAATAGACGTGACCTCTGCCGTGTCTTGGTAGAAATGCGACCTTTCTTCCCTCGAAATCTCCAACAAGAATCTTATCGGAGGGTTTTCCAAAAGGCGTGTCAATATCAATCTCTTTAACGTTTTCGAACGCATTGCTGTCGTAGATACCTGTTCCACCTATTATCGCTATTTCGGCTTCCATAATGCCATTCCAGTATCTGTAGATATATAATTTGCTCATGGCTCTGTCTCTTTCTGACCTTTCGGTTACAATTAACCTCTATAAAGAAGACTTGGAAAGATCCCATAAGGTTTTTAATCCCTTTAACAGCTCAAAGATATGCAAATTGACCTAAAGAAAAGACCCTTCATAATTTTCTGGGAATTAACAAGAGCATGCTTATTAGCTTGCAAACATTGCAGAGCTAAAGCTCAGAAAAACAGACATCCGAACGAGCTCACGACGGAGGAGGCTTTCGACGTAATAGATCAGATACAAGAATTCGGTCATCCTTATCCCTTGGTAGTCTTCACGGGCGGAGATCCCCTGATGAGAGATGATATATTCGAAATTGTTAAAAAGGCAACTAATAGCGGAATAAGAGTAGCAATAGCATTCAGCGGAACCAAATTGGCAACAAAGGATAGATTAAAGAAACTGAAAGATTCTGGAGTCTCAAGGGTCGCAATCAGCTTGGATGGGAGCTCTCCCGAAATCCACGATTACTTTAGAGGTGTTAGCGGGACGTTTGAAACGAGCCTGAAAATCCTCGATACGTGTAGGGAACTTGGGATTTCAACACAGATAAACTCGACAGTAACAAAAATTAACGTCCAAGATCTTCCGAATATTGCGAATATATGCATCAAAAAAGAGGTAGCTCTGTGGGATGTTTTCTTTTTAGTTCCAACGGGAAGAGCCAAAAAAGAGTTCATGCTCTCAGCAGAGGAATTCGAAGACGTTCTCAACTGGCTTTACGATGTTTCACGAAGAGCTCCTCTAAGCGTTAAGAGTTCGGCAGCGACACATCTCAGAAGAATCGAAATCATGCGNGATGAGGGGAGGTATGATCTACCACACGGAAAGCTGTATCACGAGCTCTCAAAAGGTCTTGAAAATCTACCGAAGGGAGAAGGAAGAATTGTGAAGGGAGTTGTAGATGGAATCAAAAGAATGTCGGGGATTACGGATGGAAGGGGTATGCTTTTCATAAGTCACATCGGCGAAGTATACCCGAGCGGTTTTCTGCCGATCGTAGCTGGAAACGTTAGAGAACAAAGTTTAGAGGAAATCTATACGGAATCAAAAATCTTCAACGAGCTTAAAGATCCGGACAAATTGAAGGGGAAGTGCGGCGTCTGCGAATTCCGATATATTTGCGGTGGAAGCAGAGCAAGAGCCTATGCGATGACGGGGGATTATTTGGCTCCCGAACCAAGATGTATTTATCAACCTAGTTCTTTGATATCAGGCTGACCTCATCCCGCCCTAAAGGCAGTTGTAAAATAGCTAAGTGGCTATCTAATCGTTAAATTTAGCAAAATTTATTAATCATCAAATTTTGACTAAAGAACATGGATGTTGTCATTATCGTGCTTTCTTTGGTCGCTGTCATTTCAGCGATAGGTGCTCTGTTCTCAAGGGACAATTTCTATTCGGCGATATATCTTGCAATAACACTGCTCGCCATTGGTGGGATTTACGCAGAGCACGGTGTTTACTCAGTATTCGCACTGATTGCCTTCATTTTCATCGGTGCTATCGTGATCATAACGATAGCAATTGCGGCGACCTACAGGTTTCTTAACCCGAGGAAGATCAACATCCTCTGGCTTGGTGCTATCGAAATCCTCGCGATAATCGTAGCAGTTACAGCCGCATTAAATTTTCCAGCACTCTCAGGATTTTACAGACGCTTTTTTCTAGCGTTTCTCTCAAATTTATATGAGTCTTATAACGTTTCTTGTAGTTCTAACAACTCTGNTCATGTTATCNGCCGTAAGCATGGTAAGGAGGGATAGCGTATGATGATAGAAATAGGGGTTTCGATAATCCTACTATCTATCGGTTACCTGATTGCCTCATCGGCTACAAGATGTTGTGCGGTTGTTAATCTCCCTTGAATTGATGTTCTCCGCCGTTTTCCTATCGCTCTTACCTCTTTTCTCAAATCCGCAGATGGCTGCAGAGGGTAGTGCCATTGCGATCCTGACAATATTCACGAGTAGTGGTGAACTTCTAATCCTAGTGGCGGCTATAATCTTTTTAGATAGGAAATTCAGATCCGTTAGCATTAAAAAAGTTTCATCGGGAGGAGATGCCCTGTGATTGAAGCAATATTTATCCCGATAATAGCGATAGTTGTGGCACCCCTTCTCAGAGGGAAGCTGGCAGCCTATCTCTCAGCGGCGGCTTTCTTCCTCTCATTTATTGTTCTCCTTTATGATCTAAGTGTAAACAATCAATACAGCGTACCGCTTATAACCGCCGGGGAGCCCGTAGGGAAGATCTACCTACTCGGAGACACAATCAGTCACGCATTCGGTTTCACGATAGCTTTTGTCTCTGCGATGGTTGCCCTCTACTCGTATCCGTATATGAAGCATAGATTTGAAGAAATGGAACTCGACATCGATAGGGAATTCAAAAAGTATTGGGTGCTTTACAACCTCTACGCCGCATCGATGCTCTGGCTTGTTTACGCTGGCAATCTGATCCTGCTATACATTTTCCTTGAGATATCTCTTGTTACCTCGTTCCTTTTGATCTACTATTACGGATACGGAAACAGAATCTGGGTTGCTCTCCTCTACTTCGTATGGACGCACATCGCAGGAGTTCTCGCTTTGATAGGTTTCCTACTCATAGGATTCGAGAACAAGACCTTAGCTCTGGATGGGATTGCCNCNGTCGGATTTTTGGCATGGGCTTTCGTNTTCTTCGGAATGNTTGTGAAGCTACCGGGTCTTGGACCCCANGTATGGCTACCATGGGCGCACGCAGAGGCTCCAACACCTGTTAGCGCCTTGCTAAGCCCTCTGACTGTTGGATTGGCTGCTTATATCCTTCTGAGGATTTACCTGATAGATCCGTCCTTCATTCAGACATACAGATGGGAAATTTTCCTCTACGGTGTTCTCACGAGCGTTGTAGCCGGATTAGAAGTATTCAAGCAGAACGATCACAAGAGATTGCTCGCTTACTCTACCGTTTCACAGATGGGATACATCTTGATAGCGTTTGCACTTGGAACTGCGGGCCTGATCGGAGTTGTTATTCAATACATATCCCATGCCTTCGGAAAGTCAATCTTATTTATGACCGCTGGAGCTATCATCGCAAGCTATCATGGATTGAGAGATCTGACAAGGATGAGGGGGATGCACGAGCAGATCCCGACAATAGCGAATGCCGCTCTCTTAGGATTCATGAATCTCAGCGGCATCCTCACAATCGGAATGATAGGGGAATTCTTCATCCTCAAAGGATTGGTAGATACGTTTAGCTTCGATCTAACGGCGGTCTCCCTAGTCATCTTGGTGTTTATCATTTCAGGTCTCTACAGCTTCTACACAATGAAGAGGATTTACTATGGAACTCCAATGGACTACGAGAAGGTTAAGATAAGCAAGCTTCTTGACGCACCCCTCTACGTGATTGCGGCTCTTTCAATCCTGTTCATTCTCCCGCCCTTGGCAACTTGGTTCGTGAATTCGGTTGTGGCGTTTATGGGAGGTGTATAAAATGGAAGCAGTAGAATTAATGGAAATGAATCCTGCCATCTGGCTGACACTGTTTTTTGCACCAATCATCGCAAGCTTTCCGATAGCGATTGCATGGGTAACAAGGCAAGATGAATTTGCAAGGAGGCTTTCTGTCATATCGATCTTCGGTCTTTTCGTATCCTTTGTGATAACAGTATACATCCTATTCGGAGTCGAGGAGGGGCGTTACGTCTATCCTTGGCTTCCTTCACTCGGGATCAATTTTGCCTTCATGGTTGATTACCTCAGCAAATATATGGGTGTTCTGACTGGAATAATCGCCTTCCTCATTGGAGTTTACGGTTACGAATACATGAAAGAGGATTACAGACTCGGATGGTATTGGTTCTTCTTCAACCTCTTCACAGCTTCAATGCTCCTCGTCGTTTACAGTGACAATCTTCTCATGCTTCTTATAGGATGGGAAGGTCTCGGTATAGCATCTTGGGGTCTGATCGGCCATTGGTTCAGAGATGACGATGAATTAAGCTATGTCGGTGTTATTGGGAGAAAAGTAGGGCCTCTTGACATGTTCTGGTCACCCAAGCACCGGCGGATGGAGAGCCATATCCACGATAAGAATCGGAGATATACCGATGTTCTTCGCAGTCGCCGCAATATTCACCCTGACTGGATCCCTTGACATCTCCCAGATCAATTGGGAGCATCTCTTTGAGATGATCGGGCCCTGGGGGACAATAATCCTTCTCATCGCTTTCCTTATGGGTCCATTCACGAAGTCCGCACAGCTACCCTTCAGCGAGTGGCTTATGACCGCAATGACTGGCCCCACAACTGTTAGTGCTCTGCTCCACTCAGCTACGATGGTCGCCGCTGGAACTTACGTTTTCATGAGACTTAGCTGGTATGTCGAGCCTTGGAAGCTCCATGGAGCCGGTGTTGAGACTGTCTACCTTATCGTTCTATTTGTTGGGTTGATTTCATCTCTTTACGGTGCTTCCGTTGCTCTTGCAAGCCGTGAAAGGAAGGTACTCCTTGCAGCCTCCACAATGTCGAGTCTCGGATTGATGTTTGCGTCAGCGGCCGCCTCAAAGTGGGTCGGTGAGTTTGCAATCGTGGTGGCATTCTGGTATCTGATGACTCACGCCTTTGCAAAGGCTACTTTATTCCTTGTTGCCGGACATCTGATCCACGTTACCCACGACAGATTCCTNTGCGGTGATATCGAAGTTATGAAGAAGTTGAAGACTTCCGCCGCCGTAACTCTGTTTGCCACTATTGCTTTGGCAGGCATTCCACCCCTCACAGCTTACTGGGTCAAGGCGGCAATGGATGAAGTTCTACACGAGCTCATTCATGATGTCGGTGTCCTACCGCTGGCGTTGCTAATAATCATCTCGGTGNTTTATTCAGCATTTCTCGCAAAGTTCTTCGTTCTGAACTTCGTTAAAGGCAAGAAGGTGCATCTCCACCTTCATGGCGGTGGAGTCATGACTCTTGCCTATACTTTCATGGTCTCAATGCTTGTGATACTGCTTGTGGTAATTTCGGGAGCATTCGATGAGCACGCTCACGAGTTCGTACATGCAGGGCTTGTGGCAACTTCAGCAGGTGTCGGCCTGCTCGTGTTAGCGGCCTACGTAATTGGATATGTTAAACCCGAATACAACTCTCCGATAGGGCAAGTTCTCTACGACAGAGTTTATGTAATGGCTTTGAACGATTTCATAGTCCCGAAGATCGGATGGGCTATTGCTTGGGTATGTGATGCGTTCAACAGATTCGTGGATTACGTCACGCACAAAGCGATACCGGATCTGATCGAAGCTTATTCAAACGGTATTAGGGCAATTCAGAGCGGTAGCCTTGAGAGATACGTGAAAATTGTAGTCGGACTGATACTTGTAGTGCTTTTAATTGCATCGGTTATGGGGTGGTAAAATGGAGTTGGTAATTCCCGCATTGCTCATACTCGCAGTAAGCGGCGCGTTATCCTTTAAATGGAAATACTTTGGGTTGGCTGGAGCACTAGTTGCCGCTATCATGACATCAGTAAATCATCCGGTCATATTAATGATTTTCATAGTAGCTCTTCTAAACCTTGTATCCTTCGATTTAATGCGAGGTTTTCTGAGAGGGATCGATTACACGCTTGTCGGATTGATATTTGTAGCGACGGTTTACGCCTTCTACACACAGAGCCTTGCAATGCTTTTAACAATGTTTGTTGCGGCAAGCGTTCCCACCTATATGCTCGTGATGACAGCTGACAAAGATATAAGAATGGATGTGGGCATAAAATACATCACATTCATGGTCATAGCGACAATTCTCTTCATAATGGGTGCCGTCATCCTCATAAGCTCGGTGAATACCCCTCTGTATTATATAGGGTATGCGATGCTTCTAATCGGTCTGGCAATCGAGGTGGGAGTTGCCCCCTTCCACGAATGGGTTCCCGATGTATTTGATGCAGCGGATCCCATACCAATATCCGTTGTCGCAAGCATTGCAAAGTTTGTCCCCTTCATCGTGGCGTATAAGATACTGACGACCGTCCAGATTGATTACAACCTTCTCGTGTTTACACGGAATTATCTCATCAATCTCAATGTTCATCGGAAACATTGGCGGCCTGACATCGACGAAGCCCGCAAGAATTCTCGCCTACTCAACCGTCGCGAACATGGGATATNTTCTAGCNACCTTATCCGTAATAGCAAGACCCGAATTCATTTACATAGCCTTCGCTGGTGCCCTCCTCCAGCTCATAACAAATGCGTTTGGAAAGGTNGGATTCTTTGTGGGGATAAAGGATGGTGGAGCCTCTCCAATCAGCTCATATCTGATNGCTCTTTCGTTCATNGGTCTTCCACCACTCATGGGATTCTGGGGTAAGTTCTACATCCTAATGTCTCTTGTTTACGCCAACATCATCTGGCTTGCGGCGATTCTGGTGATAAACTCAGCGATGTCGGTTCCTTACTACATTAGACTTGCAAAACTTGTGGGAATTGGCTCCCAGAGATCTCTTGCAGCAACGATCGTCGGAATTTGCGCCCTGATAATGTTCTTAACAGTAGTTCCACCAGACTGGGTCATTGAATCAAGTAAAATACTTACAAATTACTTGACAATAGGAGGTGTCTGAAATGGGGATGGAGACAGCAATCGTCGTGGGGTTTGTTGTGATTCTGTGTGTTGCCGTTGATGTGATTATCTATGGGTTATCTAAGATACTACCAAAGAGGAAACCAACAGATCTGAAGTATCTAAGATGGGAATCTGGTAACATATCCGTCGGATTGCCGAAATATGTTTTGCCCTTCCAGTATTTCGGATTTATGATACTATTCATGGCTTTCGAACCCATAATAGTCTTGATGCTCCTATTTTCATTATTTCCCAGCGTGGAATTCTATCAGTTCCTTCTGATTGCCTGGATTGCTCTGCTTCCCGCTCTGTATTTCGCTTATAAATTAGCTTACATTGCTGCTGAAAGGAGGGAGATATATGGATGAAATGATCGAGTTCCTCCATAAGGGTGTTTTGGCTCCCCTTAAGAAATGGGGGACGAAATTCAGCATATGGCCCATGCACCTCGTCACAGCATGTTGTGGTGTTGAATTAGCTCACGCTTTTGCAAGCGGATACGATGGAGAGAGGTTAGGTGTTCTCAACTTCGGAATGGCGAGACAGACAAACTGCATTGTTGTTGAGGGAGCTATCACAAGAAAGATGGCGAGGATTCTCAAGATAGCCTACGAGCAAATGCCAGATCCGAAATTCGTAATAGTGATGGGTGCTTGTGGTATCAAAGGTGGGCTTTTCTGGAATGGCTATCACATAGTAAAGCCTTGGGAGATAGTTCCCGTTAAGTATTTTGCTCCCGGTTGTCCTCCAACACCCGAAGCTCTCCTAAGATGCTTCGTAGCTCTCCAAAAAGAAATAATGACTGGAAAAGCTGAAAATACGATAGTCTTTCCCGCCGAAAGAGTAGAAAAGGAGGAAAAAAAGAAAAAGAAACCGAAGAGAGTACCGCCACCACCGAAATACGTTGTGGAAAATCCTACGATAATCGTGGATAAAGACAGGAGAAGTAAATGGGAGGAGGGAGAAGAATTCGTTAGGATGATTAGGGAAGTCCTCGGAGATCTCGCGATTAAGATTACAATAACGGGTAAGAACAGGATAAGCGTTAGGATTGACAAAGAAAATGTCGTAGAAGCGGCCAAAAAACTAAGAGATATGGGATTCGACCATGTGAAATCTGTTAATGTGATTGACGTTCCCCATGAGAGCAAATTCATAGTCGAATACGTAGTGTCCAGCTACCTGAATCGGGATCTGATGAGGATATTGGTGACGATTGTATCAGAGACGAGCCGTGAGGACCCGTTCTTCCCGAGCCTGATTGAGATATGGCCGAGTGCCGATTATCTCGAAAGAGAACTTCACGATTTCTTTGGAGTCTGGTTTAAAGGAAATTCGTGGATGGGAAGAAACTTCCTATTAGCCCCAGACACACCGAAGTATCCTTTGAGGAAGGATTTCAAGCTTCAAGAAGATGTTTACGTTGGGGGTGATTNAGATGGAAGAATACCCACTTGAGCTNGCTATCACACCTCCGAGGGAGTATGAAGNNTACTTCGTNCCAGTTCCCAAAGAGCTCTTGGAGGATAGCTATAAAAGCGACGATTTTGTAGTCTTTGTGGGTCCTCAGCACGGTGGAAGTGGTCACATGCGCCTTATTGTCAGAGTTAAGGGAGATTTCATTGTGGAGGTAATTCCGGATCCGGGTTACGTTCACAGATCCATGGAGAAGCTTGCGGAAACAAAGCTATACATTCAGAACATCCCGCTCTTCGAGAGACCCTCGATTATTGATTTTGGTAACTACAACCTTGGATACGTAAGGGCGATCGAAGACGCCCTTGACATCGAAGTCCCGGAGAGAGCAAAATACATCAGGACGCTGTTAGCCGAACTGGGTAGAATCGGTACCCACTTATACGATGCCGGTATCCTCGCAGTATTCATCGGTCACACTACTGGTTTCATGTGGCCGTTTGCAATCAGAGAGTTCATAACCGAAATCTTCGCAAGGATAACGGGAACCCGAGTTACAGGGTCCTTTATCATCCCTGGAGGTGTTCGCAGAGACGTTGATGAAAAGACCCTGAGTGCGATAAAGAGAATGACATATGCGATGGAGCACAGGCTAAAGAAATTTGAAAGAATCTTCATAAAGAACCCCAATACGATAGCGAGGCTTAAGGGTGTGGGTGTTCTGACAAGGGAGGAGGCAGCAAAATTCGGTGTTGTCGGACCCTTTGTCAGAGCGTGCGGAATCGAATACGACTGTAAGGGCAATTGAGCCCTACGAAGCCTATGACGAGATCGACTGGGAGGTTGTAGTTGGAACTGAGGGAGATAGCTACACGAGATTCCTTGTAAGAGTTGAGGAGATTAACCAGAGTCTTAACATGATAAGACAGCTCGTGGATAACATGCCTGAGGGTGAAGTGATTAGCAACGATATATTCTCCTTTGATAAAAAGGACATAAGGGGAAGCTTCTTCGAAGCCTATGCGGATCTTGTTTTACCTGAGGGAGAATACACAACTCTAACAGAGGCAGCAAGAGGAACACTCCTCTACACAATAGTGAGCGACGGAGAGTCAACAATGCCATACAGGGTGAGAATAATCACTCCGGGGTGGATGTATCTCAGAGGATTTATGGAAGCCTGCAAGGGTCACAGGCTCGCAGACCTGCAGGCAATTTACGGTAGCTTCGGATACTTCCCGCCCGAAGCGGATAGATGAGGTGGTAGGATGTTTGAAGAGTTAATGTCTATATTCATGGGCGATTCCGTTAATATTCCGTTAATCCAGCCCATAGTGGACACCCTTATGGGGATNCCCCTGATCAACCTGATTGTAGCCTTTATCCTCTGGAGACCTATCTTCCACATCCTCGTGATTCCGGGTCTTTTGGGGATAACGATAATCCTTTTGTGGATAGTTTACTGGGAAAGAAAACTGACNGCAAGGGTTCAGTGGAGAGTTGGNCCAAAGGAGGTTGCAAGGAGAGCTGGTGGTGTNATCCAAACCCTCGCNGACGGTATCAGATACTTCTTCCAAGAGGTGATCGCTCATAGAGATGCCCATAAGCTCTATTTCATCCAGTTTCCTTTGATCTCATTCCTTCCCGTCCTNCTTCCGCTGCTCTTTATCCCGGCTGGAAGCGTCTGGGGGATTAGAACAATATATGCTCTTCCGATCGCTTTAGCCCTAATTTCGTTGATTCCCGTCTTCATCTTGGGTATGGGATGGGCATCGAATAACAAATTCGCTTACATCGGGACTGTAAGAGAGGCTTTCATCTACTTCGCATACGAAATCCCGTTNATCATATCCGTAATCGCCATGACTGTGATTTACGAAACCGCAGACTTCTTCGAGATAGTTGCGAAGCAATCCATCATTCCCGGTGTTTTCATCAATCCGATAGCNTTTATCGTGTTCTTAATAACTCTATTAATAGCCACTTCAAGATTGCCGTTCGACATTCCAGAGGCNGATCAGGAAATTGCCTTCGGACCATACGTTGAGTATTCNGGGATTCTCTTTGGTCTGGTTATGACCCTACCATATGAGAAGTTGTATCTCCTCTCACTGATATCGGTGATTTTATTCTTTGGTGGCTGGAATGGTCCCGCAATCCCGATCTTAGGTGATTTGGCACCAGCCCTCTGGCTGTTCATCAAGGCGTTCATATTCATGAGCATAGTTTCATTGACGAGATCGATTTACGGCAGATACAGAATCGACCAGACTTTGAAAATGGGTTGGAGCAAGATAATGGCGTTGTCAATTATCGGGTTGATTCTGTCAGCGGGGGTGGCGATATGGTGAAGATTGTCAAGCCTCCAAAGGTTGATATAACGAGAACAGTTATCGGTCACCTTAAGGCGATTGGAGAAGCTACCAAACAAGCCATAGCACCCGACACGATTACAATTCACTATCCGAGAGAGCGACGAAAGTATCCTGATAACTTCAGAGGTTTAATGATTTTTAGTAAGGACGAGTGCATCAGCTGCTTCAGATGTGCTCACATCTGTCCAGCAAANGCAATTCAGATGTTTCCTGACGAAAANGGGAGATATTATCCCGGCGTAGATTATGCCAAATGCATTTTATGTCATTTCTGCGTTGATTCCTGCCCAACAGCCGCTTTAAAGCCCTCGAAGATTCACGATGTTGCCTTTAAAGATGTCGAATCGATGTTCATCAAGGAAATGGACGGGATCCCCGAGATAAAGAGAGAGGACAAAAAGCTTGTAGAATACGATTTTGAGGAGGATCTGAAGATAACCAAAAGAAAATATGTAGAAAATTTGATCGTCGAAGTACCAAAACCTCCGAGACCAAAGATGATAGCCGCTGTGAAGAGCCCGGAGAACTGTATCGGATGTAGACTGTGCTTTTTCGCCTGTCCCGTCGATGCAATAAGTTCAAAAGCTGAGGAGTTAGAGATAATTTTAGATACAGATCCGAAAAAATGCACCGGATGTGGG
>Ga0065719_103504_pt1 | contig 30192 bp, 33 predicted proteins | sample GBSCel85sediment_FD_59106 | JGI IMG/M metagenome (GOLD analysis project Ga0065719, IMG submission 59106) | Hot spring sediment microbial communities from Great Boiling Spring, Nevada - Cellulolytic enrichment CS 85C v3 (version 3) | ecosystem: Environmental > Aquatic > Thermal springs > Hot... | reverse complement strand
ATTCCTATCGCAGTAGTCTTGGACATGGACGCCCTCAATGTTGCTGGCTAATACGTATTTGCCCGGGAACGTTATATCTGTGCACGAATGGATTATTTCCATGCTCTTGGGAACAACGAAGCCAAAGACCGCATGAACCGTTGAGCCATCGACCGCGTAGTTTGTCTTTATTTCACCACTGCAGAAAGCTCCTGAAATTTCAGGCAGATCTATTCCGACTTCCAAGGCTTCACTGCTGTCAGCATTTATCGTCATCTCGGTTCTGTTAAGCCATAAGCTACTGCTGTAATCATTTCCAGAGCAGTCAAGCTTCCCCTGCAGGGATATGGAAATTGCTTCACTTCCAAGGTTTCTGAAGGAGACCGTGAAGTTCTTTTTATCTTCAACAATTCCNANGCTGTAGACAGCTGGCTGTGCTATCAGCGATGTGTTAANGGCTGATATCACGTTTATCCTTCCNGCTCCCTGCGTGAAGACGTCGTAGCCTAGATCTATTGCTGTGCTCGCAATCGCATCTTTCATATTGCCTGCTTTAGAATTGCGGCCAGTGGTTGCCCGTGCTTTATCTTCTGGTTACTGGGATTACTTTTAAAACCTGCACGGGCTTCTCCCTCAGCCACTTCATCTCTATCAGTAGCTCACAGAGAGCTACATCGACGGGCACCATGGAGCCCGTCTTACGGGGTGCAATATACAGCTTCCCGCTCCTGATGGCTACAAAACCGTCATCGGAGCGGGAGAAGAGGTTCAAGCACTTCTGGCAGACTGCGACACTACGCGGTAGTAACGGGGAACCTTCGTGAGAATCGGATACTCGCGGACTGCATCTTCTATCATATCAACTAGAATCGAAATACTCTCATCGACCATACTGGGCCGATTATCGAGTTCTTCAAGATTGAAACCCACTGTCAGCATCATGCATATTAGTCCTAGAGGTCCGGCCATAAAGGTATTAATGGAAATTAATTTTTGATCCACAATACAATTTTGTGTACCTGCAGTAAAGCCTTATCTTTGCAACTACAGGGCTATGAAGGAACGATTGCAATCCCAATCTGGCGACTGCAATTTTGTTCAGCCTTGCTGGCCATATTCAAGAAACTGCTCGATTGTGCTTTTCAGCCCCTGCAGACGCGTGAACTGAAAATCCCCCACGATTCTGATTCCAATTTCCGGAAGGCTTTCTTTCAGGTTTTCAATCAGAGAAGATTTTACGTTCTTGGGAAGAATGGCGATAACCGGAGCGTCTGCGGATATCTCAAGATAGTGGATGTTATTATTTTTGAGGCAGTTAACCGCCGCTTTTACCCGGATTTTCGTTTGAGATATTCTATGAAGCGGGCACAGGGCGCAGTCCACGATCAAAATGCCCTTGCTTCTGAGGTATTCCATCAGTTCATCGAAATTCCGGCACTCCCTGCAGCTTTTAACATGCTTCGGACATTCATTCAGAAGCTCCTCGCAAAGGTTTTTCCTCAGCCCTTTCCTGTAATCCGAGTCCCTGTCGTAAACGAACCTGTTCTTGGGAATGGATTCGGCCAGGATGTACAATTTAATCCTTCCGTGCCTCTCGGCTATTCTCTTCGCTTCCTCCTCGCGCAATTTTTCGCAGTGATCGACCCATTCCTTCCAGGTCATGATTTTTTGCGGCCCATATTCTTTTAAATCCTTCAGCTCGTATTTTTCAGCTTCGCAATTTTGACAGTTTATTTCCGCAAAATTAGCCCGTTCTATGCCTGAGTCGGGATTAAAATTGNGATTTATCTCCTTCATGCTTCACTGTATGCTCTCAGGGANTCTTTAATCTTTCTCGGCTATTCTAGGCAGATGGCAAAAGAAGGGGTTTTAAAGTTAGTAGAAAGCGTTCGTCGAAACTATACTCGGGATCGATTCAAAAGGACTTTATTTTCAGCAATACTTTTTCAGTAGCCCCGGAGGGATTCGAACCCTCGTCGCCGGCTCCAAAGGCCGGCAGGATTGACCACTACCCCACGGGGCTTATGTTAATTTCGTCCGGAGTAATTAATTTTACTCTCTCTAACTAGGACTGTGCATATAAGGGAAACGATCGATGCAATGAGACAAAATCCGAACGATATCTGATAAGCTTCGACGGGATATTTTTCTCCAATCTTTCCTACAGAGTCCATCAAATATCCCATGATGGTCTGAAAGATACCAGCTCCTATGAAAGGAAAAACGTTGATAAAGCTCACGGCCAATCCTGTCATCCTAAGGGGAAAGAGCTCTTTGACCATCGCATAGGCTACTGGACCTCCGCTTGAAAAAAAGCCAAGGCTGAACGATATGAGGCTCATTTCCAAAAAGTTAAGCTTCTTGGGAAATAGGACAAGCGGTAACCAAAGAAATAGAAATCCCACTCCGCAAAATACGAGCAGGATTTTTCTCCGGCCAAAATGATCAGAAATTTTGCCAAGAATAGGTGCTCCAACAATGCTGCCAATTCCAAATAGCATTAAAACAGCCCCTGCCATTGGCTTGGTCATTCCGTAGACGTCTATAAGGAATGGGCCACCCCAGAGACCCTGAAAGCCCATAACTACGCCATATCTGAGCATGGATGAGATGGAGAGAAGCCATAAAGAGATGTTGCATAGCAGAAGCTTGAAGTCATCTCTTTTAAGTTCTTCCCTTCTAAAGTTCGGAGGAGCATCTCTTACAAAAAGGACAGACATCAGGAGAAGAAATGCGGTTATGATGCCAATGATAACAAAAGAAGCCCTCCAGCCTATGCTTTCGATCGATATGGCGAGAGGATAGGACGAGAAAATCGCTCCGAGATTTCCAACTGCAAAAAGGATTCCCATTGCAGTTGCAAACTCGTTCTGCTTGAACCAGACAGATATAGCCTTAACCGTTGGAATGTAAACTCCCGCAACTCCGATGCCGATCAGGAGTCTTGAAAAGATAGCGATCTCGTAGCTTGGAGAAATAGCGAAAAGAAATATACCAAAAAGCGAAATGGTCGTAAAAATGACTACAGTTCTCTTGGCCCCTTTGGTATCGCTGAGAACTCCAACCGGAATTTGCAGGACGGCATAGGGATAAAAGTAAAGAGAGGAAAAGATCCCAACAGTCAGAGCTGAGATGGCGAAATCCCTCATCAAATCATCTGCGATGACCGCAGGAGAGGTTCGATGGAAGTAGACGAAGAAGTAAATGCCGGAGAGAATTGCGAATATGAGCCACTTATTTGACTTCAAATCTGAGAAGGGCACCGATACCACCCAGCTTCGAAACTATTTCCCCGGGCTCGAATTCGGAGCTCAGAATTACTACTTTACCGCCCATATTCCTAGCTTTTTCTATGAAGCCATCTACATCCCAGTTTTCTCTTTCCCTCAGAAGGTAATCGTCGGAAACGAGAAGCATCTCTATTGCTCCATACTCAAGGGCTTTCTTTACTTCCTCGATACCATAGGCGACTTTTTCCCCTTTCGAAATTCTTTCAAGGAACTTTTCAACGACTTCTGCCTCTTCTGCAAGCCTTAAATTGCCTACTAGTCTGTCTATCTCTCTCCTTTTCAGGACTTCAATGAATCCCCTTTTTCCTATTCCAGCTGTATCCACAACTACTGCCTTCTTGGCAATCTCGGGATTTTCAATTGAGATGAAATTGTAGAAATCCTTCTTCGTGAATCCCGGGCCAGCTATTATTAAAAAGCGGAAATCCAGACTTTTCAGCTTTTTCAAAACATCTTGGAAGAATTCGGTTCTTTCGTTTCCATAATCCTTTGAGTAGCTTCTGCTTTCTTCAAAGATCTCCTCAACTCCCCATTGACGAACGATTCCAGCTATCGCTTCTCCTTCTTCGATCGTCAGTATCAATATCTCCGGCCTCTTTGAATTTTCCACCGCTTCCTTTAACCTTTCCAGCTGTTCTCTTTTCCACTTCTTGATTATGCTGATCTCTCTGCCAATCGTTACGTTCAGAGTGTGAAAGCCAGAAGCTTCGATTCCTGCAAAGATCTTTCCGATTATTCTCAGCCTGTTGGCAAATTTGTGAAATTCCACTCTTTCAACTTCGATGCCTATTCTAACGACAACGAATTCTTTATCGCTTCTAAGCTTATCGTCGCTCTGAACAGCTCTTTTTGTAATGGAAAAAACCTTGTCCCCTTTTTCGATTAGGAATCTTAGGTGCCAGAGATCTTCAATTGTTTCCGGAATGAGCTTTATTTCTCCTTCACAGTTTCGAAGATTCTCTTCAATTACTTGCACGAAGAAAATAATGTCACGGTTTTTAAATGTCCCCGCTTCTGAGCACCTCATAATATCTTTCACTGAAAGTTCTTAGATCACGAAATTCATTGGGCTTATTGATCCTCTAACTTGGGGATAACTGCCCGAGTTTGCTGCGCATTTAGCGAAAGATTTAAAAGAAGTTGAGCGGTCTTAAACGATAGGGGAGAATCGTGTTCGTGATTAAATATACGGTAATTTCGATAGAGGTGAATGAATGAGGGATGTGTATTTGGTGGGCTTTTTAAGGACACCTTTTTCCAGAAGCCGTCCAAAGGAGCCTCATAGGGATGTCTTCCACATGATTCGTGGAGATGAACTGATGGCAATGGTTCTGGACAAATTACCAGAGAAAATTGGGATAAGAAAGGAAGACGTGGATAGAATTCTCATTGGATGCGCCTTTCCAGTTTGGGAAAATTGGGCATACGGTGGAAAGTCTCCGGCGTTGCTTGCTAAGTATCCTACAAAGGTTTCTACAACTTTGATGGACATGCAGTGCGCTTCTTCGATAATAACTGCGATGTATGCTTATCTAGAAATCGCAACTGGAATTGCAGATGTCGTGATCGCAGGAGGATACGAACACATGACACGAGTTCCAATGGGTGCAGATAATCCGTATGTTCTTAGAAATGAAAAGTTGCTAAGCGAAGAATACAAGGAATACGACATGTCAGTGGGCTTTGTCATGGGATTGACTGCGGAAAAGCTTTTTGAAGAGGCCAAGGAGAAATTCGGAATAAAGAAGAGAGATCTGGATGAATGGAGTGTTAGAAGCCATAAACTCGCAGCAAGGGCTTTGAATGAGGGCTATTTTAAGGGTGAGATACTTCCAGTCGAAGCACCGCAATCAGATGGAAAGAAAATACTGGTCGAGCACGATCAGTCCATAAGGCCGGATACGACAATAGAGGCAGTAGAAAAGCTTCCTCCTGCTTTCAAGCCAGGAGGGGTGATAACAGCTGGAAATTCTTCTCCTCTGAACGCTGGAGCAAGCGCAATAATGCTGATGAGCGGGGAAAAAGTGAAAGAACTTGGCGTTGAGCCGATTGCAAAGTTTAAATCCTTTGGATATGCAGGAGTTCCACCGAACGTGATGGGCAAGGGGCCAGTGCCTGCTAGCAAAATGGCGCTTGAAAAGGCAGGTCTAAAGATAGGAGACATAAGCTTCTGGGAGATAAATGAAGCATTCGCAATAGTTCCGCTTTATGCTATAATGGAGATGAAGATAGAGCCTGAGAAAGTTAACGTAAAGGGAGGAGCGATTGCAATAGGCCATCCACTTGCGGCAACTGGAGCAAGGCTGATAGGAACGCTTGCAAGGATTTTAAGGGAAAAAGGCGTTGATTACGGCTTGGCAACAGCTTGCGTCGGTGGCGGGCAAGGGGCTGCTTGTGTGATCGAGAGGGTTTGAGATGAGGACTTCGGAAGATTACAAACAGGATCTTTTCAAGATGAAACCAAACGTTTACGTTGCTGGAAAAAAGGTTAAAAGAGACGATCCAATGCTGCGGGGAGGAATAAACGTAATCTCAAAGACTTTCGATTTAGTTGAACATCCCGAGTTCAGGGACTTGCTAGTTACAACTTCGCATCTGACTGGAAAGAAGATCAATCGCTTCACGCACATAAATCAGTCTGCCGAAGATTTGATGACTAAACAGCTGATGACGAGAAAGCTGTGTCAAATAACTGGCGGTTGCATTCAGCGTTGCATGGGCTGCGATGCAATAAATGCTCTCTCCGTCGCAACATTTGCTGCAGATTTAGAAAATGGGACGGATTATAACAGGAGATTCATAGAATATCTAAAGGAGTTCCAGAACCGAGATCTCGTCGCCGCTTGTGCGCAGACAGATGTAAAGGGTGACAGAAGCAAAAGGCCTCATGAGCAGGATGATCCGGACATGTATGTCAGGGTTGTTGAGAAGAGAAGTGACGGAATAGTAGTAAGAGGGGCAAAGAACTGCATAACCATGGCGAGCATAGCAGATGAGATAATAGTCGTGCCAACAAGGGCCATGACAGAGAAGGACAAAGACTACAGCGTCGCCTTTGCGATTCCAGCGGATGCAGATGGAGTTAAGATAGTCGCCAGAACAAGCCAGCTCAGGGCTCCAAAAGGCCTTGAAATGCCGCAGGGAGAAATAGGGGACGACGAGAATCTAATAATATTTGACGACGTTTTTGTTCCCTGGGACAGGGTTTTCATATGCGGGGAAAACAAGTTTGCAACCCTCGCGGCATATCTATTTGCTCTTTTCCACAGGCACAGCTATACTGGCTGCAAGCCCGCGAGCACGGATATAATAATTGGCTTCGGCGCCCTGATTGCGGAATACAACAACGTTTATGACAGGCACAACATAAGGGAGAAGCTTGTAGAGCTCGCATCGGTTGCTGAACTTGTATTCGCAGCCGGAATTGCTTCTGCTGTGAAAGGGACAAAAACTCCGGCGGGGACTTTCATACCAAACGAGATATACGCCAATGTTGGAAGAAGATATGCCGGGCTGAACTACTATCACGAACTGCAAATCCTCGCAGAACTAGCTGGCGGCTTACCAGCATGTCTGCCCTTTGGAGAAGACTACATGAACCCGGAGCTTAGACCGCTGATAGAAAAATACATAAAGAGAAAAAAGGATGTGCCAGCCGAAAACGTTTATCGATGTCTCTTTGGGATTTCCAACATTCTCTGCAGTTCCCTCGGAGGGGTAATGGCAGTTGCTGGAGTTCATGGAGGAGGATCGCCGGTCATGGAAGACATAGCAATCTGGCGAAGCTACGATTTCGAAGAAAAGAAGAAGATCGCCAAGTATCTGGTTGGTATTAAAGACTGATATGTTCTTCGAAGATTTCTCGTTGGGGATGAAATTCGAAACCGCTGGAAGAACTGTGACAGAAGCGGACATAGTTAACTTCGCAGGCATAAGTGGAGACTGGAACAGCATACACGTGGATGAGGAGTTTGCGAGGAGAACGAGATTTGGGAAAAGGATTGCCCACGGTCTTCTAACTCTTGCAATAGTAAGCGGGCTCATAACTAGGCTCAGAATGACAGAAGACAGCCTTATTGCCTTCTACGGAATAGATAGGCTCAGGTTTACGAAACCCGTTTTCATCGGGGACACGATCAGGGCGATTGTCGAAGTTGAAGAAAAGGATGACAAGGGTGATTACGGAGTGATTGGCTTCAAGATAACTGCGATCAATCAGAGAGAAGAGATCGTTATGGTTGCAAAATTCAAAACTGCAGTCAGGAAGAGGATATGACGGTTGAGAAGATATCGGAAGGACTTTACAGAATCGATATTCCGCTGCCGAAAAATCCCCTGAAATCTCTGAACTCCTATGTAATAGCTGGAAAAAAGCCTCTAATCATTGACACGGGCTTCAACTTGGACGAATGCTACGCTGCAATGCTCATTGGTCTAAAAAAGCTCGGAATAGAGCCGAAAAAGGTGGATGTTCTATCAACGCACCTTCATGCTGACCACTTGGGCCTGGCTGGAAGAATTGCGAAGAAATTCTTGATCAGCAGAGTAGACGCGGAAATAGCGATGAAGGGATTGCTGCACAGCGATTACTGGAAGAGTGTGGCAAAATTCTACTCCAGAAACGGTTTTCCGGAAGAGGAGGCAAAAAAAGTGATAAAGATACATCCAGCTATAAGATACATTTCCGAGTTCAGCTGTGAGGTCGCATTTCTGAGGGATGGAGAAATTGTAGAATACGGGGATTTCTCGCTTGAGGTAATTCTGACTCCCGGCCATACTCCGGGGCATGTATGCTTATACGACGAGAGGAAGAGGATTCTGTTCTCAGGAGATCACATTCTTTTCGACATAACACCGAACATAACTTTCTGGGAAACCATGGAGGATCCCCTTGGTAGCTATCTGGAAAGTCTTGAAAGAATAGGCGAACTCGACGTCGATCTCACTTTACCCGGACACAGAAATTTCCGCTTTTCTCACAAAAAGAGAATTCAGGAAATAAAGGCCCATCATGAAAAAAGGCTCAAAGAAGCCCTGAATGCCGTTCAAAAGGGATGCACCCTCGCATGGGAAATAGCACAGCATATAACTTGGGATCTTGTCTACGACAGCTGGGATGATTTGCCGACAATGCAGAAATGGTTCGCAGTGGGAGAAACCATTGCGCATCTCGAGCATCTGGTCTTAAAGGGAAAGATAAAGAAGGAAGAAGGAGATATGATAAGGTATCTGCCTAGATGATCCCGGCGATTTCAAGAACATCTCTGCCAATTGATCTGGGCTCGGAATCAAAGATTATCCTTCCCTTTTTCATCACTATTGCCCTATTGCAGAGCTCTGCGATTTCGATTTCATGCGTTGCAACAACGATCGTTCCATCATAGCTTCTTATTATTTCCCCTATAAGCTTTCTGGTCTTCATATCAACATTCGCAGTTGGCTCGTCTAGGAAGACTATCTCTGGCTTGTAAATTAGAACGCTTGCAATTGCAACTTTTTTCTTTTCACCACCGCTCAGCCTGAATGGAGGTTTGCTTAGAATTTCCCCCAGACCAAATAGATCCGAGAACTTCTTCAAGAGCTCTTCCATTTCTTCCNTGCTNAGCCCAAGCTGTCTGGGAACGTATAGAAGCTCATCTCTGACAGATGGATTGAAAAGGAAGTCATCAGGATTCTGAAAGACGACTCCGACCCTTTTTCTTATCTCCTCTATTTCTCTGCTGGTAAAGCCGAGAATTCTCACTTCTCCTTTGCTCGGCTTTAGAAGGCCTGAAAGCAGAAAGATCAGAGTCGTCTTTCCGCTTCCGTTTTCTCCTATTACTGCAACTTTTTCTCCCTTCTTAATTTCTATGCTCACATCTTCAACGCCCGGGCTTCCATCGGGGTATCTGTAGCTCACGTTCTTTGCAATCACAGCGTAATCCACCACAAAGATATGAAGGCCACTATCGCTATATAAGAAATTTCAACGATTCCAAATTTTCCCCTTTCAGCTATCACTTTTTCTCCCCTTGAAGTCATAGCCATTTGGATTATTTCCGCCCTTTCCATGCTCCTAAGAAAGAATAAGCCTAATGCCTCTCCTCCTCTCTTCCATATTTCTCTATGGTTTCCTTTTGCAACTCTTCTGCTTTCTCTTGCCAGCATTATGTTCATCAGATCCCTGAACATCAAAACTATATGACTGTAAGCAATCCACAGGGATTTTACAAAGGTTTCTGGAACCTTCAGAGATTTCAAAGCCGAGCAGATTTCATAGAAGTTCGTGCTCATGACAAGCATCTGGATTGAAAGCAGGGAAATGAAAACTCGGGTTGCAAAGATGAATGGATAAACCGGATTGGAGAAAAAGAATGGAAGGACGATGAAAAAGGAAAATGCTGTGAAAAGCCAGACTCTCTTTAAAAGTTCTTTCAAACTAAGGCCGAGAACGGCTGAAACTGTCAATACAGAGAAAAGAAGAAATAGGAGCTTTTTGAGATCAAATGTGGAAACTGCGAGAAGAACAAAAACTACGGCTGAGAGAAACTTTATTCTTGCATCTATTTCACGAATAGTGGCTTTTCTGCTGTATTCATGGATTAAAAAATTCTGAAAATACTCTGAAGCGTTTTTAAGGGTTCTTTCGAGAAGCAGATGCATATCTCAGAGAAAGAGAAAGGGCCAAGACTATCAACAAACCAACGATGCCGCTCAAAAGTGCTCCAACGTATGGATCGATTCCGGGAATGCTGTAGTCTGGAAAGATTCCCTCGTATATATTGGCTTCCTCAAGTTCAAGCATTTCGGCAGCTTTATCCATAGGCTCAGAGGAGCCGACTTCTTCTGAAAGGTATGCAAAAAGCGGAGATAGGGCTAAAAGAATTCCTATTACAGCGGCTGAAAGCTTTCCAACTTCCTTCTTTTCCAATACTTCAGCTCTTCTCATTGCAATGTAACCAACGACACTGGCTGTGATTATTCCCTCGATGATTCCCAGAACAGCATGCCAGATTCCCATCACGGGAACAGTTATCGCCAGTCCGTAAGCGAAGCTCGTTGAAAGGCCTATCTCTATGCCAACCAGAATGGCTGCGACTGTTATTCCAATCCAGCCAGCAAAAAAGGATGCAATATGGATTCCAAACTTTTTTAGAGCTCTGTAAACGTAATAGCTTACGAAAACATTTGCAATCGCCATGTTCCAGACATTTGCTCCCCAAGCTGTTATTCCGCCATCACCGAAAACAATTGCCTGAATCGTCAGAACTATGGTCATTGCAATGGCACCAGCATATGGGCCAAGTAAAATGGCTGCCAATGCTCCGCCAACGTAGTGGGCAGAAGTCCCTCCAGGAATCGGCCAGTCTAGCATTTGAGCAACGAATATGGCTCCTGCAACAACTCCGAACAGAGCCGTTAGCTTTTCATTTCTCAGCTTTAGCATGCAGTATCCCAGAACTGAAATCGACAGAACAAAGAATGCCACAGCAAGGTTTAAATCCAGGTAACCGTCGGGTATGTGCATATGAAATGCAGTCGGCTTGGGCTAATAAAAATTTCTCTTTTTGTTACTTGATGTTAAAAATCTTAAATTTTTGCATACGCAAAGATATTTAATCAACGACATTCTTCAGCTATGAAACTCGTCACCTGCGGATTGCCATATGCAAATGGAAAGCTTCACATCGGGCACATGAGAACCTATATCCCCGCAGACGTTTATGTTCGCTTTCTCAGGATGATGAAAGAGAAGGTAATCTTTGTCTGCGGCAGCGACTGTCATGGAACGCCAATTGTCGTTAATGCGGAAAAAGAGGGCTTGAAGCCAGAAGAGCTGGTTGAGAAGTATCACGAACACTTTCTAAGAGTTTTCAAAGAGATGGCCGTTGAATTCGACTTTTTCGGAAAAACTACAGAAAGATACCATCATGAGAGGACGAGGCAGATTGTAAACAAGATGATCGAAAATGGCTACATTTACAGCAAGGAAATCGAACTAGCTTACTGCGAGAACTGCAAGAGATTTCTGCCGGACAGATACGTGGAAGGAATATGTCCTTACTGCAAAAGCTTAGCTAGAGGAGATGAGTGCGATCAGGGTTGCGGAAGGCACTTGGAGCCCGGAGAAATACTTGAGCCTAAATGCAAGATATGCGGAAGAGAAGCCGTATTCAGAAAGAGAAAGCACTACTTCTTTAAGCTGACAGCCTTTCAGGATTTTCTAAAGGATTACCTTTCAAAGCTTTCCGGAACAGAGAATGCGATAAACTATGCAAAGGAATGGGTTAATAACCTAAGAGACTGGTGCATAACCCGAGATCTTGAATGGGGAGTGAAGTTTCCTCTGGATGAAAACCTTGTCCTCTACGTCTGGGTAGATGCCCCAATAGGCTACATAAGCTTCACCGAGCAGTTTACGGATGAATGGGAAAAGATATGGGTTGATGGAAAAGCCGAGATAATTCACTTCATAGGGCTGGATATAGCGTATCATCACTGCATTTTCTGGCCTTCGATGCTGAAAGCTGCCAACTACGCCTTGCCAAGCGCAATTGTTGCGAGCGGAATGGTTAAAATTGAGAACAAGACTTTTTCGAAGAGTAGGGGATATGTTGTCTGGATCGAGGATGAATACATAAAGGCTGGCTTCAATCCAGATTATCTGAGATATTACATAGTGAACTACACGAGTCATGAAAAGGATCTGAACTTCTCCTGGGATATCTTTAAGGAGAAAGTCAACAACGAGATCATAGCGACCTTGGGAAACTTCATCTTCAGAATCCTGAGCTTTGCTTGGAAGAACTTTGGAAAGGTCAGGATGGAAGTTGACATGGAGATACTTGAGAAAATTTCGCAAACAAAAGAAAGAATAAAGGATGCAATATCCAGATGGGAATTCAAGGCTGCAACTGATGCAATAATGGAGCTTGCAAGCTTCGGAAATTCTTATTTCCAGAATTCAAAGCCATGGGATTTGATAAAGAATGACAGAGAAAAGGCGATGAAAGTTATCGCAAATGCTCTTCAGCTTGTCAAGGCTTTGATAATCTTCAGCTACCCTGTAATGCCTAGGAGCATGGAAAAAATAGCCAGCATGATTGGGTTAAATGTCAAGGAATGTTCAATAGATGATGCGACAAAGGTGGATGAAGAAATAGCTGTTTCAAAACCGGAGATACCTTTTAGGAAGATAGAAGACAAGGAAATAGAAAAGCTCAAGAAGATCCTCCTCGATAGATTTTCGGAAAAACCGGAGATTTCATTGGAGGAATTTCAGAAGTTGGACATAAGAATTGGGAAAATTGTCGATGCAAAGAGAATAGAGAAAAGCAAAAAACTTCTTAAGCTCCTTATAGACATCGGAGATGAGAAAAGGCAAGTAGTAGCTGGAATAGCTGAAAATCACGAGCCAGAGGACTTAATTGGGAAACAGGTTGTCCTTCTTGCAAATTTAAAGCCTGTGAAGATAATGGGCGTCGAAAGCAGGGGAATGATTTTGGCTGCAGACGTTGACGGAAAGGCCGTTTTGATTGTTCCCGAAAGAGATGTGGCAGTCGGAAGCAGAGTAAGATAACGAAACTTATTAATCTTTGATGCAACTCATTTTGTGGAGAGAGTCGAGGAATACCTTGAAGCAATTTACGACCTTCAGAAGAAAGGAAAGGTTGCAAAGACAGGAGAGATAGCCAAGATTCTGAAAGTAAAACCCGCAAGCGTTACGGAGATGCTGATAAAGCTAAAAGAAAGAGGATACGTCGACTACAGTCCTTATAAGGGAGTCGTTTTAACAAAGAGCGGTGAAGAGATTGCGGAAAAATTGAAGACGCGTTATTTGGTCGCCTTTAACTTTTTCAAATTCATAGGAGTCGAAGAATCGCTGGCTTCCAAGCTTGCATGCGAGCTGGAGCATCACATGAGCGATGAGGTTGTAGAAAAGCTCCAAAAAATTTTCGAAACCTGTAAGGATTGCAAGAAAAGCGTTAGAAGATTGAGCTGTGTCGGAGATGGAATTTACATTATCGTTTCGAGTCCGGGAAAACCGAAAAGCGGAGAAAAAGTGATAGTTGAAAAAGGAGTTGCGAAGACAGAAGATGGGACAGAAATAAAGGAGAAGGAATTCATTTTGGTATCCAAATTTTGACAGCATAGAGTTTTTCGAAAAATAGCTTTTCTTCGTCGATTATTTCAAAATCGAATCCTCTCTTTCTTATCTCTTCGAATACTCCGGTGTTCATGGAAGAGACAACTATTATAGCTCTTCCATTCTCTTCCATGAAATCCCTTAGCATATCCAGGAACTTGCAGATCACTTCTATTCCTCCCTTGCCGCCGTCGATGCTGCAGTCTTCCCAAAGTCCCCTTTTCAGTTCTTCTTCTAATTCGACATAAGGAGGATTGAAGAGAACGAGGGAAAACTTCATCCTTATACCCTTTGCTATATCAGTTCTGACAACGTTTAGATTCTTTCTCTTCAGCTCCCTTACGGCGAATGGAGAAATGTCTGTAGTAAGCAAAAAGCTGCACTTTCCGACAAGCTTTTCAGCTACAAAACCGCTTCCAGCTCCAACTTCGATTACAGTGTCTTCTGTTTTCACTTCCCTGAGTGCTGATCTCAGAAGGAGTTCGCTGTCTTCAGCTGGCTCGTAGATCATCGACTATCTTTACAAAACCCTTTGCCCCTATCTCCTCTGGTCTTTTTGAAGCCAGAACTGGATCCAGATTTAGCTCTATGCCATGAATTTCCCTGAACTCTTTCACTATATTCTGCATTTTCTTCCTTCTCATGGAAAAGGCAAAAGTCACGAACTTCTCAAAGAGATCTATGTTTTCAACGGCTATCTTTGGCTTTGGCTCTATGAGAACAAGTGCAGAGTCCACCTTCGGAACAGGTCTGAAGTTTTCCCTTCCAACGAATTCGAGAATTTTGCACGTGCAGTAGGCTTTTGAAATCACTCCAAGTCTGCTGTCCTCGCTGCAAAGCCTTTGAGCAAACTCTTTCTGAAGCATTATTACTGCGAGGTCGAACTTGTGCTTCAGGAGCTTGAAGATGAGTGGCGAGGAAATCTCGTAGGGGATGTTAGAAACGAACTTGTTAAAGCTTGGAAAATCGACTTTAAGGGCATCTGCATGCATTAAATTAAACCTTCCGCTATCGATCTCATTCCTGAACCTTTTCTTCAGCCTTTCTACCATCTTGGGATCCTTTTCTATTCCGAAAACTCTGCAGGTCTTCAAAAGGACTGCAGTCAGATTTCCAGTTCCGCAGCCCACTTCTAAAACAACGTCATCTTCTTTCAGCTCAGCGTATTTCGCCATTCTCTCTGCTATTTTTCTGTTCACCAGCATGTGCTGGCCCAATCGCAATCTTTCCCACCTCTAGGCCTATTTCCAACCAAGCCCATGCCCAGACAACGCATTCGAATGCCTTAACGAGTTCTCCTTTTTCCAAGAAATATCTGCTGTCTTTTTCATACGCCCTTATGTTTTCCAGGAAATTCCTGTCCCCGGAGATCATCTTAAGCCTGCTGTTCAGCCTTTCAAGCCACTTCTTTGTTTCCTCCCTCAGCTCTTCCTCGACTTTCAACTTTCCTCACCTTCAGCTTCAGCCCATCCCTTGATATAACGATGACTTCATCTCCCTTTGAAAGCTCATCATCGGATTCTATGCTCCATATCTCCCCTCTAACCCTCGCAAATCCCCTGCCATCTTTGAACTCAAGGACTTCTCCCTTAAGCCCAACGACTTCACCCATCTGGCTCCTCTTTTTCCTTATCTTTACTATTTTGGACAGCATGAAGGTCACGATCACAGCTATGCCAGCTCCGATTCCAATTGCGAATTTCAGGAAGAAGTCGTAGAATTCCTGCGGCATCAAAGGCTCTCTAACAAGAACTGTTAGGCCAAGAAGTATGGAAACTATCGATGCAATGCTTAGAACACCGTAGGTTGGCGTTAGAAGCTCTGCAATCAAGAATATGATTCCGAGAAGTATGAGAAGAATTCCAAGATAGTCAATGTTGATAAAGCCTAGCCCCGCTAGAGCTAGGAGGAGAAGAATTGCTCCTATGATTTCTGCAAGCATTCCGGGAGAAGTGAGGCCAAAGATGAGCAAATATATCCCAGCCATTAGCAATATAACAGCCAGTGCCGGGTTCGAGATTATGCTGTAGATTTCAGCCTTAAGGGGTCTGCTGACCTCTATTATTCTGTAGCTTTTTGTGTCCAGAGTTACCTCTTTTCCATTCAGAAAGACTTTCCTCCCATCCAGCTGTCTGATCAAATCCTCCCTGCTGTCTGCAAGAATTTCGACAATTTTAAGCTCATAAGCTTCTCTGGCAGTTAAACTCAAACCTTCTGTTACGAATTTCTCAGCAACTTCAGCGTTTCTTCCTCTTGCACCTGCCAAATCCTTTACATAGCTCGCTATATAATTTATCGTCTTGTTTTCAGCTCCCGGAACAACTCCAACTGGAGTGGCAGCTCCAACAGCTGTTCCATTTGCTAAAGCTGCGATGTGAGATGAAAGCAGAATTACTGTTCCAGCCGAAGCGCATATCGAGCCCTTTTCAACATAGGCAACTACTGGAATCTCACTTCTCAGAAAGAGTTCGACTATTTTTTGCGTCGATGAAAAAAGGCCTCCAGGGGTATCTAATTCAATGATTAAGATTTCTGCATTCTCCTTCCTTGCAACTTCATATGCGTTCTGAATTTCGACGAATGTCCCCTCGTTTATCTCGCCCTTTATTTTGACAACAACTATATCGCTCGCACTTGCACTAACAAGAATTAAGAATAGCAAAATTAAAGCTCTCATGATCAAAGCTTGTATCCTATCCTTCTGAGGAATTCCTTTCTCTCCTTTATGTCTTCCTCTTTTTCTATTCCCTTGCTCCTGAAGCCATCAATAACGCCAATTATTCCCCTTCCCTGCTCTGTTTCCGCCACTATTACCTGAAGCGGATTTGCGGTTGCTGCCAAAATGCTGCAAACTTCCGGCACTTCTTTTATCTTCCCCAGCACATTTATCGGATAAGCATTTTTTATGAAAATTATGAAACTGTGGCCACAGGCCAATTCCAGTGCTTTCTTTGCAGCCAGTTCTCTCAGCTCTGGATCGTTTCCTTCATGTCTTACAAGGCACTTTCCCGAAGCTTCGCAAAAAGCTATTCCGAATTTTATTCCCGGAACAGAATTCACAAGAGCTTCGTATAAGTCTTCTACAGTCTTTATGAAGTGCGCAGTTCCAAGGATCACGTTGCAGTCTTTAGGGACATCTATTTTGACAACTTCGAACTTCATGAATTGAATTGGCAGATGAAATTATAAATTTTTTCTCAGAGCTAAATCCACTCGGGAATTCTCTGCTTAGCAATAAGATCTCCAAAGCTTTCTCTCTCTCTTATAAGCGCTACTCTTTCACCGCTTACCAGAACTTCAGCGCATCTCGGCCTTCCATTGTATTGACTGCTCATCGCAAATCCATAAGCTCCGGTATCGAGTATTGCTATTATATCTCCCTTTTCGATCCTCGGAAGCTTTCTGTCCTTCGCAAGTATATCGCCACTTTCACATATTGGCCCAACTATCGTGTAAATTTCTTCTTCGCCTTCCTTGTTCGCAACGATCACGCGATGATATGCGTTGTACATAGTCGGCCTTATCAAAATGTTGAAACCTGCATCGACTGCCACAAAGTTTTTATAGCCTCTTTTAACAGCATTGACCCTTGTGAGCAGAATAGTCGTATTCCCTACTATGCTTCTTCCCGGCTCAAGCCAAAGCTTTGGTTTAGACTTCAGCCTGGCTTTTATCTCATCGAAAACCGGAAGCACAGCTTTTGCAAGATCCCTTGGACTTGGAGAGCCCTTTCCTTCATAGTCTATTCCAAGCCCCCCTCCCATGTCTATAAAGTCCAAATTCACCCCAATTTTCTCCAGCTCTACTGCAAGGTCTCCAATCTTTCTAAGAGCTTCAACAAATGGAGAGACATCAAGGATCTGGCTTCCAATGTGGAAGTGGATTCCAACCGGTCTGACATTTTTCGATTTCAAAGCAATCTCATATGCTTCCAGAGCCTGCTCCATTGGAATTCCGAATTTCGATTCTTTTAGCCCAGTGGCTATTTTGGGATGAGTCTTTGGATCTATTTCCGGATTTATTCTAAAGGCGATTTCAACTTTTTTCCCCAGCCTTCCTGCTATTTCTTCAATGCTTTTAAGCTCATCGATGCTGTCAACGCTGAACTTAACTCCAGCAGATATTCCCATTTCTATCTCGTCATCGCTCTTAGAATTTCCATTGAAAAGAATTTTATCTCTGCTGAATCCTGCAAGCAGAGCCATGTAGAGTTCTCCGGAGCTAAATACGTCAGCTCCTAGGCCATTTTTTGCTATTATGCTCATTATCGCCAGATTGTTGTTGGCTTTTACTGCATAAAGAATTTCACAGTTCGGAAACGCCTCTTTATAAGCCAGTATGTTCTTCTCCAGCTGCTCCTTGGAAGTAACATAAAGCGGAGTTCCGAATCTCTCGGCAAGATGCAGGGTTGAAACCCCTTCGACGAAGAGAATTCCATTTTTACGGGACAGCATAGTTAAAGTTCAACTCTGAGCTTTTCAGGATCGTAGCTCCAGTCAGCTGGCAGATAGCCCTTTTCCTTGTAATAATTCGAAAGTCTCCATATCTTTGCCTCAATTAACTGCAGTCCTCTTCTGTTATGCAGGTCTTTCTTATGCGTTTCCAAGTGTTTCCTGAGTTTCAAGGCCTTCTTTATCAGAGCCTTCAAATCCTCGGGATACTTTGGCCTTATTCCGTTTTCTATCAGGATATCCATGAGCTTCTTTCCCGTAACCTGCTTTATCGATGGAATGCCGTATCTATCCCTTAGGATCATTCCTATCTGCGAGGGCTCGTATCCTTCGTTGTATAGCTCAAGCACTTTCTTTTCCACTTCTTCAGCGCTCATCTCCACCCATGCTGGCGGGGAATCTCTATAAACTTTTTTCGAACCCGATTTACCCTTTCTACTCTTGTGCATTCTTGCCATTTCTAACACCTTTTCATGCCAAGTTTTTGCGGGATTTAAATATTGCGGAGCTTCATCAGCGGATATTTCAGCTCCTCGTTCCATTCTAGCACTGCTTCAACCCTTTCACCTTCGAATTCAACCACAACTCTTGCCCTTAGAGCTTCTGGCGAAAGGGAAGTGTAGCCAAAACTGGATAGCCTAAGCTTTTCTCTATCTATCTTTACTTCCGCATCGACAACATATGGTTGAAGCCTTAGACAGCTTTCCATAGCTTTTTCAAGAATTTCTGCATTCTCTTCTGACACCGGAGCACCTATAAACTGGTGGAACAAAGCTCCGAGCTTTATACCTGCCTCGAACGCAGCAAATACCTTCCGCATACAGAAACACCCGGCAGAGCTGCGTAGATCAGAGAGATTGCAATTAGGAGACAACAAACTTCGATAAAGAAAACAGCGAGAATTAAAAGAACCCCAAAGAAGATCAAAGAAGCTCCACGGATTCTCTTATACTCCAGATCGCTGATCATAAGAATGGAAAAGATGAGCATCAGAATTGCCAGAACTTCTTGGCTTGCTTTCAATCTGACAAGAGACGTGACCATGATGGCATTTACAGAAGTCGGAATGCCCAAAAAGTCTCTTAGATTCAGGACATTGAACCTTGCGAGCCTAAGTATTGCGAATGAAAGCATTAAGGAAGATAAAAAGAAGAGATCCGGATTTACCAGACTGACCAAGAAAGCAGGATAAACGGAAAAGGAAACACAGTCGGCTAAGGCATCCAGCTCTTTACCAAGTCTGCTTTTCTCCGTCTTTTCTGCAATCCAGCCATCTAGGCCATCGGAAATCAAAGCAAAGTAAAAAAAGGCGAAGCTCTTCTCATAGTCATATATGGCATATATTAAGGCTGAAAAGCCAAAGAGTGCGTTTAAAACGCTTATGGAATCGGCCAAACTAACTTCTCTGAAAATCCTCATCCTTCACCGCCACTGTTTCTCCAGCTTTTACCTTTTCCCCAAGCCTTTTGACGAATTTATAGCCCTCGGGTATTTCAAGGATAACCCTTGAGCCAAACCTTATCATTCCAATCTTCTGCCCCTTTTCGACCTCTTGGCCCTCTTTTACAAAGCAAACTATCCTTCTGGCAAAAATTCCCGCAACCTGTATGACTCTATAAATTCCATCATCAGCTTTTATCGTTATCTCGTTCATCTTGGCATTCGGCTCTCTTCTATAAGCTGGAGAAAGCTTGCCTTCACGAAAAACTAAGCTTACAACTTTTCCTTTAACCGGAGACCTGTTGACATGGCAGTCAAATGGAGACATGAAAATCTCAAGCCTTTTTTCGTCTATGTAATCTATCCTTCCATCCGCAGGCGAAACAACGCCAGCACCTATTTTTCTGTCCGGATCCCGAAAGAAATAGGCCGTGAAAATTGAGAACAGAATAAATGGTATTGAGAGAAGATAGTGAAACAAAGCCGCTATTGCCGAAACAGCCAACAGGGTTGCGAGAAGCTTATACGCGCTTCTCTCGATCAATCCCAACACCCTTCGAAATCTCATCTTTCAGGGAATAAATCATTTCTGCAAGCTCTGGCAAAATTCGAAAAACTGCAAGAGCTATGATCACGAGCACAAAGATTGCCAAAATCTTGGAAATGACATGATGAGCAACATAAAAACTGTTTTCTCCGAACCAAGAGTAGGAATGACTTGCCAGAACAAAAACATTCCTGAGGAGGTTTATGAAGTATATTACTGGAACCGAAATCATGAAGGCCTTTATCTTTCTCGAAAGCTCAGCTCTTATTCCGAATATTGCTCCGGAGAATAATGAAATGCTCTCTATTGCCGTGCAGGCCAGTATTATCTCAACATAACTACCTTCAAGCTCAAGAGTTCTGCCATCAACGGAAATTGGAAATCCAAGAGCTTTTCCAAGCATCGCTGATAGCTTTGCCGTTTCTAAGATTATCCAGTCATTTAAAGGTTTAAGAAAGACGAATGGAAAATAAATAGCGCATGCAAGAGCTGAAAAGGCTGTAACATCAACAAGTGTTTGGGAATTCCTTGTAAAAACGGCTTTAGCTAGAAGGAGAAAAAATAGGGTGGCCAATGAAAAGACTGTTGCATTGTAATAGTCAGCAATTCTCACAAATTCAATCGCCTTTGAAGCTGTTGCAATTGAAAACATTATCCAGCCAGCCGATCCGAAGAATCTTTTCCTTGTCAGGATATAGAGAAGCATTGGAATCAGAGATATGAGTGCAATTTTCTCTGAAATCATGTTAAGAGTTACGAAATTTGCTTTTAAGTCTTACTCTTGATTCCTGAGCTTTTGTTTCCAAGAGTGAATTTGCCAAAAGTCTTAAAAATCTAGGCTACGAAAAACTTAGGATCGAGATGGAGAACCTCAAGTTCGTAGAACTGCTCATAACTGCCGAAATCTTTAACAGATTTGAAAATCTAACAGAAAATGATATCCCAAGAGAGATAAGGAAAGTTCTATACAGCAAGGGTAGCATCAGGAGACCCATAGTGATAAAAGAAGACATGGTTTTGAAATACGCCGGAAAGCCCAGCGATTTGCCTTTTGTCGAATACAATCCCCTTACGAAGCAGTTCAAGCTAACTTCATTCGAACTGGCGACTAAATGGCTAGCATCTAGGGGGGCTGAGCTGATAAGGAAGAATCCCGTCTTGGCTTATTACTACGAGAACTTCAATTCTCTCGACGTTTCTTATGAAATTGCAAAGAAGAACAATCCTCCCGTATACGGTGATAGGGAATGGATTTTGCAAACGATTTCCGAGCTGGAAAAGAGCGAAGAAATGAAAGAAATGCTCAGCTTAGTCAAGATTTTTGCTCCAGAAGATATAAACGTTGATTTCGACTCCGTTGTGCTGAACGAGGAGCAAATGGAAGAAATAGAGAAGATAAGGGTTGCATTAAGCGAAGTAGAATATCTAAGGAAGATAGGTCTGACAGATATTGGAAAGCTACTGTTCATAGGCCCTCCGGGAACTGGTAAGACGACCACTGCAAGAGCTCTGGCGAAGAAGTTCTATCTTCCCCTTCTCGAAGTCAGGCTTTCGATGATAACCAGTCAATATCTGGGCGAAACATCGAAGAACATAGAGAAAATATTTGAACTCGCAAAAAGGATGGCTCCCTGCATTCTGTTCATCGATGAATTCGACTATGTTGCAAAGATGAGAACAAGCGACGAGCATGCTGCAATTAAGAGAGCTGTTAATACGCTTTTAAAGGCCATCGATGACATAAATCTCGTAAACGACAGAGTTCTTCTGATCGCAGCAACGAATCATCCATCCATTCTAGACCCAGCGGTCTGGAGAAGATTCGACAAAGTCCTGGAATTTCCCGAACCCGAAGAAAGGATTAGGAAAAGGATCTTCGAATTATACTTGAAGAAGATCGAAGGACAATTCGATATCGATGAGCTGGTAAGGGAAACCAATGGCTTCACGGGAGCGGATATAAAGCTAGTTGTAAGAGAAGCCGTGCTTAAAGCATTGCTCGAAGGTAGAAAGAGGATTTCCCAGAGGGATTTAATCAACGCAGTGAATCAGATAAAGAGAAGGTTGAAAATGAGATATGATGGTTAAGCTGCTCGGAACGGGCGATTCTCCGGGGACTCCTGTCTTGAACTGTCACTGCTTCACTTGCGAGGATGCGAGAAAAAGGAAATGGGAAAGAAAGAGGTTTTCGATATTGATCAAAAACGATGATGCAACCATTTTAATAGACACATCTCCAGATCTGAGAAGACAGCTTCTGGAAAATGGAATAGAGAAAGTGGATGCCGTGATCTGGACTCACTCGCACTTCGATCACATAAGCGGTTTTGGAGAGTTCTACAGGGTTCAGGGTAACGTTTTGGCCTATACAACTCCAGCGATTCACGAGAGCGTAGCGAAGTTCATGCAGTTCATGGAATACAAGAGAATCGAAGTGGAAGTCTTTCAGGATTTCTCGATCCATGGAATAAAATTCACCCTTTTTCCCGTAAACCATCCCCCGGTGGATGCGATAGGTGTTAAAATAGAATGGAAGGACTTCAAGATCGTGATTTCTGGAGATACGAATTCAGAAATAGGAGAAAAAAGTTTATCGGAAATGGAGAATGCAGATCTGCTCATAATAAACGCCATAGCTCCTAGCGGAAAGTTCAGAAAACACATGAATGCTAGGGAAGCTTTGAGCCTTGGGGAGAGATTGAAGGCCAAAAAGATAATACTTTCCCATCTGGGTCATTTCTATCCGCCGCATAGGATAGCCATTAGGAGCTTTCCCCTAGCTGAAGACGGGCAAACCTTTTACTTTGGAGAGGGGAAGCTGGATGAATTCCTTGGGGATTGACGTTGGTGGGGCAAATCTAAAGGTTGCAGGAGATGAAAAACTGGAAATAATTTACTTTCCAATCTGGAAAATGGCTTCCAGGCTAAAGGAAAAGCTTAAAGAGATATCCAAGGCTTATGGAGCAGAAAGAGCTGGAGTTGTGATAACAGCAGAGCTTTCAGATGTTTTTAGAAACAAGGAAGAGGGGATAAAGTTCGTCGCTGATGCCTGCAGAGAAGTTTTCAGGGAAGTCTACTTCCTCGACATCCACGGCAACTTAAGCAAAGAAATAAGGGATCCAAGAGCTTTTTCGGCAAGCAACTGGATCGCATCTGTTTTATTTTTGCTTTCAGAAGGCTTCAGGGATTTTCTTTTTGTTGACATAGGTTCAACGACAACAGATTTGATTCCCGTAAAGGAAAAAATCCTTTCAGCTCTCACAGACTTTGAAAGATTGAAGAGAAGGGAGCTGATATATTTTGGAATTCTCAGAACTCCTGTTTTTTATGTCCTAAAAAGCTTTGAAAATGCAAGACTTTGCCCTGAATACTTTGCAATCACTGCAGACGTTTTCAGAGTAACTGGTGACATCAGCGAAGCAGATTACAGCTGTGAAACGCCAGATGGAAAGGGAAAAAGCATAGAAGATTGCATGAGAAGGCTCGCAAGGACTGTCTGCTGTGATCTGGAAGAGATGGGAGAAGATAGGGTGAAAAAATTGGCTTTTAATGCAAAAAAAGCGATGATAAGAACTCTTTCAAGAGAGATAAGGAGAAAGGTGGAGGAATTTAAATTAAAAGACGTTCTCGCCTGCGGAATTGGTGAATTTCTAGTTGAGAGCAGTCACAAGTGTCTGAAGCTTTCCAGCATTTATGGGGAGGCTTCAAAGCTTTTTCCCGCTTTTTCCATGCTCAAGCTTGTCCAGAAGCTCTGAAAAGTAAAGAACCTTGCAGGAATGCTCAGCGTAACATGCCTTGTTAAATGCATCTCTCAAATTCTTTCCGGCCGAATATATTCCGTGTCCTGAAGCCAGAGCAACTCCAAATTCTCTTACAGCGCTGGCTATTTCTTCTACATATTCTTTGCTTCCGAATTCTCTGCTTATCACCGGAATTTTACCAAAGTAGATTCTTCCCTCAAGATCTAGGGGGATTATTTCCCTTGCTCTTAGGCTAAGGACGACGTTGAAAATTCCATGGCAATGTATGACTGCCCTGAAGTCTGTTAATTCGTAAATCCTGGCATGAACGGCTTTGTCCCTAGAAGCCATTGGGTCGCTGATGGGGACAAAATCTGAATGGCTGAGAGAATCGAGATTTGCGCCTGTCCTAGTTATCAGAATCTCCTTATCTCTGAAGCTTATGTTCCCGCTAGCACCATCTATGAGCCCCATGTGAAAAAGGAGTCTTCCTATTTCTATTGCCTCTTCTATCATGATCCCGAATCGGCGAAATATTTAAAAAACCTTTCTTTTAATATATTCAGTGCCCGCATGGGCTTTTTTGGGTGGGGGTATGGAGGAAAAGATCTTCAAAGGAACCACAACAGTTGGACTCGTATGTAAAGACGGAGTAGTGCTTGCTACTGAAAAAAGGGCGACCATGGGGAACTTTATTGCAAGCAGGACAGCGAAGAAGATTTACCAGATAGCGGACAGAATTGCGATGACAACGGCTGGAAGCGTTGGAGATGCACAGTTCCTTGCAAGGCTTATAAGAGTTGAGGCGAATCTTTACGAGATGAGGAGGGAAAAAAAACCATCCGTTAGAGCAATTGCAACGCTTACATCGAATCTGCTGAACTCCTATCGCTTCTATCCTTACATAGTCCAGCTCCTAATAGGAGGAATAGACGATGAAGGGGCAAGGATATACTCCATCGACCCAATAGGAGGTGCAATAGAGGAAAGGGATATAGTTGCAACCGGAAGCGGCAGTCTGACTGCCTATGGAGTTCTGGAAGACAGATATTCGCCAGATATGAGCATAGAGCAAGCTGTGGAGCTTGCAATCAGGGCAATTTTCTCCGCAATCAAGCGCGACTCGGCTTCGGGAGATGGAATAGATGTCGTGAGGATAACAGAGAAAGAATATTACCAGATGAGGCCTGAAGAAATAAATGGGATAATAGCCAGGTTTAGAAAGTGAGATGGAACCCGATGAAATAAAGAAGAAGGTAAAGGAGCTCGTTTCGGGTGATATAAAGATAAAAGACGTAGAATTTGAGGGGCCTTTTTTAGTCATCTATATTCAGAATCCGCAGGAATTGGCAGGAGTTGACATCGTAAAGAAGCTCGCGAAGGAGCTGAGAAAGAGAATATTGATAAGACCGGATCCAAAGATCCTCAAACCGAAGGCTGAAGCAAAAGAGATAATAATGAAGATTGTTCCTGAAGAGGCAAAGATTACCAGCATAGAGTTCGATGAGGAAAATGGAGAGGTGATAATAGAAGCAGAAAAGCCCGGCATCGTAATCGGCCGCCAAGGAGTAACTTTCAGGGAGATAATGAAAGAAACTGGCTGGAGTCCTAGAGTCATAAGGACTCCTCCGATCAAGTCTAAGATAATCGAGGGCATAAGAGATTACCTGACAAGCGTAAAGGAAGAGAGGCAAAACGAGCTGAGAAGAATAGGAGAAAGGATTCATAGAAAAATCCTGATAGACGAGAACTGGGTCAGGGTAACCTTTCTAGGAGGATGCAGGGAAGTTGGCAGAAGCTGTTATCTTCTCCAGACAAGACACAGCAAGGTTCTGATCGACTGTGGCGTTAACGTGAGCAATATCTCAGAAACACCGTATCTTTATCTGCCAGAAGTTCAGCCTCTGGATTCCATAGACGCCGTAGTCATAACCCATGCCCATCTGGATCACTGCGGGCTTGTTCCGCTTCTTTATAAATATAACTACCGAGGGCCAATCTATGTAACACCGCCCACAAGGGATCTAATGGTATTGCTTCAGCTGGATTTCATTGAAGTCGCAGGAAGAGAAAAAGAGGCAATATACAGCTCAGCAATGGTCAGAGAAGCTCTCAAGCATACTATAACGCTTAACTACGGAGAAGTAACAGATATAACTCCGGAACTAAGGCTTACTTTTTACAACGCCGGCCACATACTCGGCTCAGCCATAGCGCATTTCCACGTCGGTGAAGGGCTCTACAACATAGCATTCACGGGAGATTTCAAGTTCGAGAAGACGAGATTATTTGACAAGGCTGCCACGAACTTCCCAAGACTTGAAGCGCTCGTCATGGAGGCAACATATGGAGGATCAAACGATTTACAGCCTTCAAGGGCTGAAGCCGAGCAGAGATTGATTGAAATTATAAACGAAACGGTGGAAAAAGGTGGAAAAGTCCTAATTCCAACGTTTGCAGTTGGAAGGAGTCAGGAAGTCATGGTTGTCCTAGAAGAGGCGATAAGGGAGAAGAAGCTAAAGGAGGTCCCAATCTACATCGATGGCATGATATACGAAGCTACGGCGATTCATACTGCTTATCCTGAGTATTTGAATTCGGAACTGAGAGAGATGATACTCTACAGCGGAATGAATCCTTTTATAAGCGAAAACTTTGTCAGAGTCGATTCAGCGGATAAAAGGGACAGCGTAATAAACGATCCATCTCCATGCGTCATTCTGTCTCCATCGGGAATGCTGAACGGTGGGCCGGTTATGGAATACTTCAGACATCTCGCAGAGGATGAAAAGAATACCATAATATTCGTCGGCTACCAGGCAGAGGGAACGCTCGGAAGAAAGGTTCAGAAAGGCTGGAAGGAGATACCATTTCCGACAGATGGAAGAAGAGAAGTTATAGACCTGAAGATGAGGGTTGAAACTGTTGACGGCTTTTCAGGACATTCCGACAGAAGACAGCTTCTGAATTTCGTAAAATTCCTGAATCCAAGGCCCTCGAAGATTATAACTGTTCACGGAGATGAAACAAAGTGTTTGGAGCTTGCTTCGGCCATTTACAAGACATACAAGATTGAAACAAGGGCACCTATGAACATGGAAACTATCAGATTCCTGTGAGAGTCTTCAAAGCTTCCAGCTTCGCCTTTTCAGGCATTTCCTCACTAATTATAACCCCCTGAAAGTTTGGGGAGATTTTTAGAATTCTATCAGCCTGAATTCTGCTCAAAATTGCTTCATTGATACTTCCCGACTTTGTAAGACAGAAAAATAAAATCTCAGACCTGCACTTCATTGCAAGTTCAATCAAGAGCTCCCCCTGCCAAGAACCGAGAGTTGCAGCGATTATTATCCTGTCGTAATCTCTAAGCGAGTCCGCGAAGCTCTGTATGTCTGCATTTCTGTCTAAAAACCTCAAATCCACTTCAAGGTCTTTTAAAAGATTTTCAAAGCTCTCGTCCCTTCCTATGAGAACCAGCAGAATTCGCATGCTTTTCTTGGGCAGAAGAATATTTAAGGGTTTCCAAGGGACAAAAATTTTAAGAATTAAGAACACTCTCTCCATGAACGAGGCCGATAGAAGATGCCTTTCTGCTCTTCTAGGCATCTTGGAAAACTTCTACGAGCAGATGAAATGCGGCAAGATACCGGAAATAGAAATTTCCACAAGAACGAAGTTCAACATCGAATTCAACGAAAATTCAGGAGTTTGGGTTTATGGAGATAGAAAGTCCGTTACTTCGGCAAAGACGATCAAAGGAGCTCTCAAGATACTGAAGATGGCATACGTTATAGGTTTTCTGAAGGAGCAGATGAAAGTGAACAAGTCTTCCACCCTAAGGGAGCTTTACTACATAAGCGAAGGATGGAGCTATGCGAAGTTCGATGAACAGGATGAGAGCGACAGGCTGATAGAGGATCTGGAGATAATATCAGGCTATCAGAGAGAGCATTTCCACATAAGACCCGAAGAAGACGGTGCAACAATTCTGGGGCCACTGAAGATTCGGGAAGAGACGAGAAGGGGTATGAAGGAAATTCACTGCCAAGAAGATGTAGGAGAAGGTGGTTATCAGATTCCCGTGAACGTTGACAAGCTGCAGTTCGTCGAATGCGATGCAAAGTTCGTAATAGCAGTGGAAACTGGCGGTATGAGGGATAGACTTGTCGAGAATCGCTTCGACGAAAAGTTCGATGCAATAATAGTCCATCTCAAAGGACAGCCAGCTAGAAGCACGAGAAGGTTGCTAAAAAGGTTGAACAGCGAATTGCACTTACCGGTTGTAGTCTTCACGGACGGAGATCCATGGAGCTACAGAATATTCGCAAGCGTAGCCTACGGGAGCATAAAGTCTGCCCACTTGTCGGAATACCTTGCAACTCCTGAAGCAAAGTTCTTGGGAATAACTCCGTCAGACATACTTCGATACGAATTGCCAGCTGAAAAGCTGAACGATGAAGACATAAAGGCTTTGAACGCAATCCTCTCAGATCCTAGATTCGATACAGATTTCTGGAAAAAAGAAATTAAGTTACAGCTCGAAATGAATAAAAAATCCGAACAGCAGGCTCTTGCAAAGTATGGGCTGGACTACGTTACCGATGTTTATCTTCCAGAGAAGCTTTCAGAGATGGGCATAATCTAAGCCCTGTAAGATGGCATTATTCTCTTTGCAAGCACGTCCAAAACGAACTTCGGATCTGGACCCATGTTTATCAAGACGAAGTGCCTGACTCCCGCTTTTACGAATTCCTCAACTTTTCTCTCGCAGTCGCTTGGTGTTCCAACTATTGCGAAGTCTTCGACGACTTCATCTGGTAAAAGATTGCCGAAATCCTCGTAAAGCTTGATCGTTTCATCCGAAACGATTATCTCGGAGTAAAGATTCTTCTGCATTGGAATCTCGATTCCGTAAACTTCCTCAACCATCTTCGGTGAAAAGGCAATCTGGTGCTTCACCTTCTTCAACTGAGAGAAGGCATCCTCGTATTTTTCAGCTATCGCAATGTAAACGTATATTCCTGGCTCAAAATTTTCGAGATTTCTTCCAGCTTTTTCAGCGAACTTTCTTATTTCTTCTAGGTGCTTCCTGTATATCTCTGGACCCTGAGAAACCGGTAGCCATCCATCCGCAAGTTTTCCCGTGATTTCCCTAGTTTTTCTTCCATTTGCGGCAAAATAAATTGGAATCGGATTTCTCTTTGGTTTTATCTGGAGAAAAGCATTCTTCAATTTCCAGAATTTGCCTTCGAAGTCCAGTTTTTCTTTTTGCCATAAATTTCGAACTATTTCCGTGAACTCCTGCATCCTAGATAGCGGCTTATCCCAGGAAATTCCAAACTGCTCGACGTTCATCGCTTCTCCTGCTCCCAAGCCAATTATCAGCCTGCCGTTTGAAATCTGGTCTAGGGTTGCTGTTAGCTGTGCAAAAACTGCTGGATGAATTCTGTGCGGATCCGAAACGCATGTTCCAATCTCTATTCTTTCAGTCTGAGATGCTATAACGCTCAGAATCGGCCATACGTTTGGAACGATTCCAGTCGGTATCATTAGCAGGTGATCTGCTGCCCAGATTGAGTCAAATCCGGCTTTTTCAGTTCTTATGCCAATCTTTATAAGGGAGTCGACTGCTGCGACAGGAATTGGAAGAAGCTGGCCGAACTTTACCATTTCATCACCTAGATCCTAGAAGCCAGATATACAGCTTCATAGACAGCATCCCTTATCTTTCTGGGCTTTACGCAGTCTCCGATGTAGTAAACCGGAATTCCGAAATTCAAATCAAGCTTTCTCGGTCGCATTCCTGTTGCAAAAACAACGCTGTCGCAGATGACTTCAACTTCTTTTCCTTCACTCCTTCCAACAACTCTGCCAGCTTCTATCCTTTCAACAACGAAGTTGCAGATCCACTTCACGTTTCTGCTCCTCAGTTCCCTGATCAGGGCAAAGCTGTAGTTTCTCTCCAGATCGGAAGCTATTGATGGCAGAATTTCGAGAATTGTAACTTCCCTGCCTTTATGGGCAAGGTATAAAGCTGTCTCGCAACCTATTCTTCCTCCGCCTAAGATGGCAACCTTTTTTCCAACTTCAACCTTTCCCGTCAGAACGTCTACAGCCTTTACAGCATTTTCGATGCCCTGAACGCTCGGAACATCTTGCTCAGCGCCTATGGCTACCACAACCGCATCTGGCCTAATTTCAGCTATTTTCTTCTCAATTTCCTCGCAGTTTAGAACAACTTCAACTCCTTTTACCTGCCTTCTGAGCCATTCCAAATAGCTCCTAAGATCTGATTTGAATTCCGGAATTGAAGCTGGAATAAGGTTTCCGCCAAGCTCGGAGCTTTTTTCCAGAATCACAACTTCATGCCCCCTTAACTTTGCAACCCTCGCGAATTCCATTCCAGCCACTCCTCCGCCAACAACGACAATCTTCTTACTTCTTTCCGCTTTTTCAATTTCAACATCTGGATTTATTGAGCACTCTGCCTCAAGCTGTCTCAAGCTGAAAAGTCTGTCTATGCAATCATTGCATCTTGTGCAGGGACGAATTTCGTCTATTCTTCCTTCCCTAATCTTAATCACAAGCTCCGGGTCTGCAAGCAGAGCTCTTCCAAGCG
>Ga0065719_101348_pt1 | contig 30211 bp, 37 predicted proteins | sample GBSCel85sediment_FD_59106 | JGI IMG/M metagenome (GOLD analysis project Ga0065719, IMG submission 59106) | Hot spring sediment microbial communities from Great Boiling Spring, Nevada - Cellulolytic enrichment CS 85C v3 (version 3) | ecosystem: Environmental > Aquatic > Thermal springs > Hot... | reverse complement strand
TCTCGCGAGGAAACCGGTGACCATGGACCAGCCGATCCTGTCCTTCACGCTCATGCTGAAGGGGTTGAAGAACTCCAGCTTGGCCCAGACCCTCTGAGACCCGCTCGAGAGCGAGCTTAGCTTCACTAGAGGGGTGGGCCAGTTCCTATACAAAAGCTCCTCAGTGTTCTGGAAAACTCTGAAGCGTGGCGGCGAGATCTCCTCGAAGAAGCCCAGCTCCTCCAGTGTGTACTCCCGCGCACCTTCTCCGCAGGGTGGGCGTCTGCAGCCCAGGAAGTCTAGAGCCTCCAACAGCAGCTCCTCCTCTAGCAACGATGAGGGGCAGCGCACAACCCCTCTCCTTAGGATATCTGCGATCAGTCCAATTACGCGCTCCAGCCTCTCGTCCCACGCGAACATCTGCATGTAACTCACCCGAGAGCACTCAGGGGCACGTCGACGAAAGGTATGTCGATGCAGAGTATGTGCCTGCTGGTCTTGTGGGGGAGAAGGGGGCCCACCAGCCCAGCTCGGAGGACGAGGTCCTTTGTTACCACCCAATCACTCCTCCAGCTCTCCACGNGCACGCAGGGATCCTCATAGCTGATGAGGAGCGCTGGGACGAACCTCTTCCCAAGCTCCCTCAGGATGCGGACCCTGTGGTGGCCGTCGAGTATGACGAGAGTCTCGGATTCGACGAGTATAGGCTTTCTGATCAGCCCGGTGCTTAGAATCTCCGACCCGAGCTCAGACAAGCGGGCAGGGTCCACCTCTTCGTGGGGGTGTAGTATCTCCAGCGGGACGAGAACTACGGGGTAGCTATCAGCACAGCAGATGATGTCCCTTTGGATGTTAACAAGGCTCGCTAGGACTGGGTTCCTGAACAACTCGCCGCAGCAGGGCGGGCTCCCCAGCTCCATTCCGACTCGCGGCTGTATTCTCTCGCTGGACACATCCGGATCCGTTATGCTCCCTACCGGGAGCATATAAGTATTCCTGTGTCATATCGGTATAAGTTTCACGGGAAATAGCATGCCCAGAGAGGATGCCCGCCGAGGGCAGGAAAGCTTTTCATACGCACTAGCACTGCGGATGCAGCAAAAGCTCTCTGGTGCTAAGCTTTCAGGAATTTCTCCCTTACTAAGCGACCCACGCCCAGCTCCTCGGACAGCTCCTCCGCCTCCTTCCTGGCGCTCTCCAGTATATCGTCCACTTCGAAACCCAAGCGCTTGTACTCCAGCGCTACCAGGTACGTGGCAATGTGGTTGCAGAGCCTAGCCATCCTGGACTCTAGGTTCTGCTGCTCAGCGTACTCTCTGTAGAGCTTCTTGACAAGCTCGTTCCCCACCTCGCTTTCCTACAAAGCTAAGACTCGATGCGATTCTTCAGCTCTCCGATCCTAGAGCTAAAAGTCTTTTAACAACGTCGCCCACGAAGACCTCACCCAGGTCGTGCACTAGAGCGTATGCGATAAGCCTACCGGAGTCGGCGGCGCCAATCTTCTCGGCGAGCTCCAGGCAGACGAAGGCCGTCATGAAGGAGTGCTCTGCCACAGTCTCAGCTAGGGAGCCTGGAACCCCTCGCAGCATCCACCCGCTCCTGGCGAGCGAGAGCAAAACCCTTGCAGCGCTGATTAGATCTCCACGCAACCCCATGCCAGTGTCATGTACCCCGCTCGCCCTTTTTAAAGTTTGAGCCTGCGCTTTAGGACTTTCCGCTGGTTTCCGTGAGCGCAAGCACGTCTCGATAAGTTCTCCTCAAGCTCATCAAGCGTCTCAAAGGCGATAACATTACCCATGCAGTGGAGCGCTTGCTGTACCTCGGGGGTTACCTTCTCGATTTTCAGGAGTGCTAGTACAGGCACTCCCCGCAGGTCGAGGGCTTTACCATAGAAAGCAAGCAAATCTTCAACTTCCTCCACGAAATCTATGAGGAGCTGCAGTGGCCCTCTGCTCACCCTGAGAGCAAAGCTGTGCATGAGCCCGCTTAGCCCCACCACTCTTGCATTTGTTTCCACCTTAAAGCCTCTAGTTTGGAAGAAACGCGTAGTAGTGCTCAGCAGGTTTGAGGACATAGAGCTCTATCCACCCCCTCCGAGTTTTCATTTTTTAGCTTTTCTCTCCATCCATATCTATGATTGTCTTCTCTGTTCTCTATCGCAGTAGAGTAAGCTTTTCGCGAGTAGCTAGTCCTTCCTCACAGCTGAAATATTTTCTGCCTAGTTGTGGGAGCTGGGTCTGCCGTGTTACAACCGAGTTATGTTGGAGTGCCAGCTTGGACGGGTTGCTGAGGAGGATCTCCTGCCCCGCTACCAAGATATACCTCCGGCTGGGGTGGAGCTTGGTGATGAGTAAACAGTCGGCCGAGCTGTGAGGAACCCGAAGTAGGCTGAGCTTCTCGGAGCTAGGCTGCGCCGAGGAGGAGCAGCCAGAGAAGGTATATGGACGTGTTGACAAGCGTGACCAGGAGGCCCACTCTAACGAAGTCCTTGAGCAGGATCGTCGTATTCATCCGTGACTCCAGGTACTCCAGGACTATGATGTTGGACGCCGCACCAAGGGGGGTCAGGTTACCGGCTATCGTCGAGGATACTGCGAGTGTCACCCAGTAGAGGTCGTCGCCGCTCGTGTAGCCAAGGCTCTCCATGTAGAGCACGAAGAACCTCGCGAAGGGCACGTTGCNGATCACCTGGCTCAACAGCAGCGAGGCTGTGGTGATCGCAAGCCACCCCCTCTGCACCTTTGAGCATGCACGGCAGTAGAGCGCCGAGGGAGGGGGTCGAAGACCCCGCTGCGCCAGACTCCCTCCATGGTCACGAACATGGAGATGAAGAACACGATAGTAGCCCCAGTCCACGTTCCCGAGGAGGCGCCTGGGGTTACTCGAGAACATGTAGAGGCCCGCGGCTATCATGAAGGGTATTATCCCCCTCCTCGACATGTGGGGCAGTCCTGCCAGCTGCAAGACGTCGTTCATTACGAGTGCTGCGATAGCAGCCGCCAGGCCGATGGCCCCCCAGTAAGGCATCCCTCCTGTCCTTAACGGCCTCGCCGGGTATTAGCAGAAACTCGCACCTCCCGTTCTCAACTCTAAAGACCTTCACTACCAGTAGAGGTGTCACGAGGAGGTTGATCGAGCGTGGGTACTGCCAGCAAGTAGGCGAACTTGATGAAGGGGGCTGTCATGCCGGAGCCCTCCACTACTAGGATGTTCTGCGGGTTGCCNATCGGCGTCATGGCAGAGCCTACAGTGAGGGAGAATGCCAGCAGCAGGAAGAGGGCCTTGGGGTCTACTCCTGCAGCACGCGCGATGGCCAGGGCGAGGGGAGGCCCCATGAAGGCTACCGTGTCGTTCATGGAGACCGCGGCGAGAAGCCCGAAGAAGAGCGAGGAGGCTGCAAGGAGGCTGTACCTAGTCTTGAAGCGGCTCATGAACCAGGCAGCCATCAGGTTCAGGAGGCCGGAGGCCTCCGCAAGACCCACGATGCTGAACATCCCTACGAGGAACAGGATCACGTCCACGTCTATGACCGAGGGGAGCTCATCGACGCCGACAAGCCCCAGCAGTATCGTGAGGAACNATGCAAAGGCCATGAGGCTCCACACAGGCAGCCCGGGTCTTCTGCTCCTGGCAGCCATCGACACCAGGAGGAAGACCACTACAAGGTGGCCGGCAAGCTCCTTCTCGAGCAAGTGCACCGTCCCCTCCCGAGCGCGGACTACGGGATGCAAAAAGTTTTCGAAATTCCTCGAAGAATCTCCAGTAGGGGCTACCCTACGCAGGGCCACCGGGGTGCACGTCCCGCAGACGAGAGCCGGGGTCCCGCGAGGTCCCCACTCCTCACGCATCGGTGCCCAAAAGGAGAGTCATCCCCCAGCCCTCACTGCCCGTGGGAGGAGTTAAGCTTTGCGTGCTAGACCACCCCGGCCCCCCTGAGGGCTCTGACCGCCTCCTCCCTGCTCAGCTTGAGCTTGTGCAGTATCGTGTACCTGTCCCGGAGCCTAGGTGCGAGCTCAAGCGCCTGCGCAGCCTGCTCCGGCGTGACTCCGAGCTCCGCGACGGTTGTGGGGGCACCCACCTTGCGCAGCATCTCCCTGAGCACCTCCCAGTCGAGGCCGTGCAGGTAAGCGGCGACCACAGCTCCCACCCCGACCTGCTCGCCGTGTAGGCTGCTCCTGCCTGGGAAGAGCTTGTCCAGGGCATGACTGAAGAGGTGCTCGCTCCCGCTGCAGGGCCTGCTGCTCCCCGCCACGGCCATCGCCATCCCCGCCAGGAGACCAGCCTCGGCCAGCAGCCTAACCCCCTCTACGCTCCACCGCGCGAGCTCGACGATGTGCGACGCTAGGATCCTGTAGGCAGCCTCCGCCATCTCTAGCGCAGCCTCGGAGATCCTCTCGCCGACCTCCCGCTGCGCCAGCCTCGCGTCAGCTACACTGGTGAGCTTCGCCAGGATGTCTCCGGCACCGCTCGCCAGTAGGCGGCGCGGGGCCCTCGACACAATGCCCAGATCGACGACGACCGCGGCTGGGGGCCTGGTGAAGAGGGAGACAGGGTTCCCCTGCTCATCCTTCAGCGCGACAATCGGCGAAGCGAAGCCATCGTGGCTGAGAGCCGTTGGAACGCTGACGAAGGGCAGCCCCTCGATGTAGGCCGCGTACTTCGCCACATCGATCGACCTGCCACCGCCCAGCCCAACCACCACGCAGGGATCCTTCTCCGCGACCACAGCCCTGACAGCGTCCACAGTGGGGTAACCGCTCCCCCTCGCGAAGGAGACCGACAGCGCCGCTACGCCGCGCAACACCTCCTCAACCCTGCGGCTGAGGAGGTTCCACACGTTCTCGTCGGTCACTACTAGGAGCTTGTGGCAGCCGAGCGCATCGAGAACCTCGGGGAACCTGTCCAGCGCATCCTCCTCGACAACAACGTGAGAGGGTAGGCGGAAGCGCACAGCGACTACACGTGTGCGCAGGTATTAATGCTGAGCGCGCGGCGGGAAGACCCAGGTGGGGAGAAACGGGGAAGTGATTGCTGGAGCCTATTGGAATACACGGGGTTTACAGCTCCTGATGGAGAGCTCAGCACATGTGAGAAGCCCGAGGAGGAAAAAAGGCTGTTTTGCTTGAAGCGCTACGTTACGCGCTCCACAGTGCCATCGCTGTGCACTCTGACCTTGTCCCCTGTCCTCAGATGCTTGAAAACCTCCTCTCCGAGTTCGTCGACCAGGCCTATCCCTATCCCGAACCAGTAGCTTGCCAGGAGCACTCCGCTGACCGTCAGCGTGTCCGCGGTTGCTGCACAGAGGATGGCCTTGGGGGCTATGCCCATGCAGGCTGCTTCAGCGAGCACCACCCCCCCTGTGGTCGAGCCTATGCCCTGGGGGATCACGAGGATCTTGGCCCGTGAGGTCCACGTTGTAGACGTCGGGGTTGTTACGGTCCCCGCCCACAGCTCTCTTGCTCCTCGAGATTATCGCCTTCTGGTAAGTGGCCAGCCAGTTGAGACCCGCCCTGCTGACTACAACCTCGCCCTCGACCTCTGCTGGAATCACAGCCCTGCCCTTGAGCACAACCCTCCCCGTCATACCTCACTCACCCCGGCTGAACCTCGCCACAAGCTCGTCATCATTGACGTAGACCGCGTGGCTGTAGTACGCGAGCTTCCCCGAGTTCGTGGCTATGCGCAGCCTCTTCGAGGTGGGGATGTTCGTGAGCATCAGCGGGCATATGCTACTCAGCTCCGCACCCGCCTCCCTCAGGCGCGTGTAGGTGCGAGAGCTCCTCAGCTCGCGGGCTATCTGCGGCGCTGCCAGGAGGATAGTCTTCGAGATCATCCTCCTCCCCTCCAGCCTCTCGGCCCAGCTGGCGAGCTGCTCCTTGGACAGGTGCGGGCAGCCGATCACCACCAGGTCAGGCTTCTCCAAGCGCTGCCCCTTACCCATCAGGGACTCCATCTCCTTCAGTGCTTTGTCGTCCACAATCAGCCGTGCCGGTAGTAGCTCCTCAGGAGCTTCCTTCCCATCTCTACAGCCTCCGGCGTCAAACCCTCTGCGTGGAATAGGCCGACAGCCCCCCAGACCGCCATAGCTGCGCCCATGTCCTTGAGCTCGTACTCCTTGACCTCCCACCTCTCAAGGCCCACTATGTATGGGATATCCTCCCCGAGGGTCTTGCCGATGAGGCTGCCGAGCGCAAAGAAGTTCGGGCGCTGCGACGTTCTGACCTCGACCAACCAGCTTGCCTTCCTCTCCTCATCGAGGAGAAGCCCGAACTCAGGAGTCTCGCCGAGGATCCCCGACATTATCTCGATCATGGAGGAGTTCCTGTTGGTTCTAGCGCCCAGGACGGAGTTTGCGTATATAACCGCGGAGGACTCAGCCCATGCCAGCACATCCCCGTAGGAGGGCTTGTTGCCGATGTAGTACGGGGTGCATGTGTAAGCATCGGGGTGCATCAGCCCCAGCCTGGACAGCAGGGACTCGAGGAGCTGCTGCTTCCCGTAGATGTAGCTGCCTGCAAGCCTCTCCACAATCGGGTAAACCCTCGGATCCAGCGGCCTGGGGTTGGCGGTTAGAGGTACCTTGCACTTGAGGCCCGCGTCTGCAAGCTCCTGCAGGATGGTAAACATCGACTTGACGAACCTGAGACCGCACGAGGTGACGAAGTGGCAGCTCTTGCACTCCACCATACGCTCTGCTCCGTACACCCTGCCGTAGCTCTCAAGGATATTCCTGCACTTCCTTAGGGTAGCCTCTTTCTGCTCGCCGACCATGATAACCACATCTAGAAAGTGAACTCCCGCTTGAGGTAGGGTAGCATGGCCGGTATGGCTCCTCCGCCGAAGAGCATCTCCCTCATGGTCTCGTTAAGCACCTCGAGGGCGGCCTTCCTCTTCAGGAGCTCCATGGTCTTACCCCTTATCTTAAGCTTGCCCGAGAGGAAGGCGGCCGTGCTGGAGGTTTCCCCTTTGAGCATCGCCTCGTAGGTGCCTATATCCATCTCAACTTGTATGTCGGCGTCTACATTCTCCTCCGGCTCGAGCGTTCTCAGCGCGGTGCACACCCCGTCCTTCACTTCCATCAGCACCCTGTAGCTGTAAGGCACCCTGGGGTCTGGAGGATTGATCTTCACCAAGATCCTCGAGGACCAGCCTTTGACCGCGTTGCGGAAGGTCTCGGAGGAGTTCAGCCTCTCCCTAACCCTGTGGAGCAGCACCAGAGTTGTTGTGTCCAGCGGCATACCCACCACCTCATATACTCATGCCGAGGTAGTAGGCATCCCACACTGCGTCNCGGATCTTCCGCGGCGAGAGAGCGTCGCCGATGAGGTAAACCTCTGGGTGCAGGGTCCTCAGCTCGTCGTAGAGGTCCCTGACGGGGGNTAGGCCTGTGCAGAGGATCACAGTGTCGCAGGGTATCTCCTGACCGCCCTGGGATCCTCTCACGAGCACTCCGCCGTCCTCTATGGACTCGACCTTAGTCTCGAGGAGCAGAGGGATCTTCAGGTACTTCATCATAGTCAGCAGGTACAGCTTGTTCGCATGGGAGACGCTCAGGTTCGGCGATGGGAGCATCTCCACGACAGTCACCCTCTTGCCCTTCTGGGCCAGCCATATACTGAGCTCGACGCCGACAAGCCCGGCCCCCACCACGACGACCTCCTCGCCGACGCTCCTCCTGCCCCTGAGCACCTCCACCGCGTTCGTGACGAAGGGCTTGTCGACACCCGGGATCGGCGGTATGAAGCACTTCGACCCCGTTGCCACAACCACCACGTCGGGCTGCTCGTTCAAGACCGTCTTTGCATCAGCCCTCACACCCAGCCTCACGTCCACGTTCAGCTTCTCGAGCTGCCCCTCGTACCACCGCTTAAGCCTCCTTATATCGCTCTTGAACTCGATGACTCCGGCCTCGATGAGGTGCCCGCCTAGCTCCCTATCCTGCTCGAACAAGACAACCTCGTGCCCCCTGAGCCGCGCGACACGCGCGAGCTCCATGCCGGCGACGCCACCGCCCACAACTACAACCTTGCGCTTCCTCTCGGCTGGCTTCAGCTCGAGCTCCCTCTCCCTCCCGGTTCTCGGGTTGACCGCGCAGCTCAGCGGGCGCGCGAGCTCTATGATGCGGTAGAGGCACTCGTGGCAGCCTATGCACGGCCTTATCTCGTCAAACCTGCCCATCCTGACCTTCAGAGGCCACTGAGGATCGGCGAGGAGCCCTCTGCCTATCGCTACCATGTCCGCTTTACCTTCCTCGAGGGTTCTCTCGGCAACAAAGGGGTCGTCCAGCCTGCCTACAGCGATCACAGGTACCGAGACGTGCTTCTTCACCATCGCGGCGTACTCCACAAGGCAGCCGTGCGGCAGGTACTCGGGTGGGTGTGCCNTGTACCAGCTGTCGTAGCAGCCCGCGTCCACATGCAGTGCGTCGAAGCCTNCCTTCGCGAGAATCTTAGCCATCTCTATACCCTCCTCCACGTCCCGTCCAACCTCCTTGAAGTCCTCACCTGGTAGCCCGGGGTTGTTGTAACCCTTGATGAAGTGCTTCAGCCCGAAGCGGTAGACTACGGGGAAGCTCTTGCCCACTCTGCTCTTGATCTCGTCCAGTATCTCTATGGGCAGCCTCAGCCTGTTCTCCAGGCTTCCGCCGTACTCATCGCTCCTGAAGTTCCAGGCAGAAGAAGTGAACTGGTCGAGCAGGTACCCCTCGTGCCCGTGGAGCTCAACCCCGTCGTAGCCCGCGAGCGCCGCGTTCTCAGCAGCGTCCCCGAAGGCCTTGACGAGCTTCTTCACCTCCTCCCTGGTGAGCGCCCTGGTCTTCACCGTGGGTAGCCAGTAGCACGGAACCTCCGAGGCCGAGACGGGGGTGACACCTTTCAACAGGGCGAGCGTAGCCAAGACGCGGCCCGTACCGGCTGTTAGCTGAACAAATATCCTGCTACCCCAGTGGTGCACCTCCTCGGTAAGCTCTGAGTGCGAGCTCACATACTTCGCAGAGTTAAGTATGGGGAGCACGTGCCGCCCATCTACCATCAGCTTCTCGAGCTCGTTCTCGACGCGGGTTAAACCAGTGATTATCAGGCCCACACCTCCCTTAGCCCTCTCGACGTAGTAGTCTACAATTCTCCTGTTNAGGGATCCGTCNTCNTTCACCATGGTGACAAGGCCCATGGGGGCCATGGCGATCCTGTTCTTCACCCAGACTCCTCCGATAGTTATCGGCTCGAAGAGCTTCCACCGACCCGGGTCGCTTGTAGCTACATTTTTCTCCATATCGTGAAAAAGATATGTAAAGAAGAGTCGATTTTAACCTTGCGTGTAAAGCCTTATTACTTCTCAGCTCCTAGAGAATAAGAGTGGGATTCTAAAGTTTCTAAAGGGAGGATGTGTAAAAAGTTTAAATCTATGCTGCTGTCTACTCTCGGAACTCTTTAGCCAGTAGGTATTCCGTTTTTGATGCCCTGAAGCCTNCCTTATAGAGCTCCTCCACGATTGCCTCCTTCGACGAGTCCACAGGAACTGTCGCAGCCCTGGCGCCGACCTCTTCCGCCACGCGCCTCAACCCGCTGAGCAAGGCTCTCAGGGCCTTCATCGAGCCGTAGGAGGAAAGGGCAATGTAGTCCACGAAGAGCTCGCTGTCCAGCGAGAACTCCGCCAGGCCCCTGACCCTCCTACCCTTGTATGCGAGGAGCGCCTCCTCGCCGCCCGTGTAGCGCTTGTACACCATGCGGTCAACAGGCTCTGTGAGTGTGCTCCACCAGGTGGTGGGCTTGAATGTCTTGAGCCTGTTTACGGCGGAGGCGCTCTTGCGCTTCAGCTCGAAGCCCTTCGGGACTTCGCCCGGTAGCCTCTGCGGGTCTGCCGTGAGGAAGAGGATTACCCCCTTGACACTGTAGCCGCGCTTCAGGTAGAAGTCGAGCGCCCTCAGGTTTCCCTCCTTGACGCTAAGGGCCACCTTCTCGACGCCCTCGCTCGCCAGGAGGTTCTCGAGCTCGCCGATCAGCCTGCTGCCGATACCTAGGTCGCGGCAGGTCGGGTCTACCGCCAGGCTGTCGATGTAAGCCTGCCCCCTGCGCTTGTACGAGATTACGAAACCCACTACGCGCCCGTCGACTTCGGCTACGAGGGCTTTCCGCCTCTTCGAGCGAACACTCAGCATGGCCTTGAACCACTCGAGGTCTTCCTCGTCCAGGCCCTCGAGGGACTTCAGGTGTATCCTGAAGATGCTCTCCGCGTCCCTGGGGCGTGCGGGGCGGACCACGACCTGGGCTGTCGAATTAGTCGGTGAGAACGAGGTACGTAGTCAACTCATTATCCGGAACCACCCCTCTACACCGCAGCCCACACTCCCTCCTTTTTAAACCTTTCCACGCTGAGCGCGAAGCTCTTTCAGCAACTCCACGCAGCGGTGCAAGGCCCGCGCGCTTCCAGGTTAGGGCGCTGCGCGCTGCTGGCACCTGGAGAGTAGCTTCCTCGTGGACTCCTCCAGCAGCTTCTCGCTGTAACGGTACCCGTACTCGGCGCGCAAGCTCTCGAGAACCCTCCTCGAGGAGGAGAAGAGCCCCCCTCAGCCTCGCTACACTCCTCGGAGAAGAAGCCTGCCAAGGGGCACTCTGGGTCGAGCAGCGCCCCCCTCTCCTCGTCGAAGACGAGGGGGTACAGCCTGCAGCCCAGCGGCCTCGCGCCGTAAACCTTGCAGCGTCCAGACCCGATGTCGTAGAAGACACAGTACCCGCCTGTGTTCCTGAGCCTTAGGAAGCCATCCCTCTCAACGGCGAAGTCCTCCCTCTTGAGGCCCAGCCCCTCGAGCCTCTCTAAATCCTCGCGTAGCAGCGGCATCTCCGTGCCCTTGCAGCAAGCACCACACGTCAGGCAGAAAGAGCTTGTGAAAAAGCCCCCTGGGACCCCTTGGCGAGAGCTCGCTCTGCTGCTGAGCACCGGAGCCCCCGCTTGGCGCGCTAGGGCTTCCTCAGCGCCTTCAGTATGATCTCCCTGTACGTGACGCTGAGGCGGACGCTGTCCTGCGCGTGCGAGGTTGTCTGGCTTTGTTTCACGGTGCCGGCTTCCGAGGAGATGCAGTAGTAGCCCCTGGTGGTCATCAGCACAGTAACCCCATGCGCTCTGAAACTCTCCTGTATCTCGAAACGAACCCTGGCGCAGAAGTAGCCGCGGCCGTCCAGCGCGGTAACGTTCTCGAAGCCCTCGACCTCCTCACGTCCTATAATCGAGCCCCTGTAGCTCTCATTACCCAGCGTCAGCGTGAAACCTGTGCTGTAGCTCCAACTGCTCCCCCGGATCAGGGGGAAGGGTGGCTCGGGCAGCGGGTCGTCGTAGACACAGCGCATACCGTCTGACTCCCATGCCTTACAGCCCCCTCCTCCGTGTAGAAGTAGCGCGTGATCCCGTGTGGGGTCTCCACCAGGACCTCCTTCTCGCCGACGAGCGTCCAGCGCAGCTCGTAGACCTCCCCGTCCTCCCTCACCTCGTAGACCTTCACTGTGCCCACGGGCAGGTTCGGCCTCTCGACCCTCTCCTCGGCTCTCGCCCCCAGCTCCCGCGCTACGGTGGCGTTGGCTATCAGGCTGGCGAGGTTCTTGATGAAGATGTGGTTGTCCTCGACGCGGCAGAAGGGCTCGCTGAAGAGCGAGATGTCCCCCAGCGCCACCACGGTGCCGTTGCCCCACCTGACCACGGCTGCCACAGCGTACCTGCCGGGGACCTCGGCGGCGGTAGAGTAGGTTCCCTCGGGTGCCCACGCTACCGCGCTACCGGACCTGACCGCGGCGGCGGTGAAGAGGACCATCGTGGTGACGTTCGTGAAGAGGCTGCTGTTGGCGAACTCCCGCACGTAGATGTTCCTGTAGATGCCGTAGTACTCCCTGTTGTTGTAGAGGTAGCCGTAGGCGAAGGTCACGCCGAACCTGGAGGCTATGGAGTTCGCGGGAGCCATCTCGAGGTTGAAGAAGCCCTCCGCCCCCAGGTACTCGTAGGAGGGGTCGTAGAGGAGGAGGAGCACACCCCCTCTCCTGACGAAGCTCTCGACCTCGTCGACCTCCTCGCGGCTGTAGAGCCTCGCGGGAGCGGCGAGCACAAGGGCTGTGGCGTTGGGGAGCTCGCTCCTCAAGCTCTCCCAGCTGCTCACGAAGCCTACCGACACGTTCCTCTTCACGAGCTCGGAGAGCAGCGCGTCCAGGCTCCACCAGGAGACTCTGTTGCCGTGCGACAGGTCGACGAGCACCCTCCCCCTACCGGAGGCGTTGAACTGCACCTGGGCGCCTGGGGTGGCTATTTGCGCCGCGGGGATGTAGATGTAGTAGATCGCGGGTGGTGGGTGAAGACTCTCGAGGAGCGCCACGGTCACGTTCTGCCAGGTATAGCCGGCTGAGCTCTGCGACGTGCTAGACAGGTTGAGCTTCACCACAGTGTAGCTGAGCAGGCCGGCTCTGCGGGCCGCCTCGTCGATGGCGTGCTGCAGGGAGCCTAGCTGGTCAACGAGCCCGAGCTCCATGGCTTCGCGCCCCAGGTACACTCTCGCCTTGAGGAGCTCCTCCCTCGCCGCCTTGAGCCTGGGCCCCCTGCCCTCCTCGATCGCTGAGACGAAGGACTCCAGGACCTGGCTCAGGTCGCTGAAGAACCGTAGCCGGGAGAAACCTGTGTGCTTGTAGGCGCCCGTCTCCAGCACCCTCTCGGAGGGTATGAGGAGGGGCGGCGCCGTCGCGATGACGCCTATTGAGCCTATCAGCGAAGTTGGGTGGGCGTAGATGTGGTCTGCGGCGACGCAGACGTAGTAGCCGCCTGAGAGAGCGTTGACTGCCAGCGCGACCACGGGCTTCCTCTGCTTAACCTGCTTCACGTTGTAGTACACCTGCTCCACGTAGTCTGCACTGCCGCCGAAGGAGTCGACCACTAGGACCACCGCCTTGACCCAGTCGTCGCGGTAGGCGCGCAGCAGGAGCTCCGTGTAGTAGTCTGCGTCCTCGCCTGTGAGTATGTAGCCCTTGACCTCGATGACCGCAACCGCACCGGTGAACCTCCTGTATACGAGGAATGCCGCGAACGAGAACACCACGAGAACGGCTACCAGCAGCGCCAGAGCCCTTCTTGAGGCCATCGGCGCAACACCCCCGCAGCCGCGTTATAACCTTTGTGCACCACGTTCGATCCCTGTAACGTTGGTTCAAGGGCTGAGCCGTGTTATTATAGCGGTATGACAGCGGCATCCTTAAGGGGCTCCCCACAGATATTCTGCGAAGACGNATGCTGAGGATTTCGGGGCGTGTGTTCGCCGGCATCTATGACCTGGTGAGCGGGGTGTACCGCTTCAAGACATACCTAGCCGGCGAGTGGGTCGTCGGCGAGAGAGTACCAGAGGGTCAGGTCCCCGATCAACCTCTCCACGATAGCTGAGATCCCCAAGCTGTCCTGGAACCATGTCGACCAGGCGCTCGACACCGTATACAGGGTTGGCAGGTGGCAGGTGAGGGACACGCCCGGGTGGAAGAGGCTTGAGATCCTCGAGAAGCTGGCCGACATCATGGAGCAGCACCGCGAGGACTTGGAGTGGTCCCTCGTCATTAACAGCGGGAAGACTGAGAGCCAGGCTGCCGCCGAGGTTGATGCGAGCATAGACAGGCTGCGCAGGGCTGATCTGGACGCGAGGAAGATCTTTGGAGAGTACGTCCCAGGCGACTGGGATCCGACGACTGTGGAGACAGAGGCTGTGGTGCGCAGAGAGCCCTATGGCGTGGTTCTCGCGATCTCACCCTTCAACTACCCTCTCCTCGACACAGTGTCTAAGTTCGTTTACAGCGTTGTTGCTGGGAATGCTGTAGTGGTCAAGCCGCCGTCCGCAGATCCCGTGCCTGTGATCCTCTTCTCCCGCTTAGTGGAGGCGGCGGGTTTCCCAAAGAAAGCCTTAGCTGTTGTTACCATCCCGGGCTCCGAGAGCGATAGGCTCGTGGCGGACGAGAGGGTGAACGTCATCAGCTTCACTGGAAGCAGCAACACGGGTAAAAGGATCTTGAGCACAGCTGGAATAAAGCAGTTCATAATGGAGCTAGGCGGGGGCGACCCCGCGATAGTGCTTGCGGACGCGGATCTAGAGCTCGCAGCGGAGAGAATCGCCGCCGGTATCTACAGCTACGCTGGCCAGAGGTGCGATGCAATCAAGCTGGTCCTGGTAGAGAAGCCCATCTACGAGAAGTTCTCGAAAATGCTTGCAGACAAGGTCTCCGGAGTAACGGTCGGCGACCCGCGGAGCCCCGGCATCCTAGTGGGCCCCCTTATTGACGAGTCTGCTGCCGATGAAATGATGGACGCTGTCAGCGATGCTCTCAGCAAGGGTGGCAGGGTTCTCGCGGGAGGTAGAAGGCTCGGCCCGAACCTCGTGGAGCCCACGCTGGTAGAGGTTAGGGATAAGGAGGCTCTGAGAAGCATGAAGCTGTACAAGGAGGAGGTGTTCGCGCCGGTCGCTCTCATCACGGACTTCGAGACCGAGGAGGAAGCTGTAGAGCTGGCTAACGGGCGCCGCTACGGGCTCGACGTGGCAATCTTCGGCTGGAACCTCGACAGAATTAGGAGGCTCGCGAGGGTACTGGAGTTCGGCGCTGTGTACATCAACGACATGCCCAGGCACGGTGTCGGCTACTACCCCTTCCGGCGGCAGGAAGGAGTCGGGTATAGGCAGAGAGGGTATAGCGTACTCCGTGGAGCATGTAAGCGCATACAAGACGATAATTTTCAATTACAAGGGCAGGGGTGTGTGGAAGTACGCGTAGCTGACCATACCCACAGCGTACTCGGTTCTGCAGAGAAGGCATGATCCCTACAGGACAATAGGTATTTTCGCCTTCCTGATGAGCTCTCTGATGTCCTCGAAGTCCATGCCGGCGATCTGCTGCGCCGCCCTGATGTCCCCTGTCTCGATGTAGTACTTCAGGGCTGCCTTCAGCTTGGGCGGGAGCTTCTCGATAAACTCCCAGTCTGCCTTCTCACGCCTAAGCCTACGAGCCTCCTCCTCCCACTCTAGGATCTCGTCAGCCTCCACACGTACTCCCAGTCTCTCCTCCTAAATAAGTGAAACGTCTCCCCCTCATACCTCTCTAGCTCTACCGCTAGATTCTCGACAAGCCCGCGCCGCCAAGCCTCCACAATTACCTCGAATGCTCTCCAAACAGTCACATTAATCCCTAAGACCCTTGGGGCGAAGTACGCACCGCCGTTCTCCGTGAGAACCACGTAGCCGTACTTGAGCCCGGCCGCGAGACAGACAGCCTCGGGGTAGTCTATCCTCTTCAAAGGTTTCCCTCTGCTCATGGCCATTAACCGCCTAGCCTCTTCCTCGAGATCGGAGGTCTCCGTGAACAGAGCAAACGCGTCGCTAGCAAGGCAGTCGGCTACCCAGTCGATGGCTGGGGGGAGCTTCAGCTCGCGCAGCACAGACTCAGGCACGTGGACTACCTCGAAGAGCCTTAGAAGCACGTCCCGCTTGCTGTACTTAGCCCAGTCCACCAGAAAGGAGGTATCTGCTATAGCCTCACGTGACGCTCGGGACACGGGCTTTAACCCTCAGCTCGTTGAACTCGTCAACGGTCAAACCGGCAATCCTTGAGGCCACGTAAATGTCCCCTGTCTCGATGTAGTACTTCAGGGCTGCCTTCAGCTTGGGCGGGAGCTTCTCGATAAACTCCCAGTCTGCCTTCTCACGCCTAAGCCTACGAGCCTCCTCCAGCGCCTCGACAACCTCCTCCAAGCACACCACCACAGAGCACAGGTAAGCTGCAGGATAAAAGGGTTGAGCACCTCCCTGCAGGTCTAGATTCCCGATCGTAAAGCGACAATTCTTTTTTCAAACATGCTGCGCCCAAGGAGGAGTGGGGTGTACCCGCGCTAGAGCAGCTGGTGGCGCACTTCCTCCCAGAAGGCTACGCCTAGTCTCCTCAGCTCGCTTTCGTACGGCTTCATCTCCGCCTCCAGCCTCAGGAAGAGGGGTGACACTCCGCGCAGCACGCCGACTGCGATAACGTACAGGTCTGGGAGTGCCAGCCTGAACCTCTTCCTCAGCTCCCCCGCCGTCACAGCCACCTCCCTGCCCATGGGCTCGAACTCGACGCCCGGTAGCGCGAGCAGCCACTCGACTAGTTCCGCCGCCCTCGCGTTAGGGTCGCGCACGCCGGCTTCCGCGTAGATCCTAGCGGCCACGTAGATGACCTCGCTCAGAGTGACCGGCGTCGCGTAAGCCCTGAGAGCTCCAGCAGCCAGCGAGTCGAAAAGCCGCTCGACACCATAGGGCGAGCTCTCGTCCAGGTACTCGGCAATCACACTAGTGTCCAGGACGAACACCTTCCTCCAGCTCAAACTCCTCCCTCTTACTTTCTCTCACGATCTCCTGAACTCGGGCACCGAGCCTAACACGTAGGGGCTTCAGGGGCTTGAGGATGACCACCCCCTCGCCTAGCTCGAGCGAGAGTAAGCTTCCCTCGCTGATCCCTAGCGCCTCCCTCACGTCCACGGGGATGACGATGAGCCCCTTCCTACCAACTCTGACAATCCTACCTTTCACGATGCTCCAACCACTAAGCGTAGTGTGATGATATAAGTTTTCAGCCGCAGATAGGGGCTCGGGCCGCATCACTTTCTCTGGGCAAGTAGGCAGCGCTCCGCGAGGAAGATCAGCGCTGCGGAAGATGATGTTAGGAGTACGAGAAGCCTGTCGGGCGAGAGACCGTGGAGTGCGCACAGCGCTGCCTCACCCAGAGTCAAGCCCGCGAAGAAGGCGGCGTAGATGGTGAGCCTGTGGAGAGGCCTGCGGGCGACGAGGATGTAGCCCGGCGGGGCTAGGGCGCGGGCGACCGCGTATCCGTCGCTGCTCCGCTGGACAAGGCCCTCCTCCTCAAGCCTCTTGAGGTGGTAGTGCACCGTGCTGACGGGGGCGTCAAGGGCTCTCGCCAGCTCTCTGACGCCGACGGGCTTCCTGCTGGCCAGCAGGTGGAGGTAGATCCTGAGTGCTGTTCCGGTGAGCTCCACGCCATCCTCCGCGCGCCTCGAAGACACGTATAGCTTAAGCCACGCGGTAGATATGAGTGCTGCCGTTCAACCGGCTGGACAGGAGTGTTCGAGGAGCAGAGCTTTCTACCTCTTGCTGCTTCACTGAGAGTGGTGGGCGATTTGAAAAGCGGGAGGTGGCTGCTGGCCGCCGCGTTGGTGGCGCTGGTAGCGGGCTTCGCGGTACCCTTCCTAGTGGCCAACCTGACGGCACCCCTCACTGGGACCTCTAGAGCTCCCAGCCCCTCCCACGATTCGGCGACGCAACCTGTCCATGCAGCCGAGCTCAAAGGGTTGCGCACTTTCAGCAGTCTAGACGAGCTAAGAGACTACGTGGCGAGGTTGAGAGCGCTGCAGCAGTCCGCAGGTTCGCTCAGCGTGTACACACCCGCGGTGGGGGTACCTGTGGGCGCACCTGTCCCAGCGCCAGCCCCCGCGCCTATGACTATGGTCGAGGAGACCCTTATCCGCTATGCCTCCGCAACACCCACCGAGTACTCCCCCACGAACATACAGGTCGAGGGTGTTGACGAGCCGGACATCGCGAAGACCGACGGCAAGCTGATAGTTGTGTGCAGCGGGGATAGTGTCTACGTCGTCGACCCCGTAGCCCGGCGCGTGGTCAGCAGGGTGAAAACGCCGACGCCGCCGACCAGCCTCTACTTAACCGGGGGCAGGCTAGTGGTCCTCTCCTCGCCCCCCCAGTACCGCGTGTCGACAATGATGCCTCGAAAGTCCTCGCTTACTACGGCCGTTTACGTCTACGACCTGGAGGGGCCCGAGAGCCCGAGGCTCCTCTACAACTCGACGGTGAGCGGCTGGCTCGCGGCATCCCGCCTCAAGGAGGGCTACCTCTACCTAGTGGCCACGTTGCCTATCTCAGAGGCGGATGTGCCGCTGGTGGATGGGCAGCCCCTCAGCCCCTTACGCGTAGCCGCCGTAGCACCGGAGCTCACACCCTACACCTCGACCTACACAGTGCTCCTCGCCTTGGAGCTGGAGAGCGGGAGGAGGGAGGCCTATGCATTCCTGCTCGGGGCGACCAGCTGGTTCTACATGAGCCGCGAGAGGCTCTACGTCGGGCACTCCACGCTGCCCAGCGTGCTGGACATTTACGAGCGGATCCTCCGCGCGGCGCAGAGCCTAGTGCCCGACGAGGTGTACCGCAGCATTGCCAGCGCCCTCGACAAGGGGGATTTGCAGGGCGCTGTGCGAGCTCTCCTCGACTATGCGTCGAGGCTGGGAGTAGAGGAGGCTAGGCGCCTCGTGGAGCGGCTAGCCAGCAGGGTGGAGGTCCTCGAGCCCACCACGACCTTCCATGTGTTCGAGGTGAGAGAGCTGGCTCTAGAGTATAGAGGAGGCTTCACTGTCCCCGGCGTTGTCCTGGACCAGTTCTCCATGGAGGAGCACAGCGGCTACTTCCTAGTGGCGGTGACGCGGTCCAGGCTCGCTGTGAAAGGCTCTGTGTCCGAGGGGCCGAGGCTCGTTCCCCCACCCGCGCCCAGCCGGTTCGTCAAGGTTGTGGAGTGCACTGAGGAAAGGTGTGTCGAGAGGGAGATACCGCTGAACGAGACTGTGCAGCCCGTCGCCCACGGGCTCTACATTAGCTTCTGGCCGCAGCCTCTCGAGGATGATAACTGCCTGTTCGCTGTGCGGCTCAGCGACCTCAGGCTCGCTGGGAACATCACCGGGCTAGCCCCCGGCGAGAGAGTATACTCGAGCAGGCTTGTGGGGAGCACCTTCTACCTGGTCACCTTCAGGAACGTGGACCCGCTCTTCGCGGTGGACGTGTCCAACCCCGAGAAGCCCACCGTCCTGGGCTACGTTAAGGCTCCTGGCTTCAGTGAGTACCTGCACCCACTACCCGGAGATAAGCTCCTGGGAGTAGGCGCTAACCCCGAGGCGGGCTCGCTGAAGATCTCCCTCTTCGACGTGTCCAACCCGCGCGAGATACGGGAGGTGTCAACCATAGAGATCGTAGGGGCAAGCAGCCAGGCTCTGTGGAACCACCACGCAGTCACAATCTGGCTCTCGCGCAGGCTCGTGCTGCTCCCGCTCAGCCTCCCGACCGGGTCGGGCGTGGCCGTCGTGGAGTTCGCAGAAAATGCACTCAGGCTGAGATCTTTCCTGGAGCATCCCGGGGTCCTCAGGGCCCTCTACATAGGCGGTGAGATATTCACAGTCTCNGCAGACCTGGTACGCGTCTACGGCGCTGAGACGCTCCAGCCTCTAGGCGAGGTGAAGCTAGAGTAGAAGTTTTTCCCTGCTTGCACGCGCCCTAGCAGGCAGTAGCCGTAATGCGCGTAGTTCCCAGAGTCAAGCTTATAAGCAAGTCCTATACAAAACAGCAGGGGAGGCCCGCCGGACGCGCCCGCAGCGGGCATGGGATGAAGGTGAGCGGGACTCACCGCGCGTTGGACACGCGGGCGGGGGTTCTCCCTGCTCTTCCTGGTCTGAGGCTCTAGTTGCTCTTTGAAACATGTTTGTGCTTCTTCTCGGAGATACTCGCCCTTCTCCTGCGCGAGACGTAGACCTCCCTCGTGCCCCTCGTGACGAGCTCGTAGAGCACAGCCCTCTTGCCCTCCCTGGGTCTGAGGAGCCTGCCGAGCCTCTGGATGAACTCGCGGGGGCTGCCCGTGCCGCTGATGACCACGGCTACAGAGGCGTCCGGCACGTCCACCCCCTCGTCCAGCACATGGCTGGTGGCAATCACCTTGACCTCCCCCCTCCGGAACATCTCGAGAACAGCCCTCCTCTCCTCCTTGCTCGTCTTGTGGGTGATCTCGGGGACTAGGAACCTGAGCGAGATCCTCCTGACGAGCTCGTTGCTGTCGGTGAANACGAGGATCTTCTCGCCCCTGTGCCTCTCGAGTATCTCAGCGAGCTTCTCCAGCTTCGCATCGGCGTTGAAGGCTATCCTCCTGGCTTCGAGCAGCGAGAGTAGAGCCTCCCTTGCCCTGAGGTCTCTGGAGCTCAGCAGCACCAGCTGCTCGAAGTCCTCGCGAGTCCTCACGCGCATGCGCAGCGCCGCGAGCAGCCTCTCGTACCTCGCCACGAGCTCCTCGTACCTCCTCCTCTCGGCCTCCGGCATCTCGACGTAGATTCTCTGCACCTCGAAGTCGGCCAGGTACCTCCCCCTCAGCTCGCCCGGGGTCACCCGGTAAACGACGGGGCCCACGAGCTCTGGCAGGAGCGAGTGGAGCCCGTCGGGCCTCTCAGGGGTCGCGGTGAGGCCCATCCTCCATGGCGCTGCGCTCAGCTCGGCGATCTGCCTGTACGACTCGCTGGGCAGGTGGTGGACCTCGTCGAACACCAGGAGCTGGAACCTGTTCCCGAGNAGCTCCGCGTTCAGGTAGGCTGAGCTGTACGTNGCCACNGTCACGCAGCCCACCTCCTTNGANTCNCCGGTGAACTCCGAGGCCTCNACTCGCAGGACGCGCTGGATCTCCCGCACCCACTGGTCGACGAGCTCCAGCGTGGGGACNACNACGAGCGCCGGGCAGCGCAGCTCGGCTATGGCTGCGAGAGCCACCATCGTCTTGCCAGCGCCTGTCGGCAGGACNACCACNCCCCTCCTCCCAGCCTGGAGCCAGGCGTCCAGGGCTTCCTCCTGGTAGGGCCTGAGCGGCAGCGCGACCTCGCGCCAGCTGCACTCCGGGAGGCTCAGCACGCGATCCGCAACCCCCGGCAGGTCCAGCACCGCCNNCCAGTANTCCTTCGCCAGCGCGCGGTAGGCNCCGACCCTTGGGTCAGNCTTGAAGTAGCTGGGCGGNNTGAAGCCGGGCGGTGCCCCGAGGAGCAGCAGGGTNCCCTTGTCGTAGACCAGCTCCACGGGGAGGTAGGGGTTGCAAAGACCTTAAAGGCGACTGTGTGCGTGGTGAAACTGGGCTCGAGGAAGNACCCGGCTGAGCGCCTTGCTGCCCGCAGAGCTGCTGGTCGCCAGGGTGAGGAGAGGTAGGCTCTACCCGCTCTTCCTCAGGATGGCGGAGGAGGAGCTGTACGTGGCAGAGGAGCTCCTCAGGATCTTCGAGGAGCACGTGGGCAGGAGACGCGGCGAGCTTGAGGCCTCGCTCGAGGAGCTCGAGGAGACGGCTTTCAGGCTCGGAGTGCACTACAAGGTGGTTAGGGGGCTGGCCCACCTGCTCCTGAGGGGGGCCACCTTCTCCAAGCCCATCCAGGGCCTGGACCCCGTCAGGGTGCGGCTGGAGGTCTTCCGCAGGGCTGGCGCGCTCGGGGCAGCGCTGAGCGAGGACGAGAGGAAGAGCGTCCTGCGCAACACAGCGAAAGCGCTGGGGCTCCCGGAGGGTGTCGTGGAGAGAGCGTTAGCGGCGGTGCACGAGGAGGAGCAGGTGCTCGAGTCCTTCCGGCCCGTGAGCCCAGAGCAGCTCATCCGGGAGTACAACCTCTCCGCGGCTCAGACAGCGCTCTTCAGAGCCTTGGGCGTCACGCTCTCGCTGGTGGCCTCGGGGACCGAGGTCAAGCACCTGCTCCGCTGGGTCAAGCGGCTGGGGCTCATGTACATGGCCTCGAAGCATGGTGAGGAGCTCGTCCTGGAGCTGGAGGGCCCGGCGAGCCTGCTGAGGCAGACCGAGAGGTACGGGACTAGGCTGGCGAAGCTTCTACCTCTAGTCCTGGGGGCTGAGAGGTGGAGAGTCTCCGCGAGGGTGAAAAACACGCCGGGGTCCCGCGCTCTTCGAGCTCGACAGCAGCAGCGCGCCACCCCTACCGGGACCCGCGCCCCCGGAGGGCGTGGAGTTCGACAGCAGCCTGGAGAGAGATTTCTACAGGTCCTTCTCGGCGCTGGGCAGTGGGTGGGAGATACTCAGGGAGCCCGAGCCACTGGTGGTGGGCGGCTCTGTCCTCATCCCCGACTTCGCCTTCGAGAAGGACGGGATCAGGGTTTACATGGAGGTCGTGGGCTTCTGGACGCCCNGCTACCTGAGGAGGAAGCTCGAGAAGCTGAGAGCGCTCAGGGACATCAGGATGATCGTCGCTGTGGACGAGGAGGGGGCGTGCACNCACGGCTTCGCAGAGCTACCCCACACTGTGNTNACCTTCAGGAAGAAGATCCCNGTGGACCGCGTCTANCGCCTCCTCAAGGCCATGGAACCTCGCGCGCCAGCCACCCGCCCGAGGGATGAAGCCCGGATCCCCCCGGCAGAGGTCCTCAAGCCTCCTCGAGGAGGTGGAGGAGGCGCCGCTGCAGAGGGTTCTGGAGAAGCTCATGAGCCTCGGACTCGGCGAGGAGGAGTGCTACTCTGCCATCGCAGCCGCAGGTCTCAGGGTTGAGTGGCGCGGCCTAGACCCGAGCAGGGCGGTGGTGAGGCGGGTGCCGGGGAGGCCGAGCCCTGAGAGCTCGGCGCAGCAGCCGGGGGGGTAGGTGTGGTGGTCGTCTGCGGCGTGGACTTAAGGGGGGTGGCGAGGAGGCCCAGTGGCGTGGCTCTGCTCGGCGAGGGGCTTCTCTACATAGGGGTTTTCCACGAGGATGATGAGCTGCTCGACCTTGTGAGGGTCTACAGGCCCTCCGTCGCAGCGGTGGACGCGCCGCTCTCGCTCGCGGAGGGTTTCAGGGAGGTGGATAGGGAGATGTTGAGGCACGGCTTCAGGGTGCTGCCGCCGGGCTGGAGAGGTATGAGGGTGCTGGTCNAGAGGGCTGTGAAGCTGTCCCAGTTGCTCGCCGGGCTGGGGGTGACGGTCATAGAGACCCACCCGAGGAGCGCGCTGGCAGCCAGCGGGTGCACAGCGGAGATGCTGCTGAAGATGCACGGCGTGGAGCCCGGGAGGGGGCTGACGAAGGATGAGCTGGACGCCGTAATCTCGGCGATCGTCGCCCGCTACTACGCAGAGGGGGTGCGCGCCGAGGTCAGAGGGCCGGACGGGTGCATACACTTGCTGCCGAGGTTGTGCTAGAGCGCTGTGCTCAGCCGCCTTCCTCCTCCACGACGCTTCTGATCCTCCTGGCGACCTTCTCGGGGAGGGACTCGTCCTCGATCCTCCTCGTCAGCGGGCGGACGAGCCTGAGGCCCACGCCATCCTCTATCGCTATCTCCCAGGCCCTCAGGTCGTGGGGTGTCTGGCGCATCTTCTCCACAACCAGGTACCTCACCAGGACGCCGTTCACGAGCCTCCTTCTGAAGTGTATGATCCCGTCGGCGATGTGCTCGAGCCCCCATCCAAAGGCGCCGCCTGTCGTGATAGCGTACTGGGAGGTTGCGTAGATCGTGAGGTTCCACTTGCTCAGTATCCTCTTGACGATGTAGCTCTCCTCCCTCGCCTTCACCGGGGCGCGCAGCCAGAAAGCGCTCATGGAGTCTACCACGAGCCTCTTGCACCTAGCGCCGAGCCTCTTCTTCGCCTCGATCACCTTGTTCAGCATCTCCTCGACAGTCACCTCCCTGAGGCTCCACTCGTCGCCAGCCCCGCGCATCAGCGCGTCTATTATGATCAGCCTCCCCTCCTCCACGGCCCTCGAGAAACCCATCCTGAACTGCTCCGCCTGCCTGACTATGCTCTCCCTGCTCTCCTCCGTTGTCACGTAGATCGCGGACTCCCCCTCCCTCAGGCCTGCCCAGACGAAGTGCAGGCACGCGACAGTCTTCCCGGTACCCGGCATGCCGACGAGAGCCACGAAGAAGCCCGGCGGGATACCTCCCGCGAGCAACCTGTCCAGGCCCTCAACCCCCGTCGATAGCCTCTCCACAGCCATGCTGCCGCATGGGTGGTATTTAAGGTGGTACGCAGAGGGAGAAAGCACCCAGGTGCGGAAAGCCTGCTTTAAGCCGCGCCGCGCCTCCGGGCGATCGCGCAGAGCTCGGCTTTGAGCGGGCGCTTGAGCTTGGCCTCTCCCACGATCTTCGCATCGCTCAGGACGTCGAGCGGGTGCGCGTCAGCGATAACCTTGCCCCTGCTCATCGCGATGAGCCTGTCAGCGTACTTCAAGGCTAGGTCTACGCTGTGCGTGATAACGAGCACGCTCTTGCCAGAGTCGGCCAGCCGTCTCAGGATCTCCATCAGCTGCTCCCCGAATCTCCTGTCCTGGCCCGTCGTGGGCTCGTCGACAATGAGGAGCTCCGGCCTCAGGGCGTAGACACTGGCGAGCGCCAGTCTCCTCTTCTCGCCCTTGCTCAGGAAGAACGGGTGCTCGTCGCGCAGCTCCTCGAGCNNGAAGAAGCGGAGCGCCTCGGNAACNCTCCGCTCGAGCTCCCCGCCCTTCACGCCGCGTAGCCTGAGCCCGAAGGCCACCTCCTCGAAGACAGACTGGCAGAAGAGCTGGTGCTGCGGGTTCTGGTACACGTAGCCAACCAGCGAGGAGAGCTCCAGTCTCGAGTACTCGGCGATGGACCTCCCCATCATGCGCACCTCCCCTCTCGACGGCTTCAGCAGGCCCGCCAGCACCTTCGCAAGCGTAGTCTTCCCGCTGCCATTGGGCCCCATGAGTGCCGCGAGCTCCCCTCTACGCAGCTCCAGCGACACGCCGCGCAGCGCCTCCACGCCGCCAGGGTAGGTGTACCAGACGTCACGGGCGGAGACCACAACCTCCCCGCCCCTTGACCCGGGGAAGACGCACAGCCCGTCGAGGGGGGAGCTCAGCGAAGCTAGCTCGAGAAGCTCTCTCCGCGCCGGGGGCTTCAGGCCCAGCTGCACTGCCAGCTCGATGTCCTCTGGCGGGTAGNCCGCGTGCCTCTTGGCNTCCTCCACCCTCGAGTAGACCTCCTGCGGCNCNCCCTCCATGACCACCACGCCGCCGTCCAGGACGACAAGCCTGTCAGCAAACCTCTCGATGAGCTCTGGCTCGTGCTCCACCATGATCACCGTCGCGTCNAGGCTGTCGCGCACGCTCTCNATNGCCTCNACAACCTCCTCCTTACCCNGNGGGTCGAGGTCCGANGTGGGCTCATCGAGTATGAGGAGCTCGGGCTCCCTGGCCACGGCGGCTGCTATGGCGACCCTCTGCTTCTCCCCGCCTGACAGCTGGTGGGGCTGCCTTTCCAGGAACTCCTCCCCGAGGCCGACGAGCTCTAGAGCCCACAGGATCTTCTCCCTGATCTCCTCCCTTGAGAGGCTGCGTGCCTCGAGGCTGAGCGCGATCTCGTCCTCGACAGTGCTCATCACGAACTGGATCTCGGGGTCCTCGAAGACCACGGCAACCCTTTTCGCGATCTCTGCGACGTCGGCTTCGAGAGTGGACATCCCGAGGACCCTCACCTCCCCCTCCATCTCGCCTGGGAGGCGCTGCGGGATGACACCCGCTAGCGCGAGCACGAGCGTCGTCTTCCCGGCTCCGCTGGGCCCCGTGACGGCGAGGAACTCCCCCTTCTCTACCTCCAGATCGACGCCCCTGAGCACAGGTGCCCTGGAGCCCCTGTACTTCCACTTGAGCCCGCGCACCTCCACTACCCGCACATAAACCACCCCGCGAATACTAGCGTAGCCAGGCACATAGCCGCAAGGACAAGGTAGTCGCCCCTGGACAGGGGGGCGCTGTGATAGCTCCCCGAGAGCTTGGTGCCCGGGGATATGCCGCGGGTCTCCAGGGCTGTGGAGATCTCGAAACTCCTGGTAACGAGGAGGGAGAGCAGGGGGATGAGGGCGTTCACGTAGAGCATGAACCTCTTGGCGAGGCTCGTCCTCTCGAAGTCCACCCCTCTCGCCTCCATAGCCTCCTTAACGACTGCAAAGTCTGAGAGGAAGAAGCCTATACCCCCTGAAGAACAGGGAGGCCCCGACCGTAATTCCCGCAGGCAGGCCCAGCCTCCTCAGGCCCCAGAGCATGTCCCTGTCGCCCACAGTCGCTATGAAAAGCGTTGCGATGAAAATCATCGAGAGTATCCTGAGCGAGAAGTACAGCGTGCGCAGCAGCGAGGTATCTGTCACCACGATGCTCCACTCCCAGACACCCTTCTCCGCCTGCACCCTGAGCAGCTGGAGCTCCCAGAGAACCTTCCCAGGAACCTTCGTGAAGAGCATGAAAGCCAGGGCGATGAACACTGTGACGCTGGCTATGAGCGCAAGGTAGCCCTTCACCACACGCAGAGGAGCGCCGCTGAGCAGGAGCAGCGTGAAGGAGAGGGAGCAGAGGGCAGCGACAGATGGCAAATCCTTCGCGAAAAGAACGTTGAGAGAGAGTAAAAAAGGAACAGCTATACGGGTTGCGCTGTGCAGCCGCAGGTAGGGGCTGCTCCCTAGCCTGACCCCTACGAACTCCTCTAGCAGTGTGGGCACTCTAAGCCCACCATCCCTCGACGTACAGCCCTGTCCTCTTGAACACAGGTGTCAGCGCGACGAGCAGGGCTGTCGAGAGCACTGAGAGCACTATGAGGTCGCCTACAACCCACCCGGTGAACACGGGCCAGAAGAGCTCGGCGGGCAAAGGCGGTGGGAGGTTCCAGAGGGTGAGAGTTCCAGCACCCCACACTCCCGAGAGTATCGAGGCCAGGATGACGCCAGCTATGTGGGCAGCCCAGGTCTTGCTGTGTCCCACCAAGAGCCCCAGCAGCACGCCGATCAGGGCTAGGGCGAGCCCTGTGTAAACCGAGTACACGTAGATCGTGGTGAAGGGCTCTCCCAGCGTGGCTCCCCAGAGTACCTGGACGATTATACCTAAAAGTAATATTATGGAGCCCAGCGCGATGAGCGGCGGGAATGCCTTCGCAGCCCAGCCGCGCTTAACCGAGAAGTCGGGATCTATCTTGAATAGCCTGAAGATGGCAGCCGGGGCTAGGGCCTCGATGAAGTCCGCCCAACTCCAGATGAAGGACTGTATGGGTGTGTAGCCGCTGGGCCAGAGACCGAGGAAGAAGCAGCTGATGTACCCGGCCAGACAGCCCCACATGCCCCATCCATATGCCTAGTGGCACGTAGATGGCAGCAGCAACATAAAGCGCTGAAACGCCGGGCGCGCCCAGCACGGGGAAGATCAGGGAGGATACGACAGCCAGCACGTAGGAGATGGCTGTCGCGAGGACGAAGGTCACGATGTGCGCCCACGTTACCCTCTTCCTGGTTTTTGCTTTCCCGGTCACGATGCACCTCTGTATCACTCTCTTTATAAGGATTTCCTTTTGATTTAAGAATACCTTTATATATGAGTATCCAGTTCTTGCTTCGTGGTTGCGAGAAGACAGGAGGAGCTGGTGCTGCAGCTGCTCTGCCAGGGTGCGCTAAAGGCTCTGCGGAGCGGCATCAGGAGGTCGCAGATAGCAGATGTTCTAGCTGAGCGCGGTCTGAGTATCTCGCCCATAGACCTAAGCAGGTATACCTATGGGTCCCACATGCCCAAGCCTGAGAAGGCTCTGGAGCTGCTGAAAGCCATCCACAGCTCGGGGCTCTCCAGGATGGTTGTCGAGCAGAGGGTGTCTGTGGACGAGATGGGTGTGGTGAACGTGCCCCTGCTGGCCTACGACCTCGACATCCTGCTCCTCGCAGCGTCGGCAGCCTACCTCGAGTTCCGCGGGTTCACGGATGCGGTGCTCACAGCGGCTGTGAACGGTATACCTCTGGCCACGCTGGTTGCGTGGGCTCTCGGCGCCAAGCTCGCTGTTGCAAGGAGGGAGAGGGAGAGCACCACCATGAAGTACCTTGAAGCGGAGGTCTTCCTCAGCGACCCGCCCAGCGTCTCCCACCTCTACCTCCCCGCGGGTGTTCTCCAGAGGGGCGAGAGAGTGCTCATTGTCGACGACCTGCTACGATCCGGGCGTACGCTCCGGGCGCTGGCCAGGATAGCGGAGAGCGCTGGAGCCTTCGTGGTAGGTATCCTCGCGCTCCTGGCAGTGGGCGAGGGGTGGCGCTACGCGGTGCCCGAGGGGGCGAGAGTGCTCGTGCTGCACACAGTGAGAACAAACACTAGGTGGGCGGCACGCTAGTGAAACCTAATATATTTTTACTGCTACAGCTTAAAGCTGAGAGCATGAGCAGCCACCTGCCTGCCTCCTACGAGCGGTATACCGGGATAGTCACCGACCTGCTCAGAAGGGTTGTGGAGGAGGAGAGAGAGAACATCGAGAAGGCGGCAGACCTCATGGTGGACTCGCTCTCAAAGGACTGCTTCATCCACGTTTTCGGGACTGGGCACTCGATGATGATGGCTGTCGAGATGTTCTACAGGGCAGGGGGTCTTGTGAGGGTTTACCCGCTGCTAGACCTCTCGATCTCGGCGCTCAACGGCGCTATCAAAAGCACGCTGCTGGAGAGGCTCTCAGGCTACGCGGACATCCTACTGAACGCCGCTGGGGTCAAGCCCGGCTCCACGCTGATCGTGGTCTCCAACTCGGGTAAGAACGCGGTGCCCGTCGAAATGGCGGTTAGCGCGAGGAGGCGCGGCCTCCACGTGGTCGGCATAACCTCTGTCGAGTTCTCGAGGAGAGTCCCGCCCGAGAACCCTCTCGGCAAGAAGCTGTACGAAGTAGTAGACGTGACAATCGACAACAAGGTCCCAGAGGGCGATGCCGCCTACGAGGTAACTGCTCTCGGGATTAGAGTAGCACCTGTCTCGACGATCGTGAACTCCTTCATACTCCAGCTGCTCAACATAAGAACCGTGGAGAAGATGATTGAAAGGGGCTTAACCCCCGAAGTGTGGATAAGCGCCAACGTGCCAGGGGGCATCGAGAAGAACATGAAGTACCTGGAGAAGTACTTCGAGGTAATCAAGCCCCTCTAGGCAAGGATATTTCCCCTCGCAACCAGCAGTCAAGGGGTACCCCGCTGGAGCGCGCGAGCGGGCTGTTTCCCTAAGCCTCGCCACGAGCGATCTCGGAAAGGCTCTTGGCCCGTCTCCGCTTCGAAACCAAGGCTTTGCTACGGAAAAGCTATATGCCGCAGAGAGGCTGGAATTGCTGCAGAGGGGGCTCGAAATGAAACTATTGGTAGCTGGGCACGGCAGGCTGGGCTGCGCTATGCTCGAGGCTGTAGCGATGATACTGGGTGTTTCCGTGTTCGAGAGGGCGGAGTGCGTCGATCTTCTAGAGGGGGAGAGCCTAGAGAACTTCTACGAAAAGCTCTCCGCGAAGGCTGGTGAAGACTCGATAATCGTGGCAGACCTCTTTGGCGGAACCCCCTCTAGAGCTGCTTTGATGCTACTCCAGCAGGGCAGGGCGAAGGCCGTGCTCACGGGCTTCAACATGCCCATGCTCATCGAGATGCTCTCCTACGAGGGGGATAACGTCGAGGAAATGCTCGGCAAGGTCCGCCAGGCCGCCAAGGACGGCGTAAGAGTCTTCGTCGGCAGCGACCTGAGGGAGCTAACCGAGAAAGCCGAGAGGGAGGAGAGAGGGCTACTGTCGAGGATCCTGAGACGGTAACCTGCCGGAGGTACCCGGGGATGCTCGCCGATACCTCAACTCCCGAGAGCGGGAAGGACAGCGGGCTGCTCTACCTCCTCGACTACGATGGAACACTTGCGCGGGAAAACGAGCGGATGGATCCCCGCGTCCTCGAGGAGCTTTCAAAGCTCAAGGAGACTCACGGCTTGAGACTGGTGATCGTGACGGCGAGACCCCTCAAGGACGTTCTCAGCTTCGTCGCGCGGGTAGAGGTATTCGACGCGCTCGTACTGGAGCTTGGATCCACCCTGTACTTCCCGGGGAGAAGCTGCGTGGTCCTGTTCAAGCCCGTGTACTGGGATGAAGTTCTCTCCGCAGCTAAGGTAAGGCTCCCCGCCGCCAACACGGGGTTTGTACTCTACTATGTCGACGAGGACTACTATGAGCATGCACAAGAATTTGTGAGCAAGGTCGCCAGCAGGTATCCAGCGAGGATTGTGAAGGTTGGCTCGAGAACCTACGCCATCGCACCACCAGACCTGGACAAGAAGCTGGGCGTCGAGAGGCTCATAGCAGTGAGCGGGTGGCGCCCTAAGGGAAAGGTAGCCGTGGGTGATAGCCCGTCGGACCTGCCGCTATTCGAGGTATCAAGTATCAAGATAGCCGTGGGCAACGCACACCCCGAGTTGAAGAAAANGNCGGACTTCGTCGCGAAGGGTAGCTACGGCGAGGGAGTCCTAGAGGGCATCCTCTGGTCCCTTGAAAGAGTGGGAACGAGATAAGATGACTTTAAAAATTTTAAATAAAAAATTGCTGTTTAGCCAAGGACTCCGATTATGGCGAGGACGAATGCTGTGAGGAAGAGTATGATGACTGCCTTGCCGTAGCTGTAGCCCTTGGTCTTGATCAGCCAGTAGGCGTACAGCGTGAAG
>Ga0065719_100161_pt1 | contig 30261 bp, 40 predicted proteins | sample GBSCel85sediment_FD_59106 | JGI IMG/M metagenome (GOLD analysis project Ga0065719, IMG submission 59106) | Hot spring sediment microbial communities from Great Boiling Spring, Nevada - Cellulolytic enrichment CS 85C v3 (version 3) | ecosystem: Environmental > Aquatic > Thermal springs > Hot... | reverse complement strand
AAAAAATAAGGTCCAAAATCGTCCTTATCAAGAGAACGTATTTGGTTATATTAATGTGAGAGCAACAATAGATAAAATTAGAAGCTACGAAAGTGAGTACTAAAAGCAAAAATTTAAATGCAAAAACCAATATTATGAATGGGTGTGGTATCTTTTATAAGAAAAATACTATTTGGGAAAAAACAACCCGAGCGATTCAACGATTTGAATCGCTTTGAATCGATCGATTCAACGATTCAGAGCGATTTGAATCGTAACGAATCGATTCGAATCGATTCGAATCGTAGTGAATCGATGAATCAATCGATTGAATCGCTAAAATCTACAATTATCTCCAGTAAAGAGGAAGAAAAAACAACCATTTCCATCGACAAAGAATCCCTTAAAGTTGGTATGGCAGCTGGCTATATCTCACGATCTCTCATAAGCATAGAAGATGGAATAGAAAGAATAGAAACCTTAATGCCATCTAAAGAATGGATAAGCATGAATCTTACACCAAAAATAGAACAAATACAGCAAATAGCCATTCACATCAGAGANCTATTGATGAACCATGAAAGGAACGAAGAAAAAAGATTTGAAGTNTTATTNGAAGCAATAACCAAACTAAAAACNCTGGCACCCTCANTCCCAGAACCGACNAAAACTGAAATTTTATCTACAGTCACTGCATTAAAATCTGCTGCACTAACTCCAAAAATGCAGCAAATTCTTGATATTCTCAAGGAAAGAAGAGAAATTAGCTATCAAGAGCTTGCGGAAAAGTTGGGAATAACAACTGATGGGTTGAGAGGAATACTCTCAAGAATGGTAANANTATGTGATGAGATCGAAAGATTCGAAAAGGATGGTAAGGGATGGGTAAGGATTAGAGCGATTCAAAGCGATTTGAATCGATGCGAATCGCTGAATCAGTCTAATAGGCTAGAAATAAAAGAACAAACAGAGGAAATAAATGAGAGTAAAGATTTTTCAGAAATGCCATAAACTCACACCTTGAAAAAAGTTCGAAGTAATAAGAGATAAAATGAAATGAGGAAAAATTAAGGAAAGAAGGAGAAAGGAGAAAAAATATGCAGATTCATAACTCACGATTTTATCTTTTAATCTCACTCACAGTTCATAAATTTACAAAAACACGTTTCACAAACATTAACTTTTAAATCTCAAAATACAAATTTGTGAATGGAAGGAATAGAAAATATAGCAAAAACCCTTTGGAACCTTGGAATAAAGATAAGCAAGATAGAAAAGAATCGAATTTACGCTACCGATTCTCGCGGAGAGTTGTTGATAAGAATCAGTAACACAAAACCAAAAGTAAAAGATCCAAGTAAGAGAATCATAGTCATCTCGCCCTATGTTGCTAAGAGGATTGATGAAGAAAGAATGAAAAAGATAATAGAAGAATACTCTCAGCCAATTTTCATAAACAAGAAAAATCTTGAGTCAATTGCTCCATCAACACTTTTCAAGATCGTAAATTATCTCAAGGAAAATCCAAATACTTACATAAAGAAAATTTCTGAAGATCTGAAAATTCACCCAGAAATAGTTAGAAGAAACCTGCTAAAGATAAAAGATTACCTTGAGATAAAAGAGTTTGGAACTGAAATGAACTTACCAAAATTACCAAAGTTAATTTCTTTAAAAGAGGAAATACCNGTNGAAAAACTTAAGGAACTCTCACAAGCAAAAATAACACTATTGCCAAGTAAAAGTAGAAGAAAGAGGAAAGTTAAGTACGAAAAGATTAGCAGATCGGAAGCCCTATTCAAAGTGCTTAAGTTTATAGAAGAAAACCCTGGAACTTATTTAAGAGAAATCTCACGAGAACTTAAGATATCTCCATCGATAGTTTATTCCTGCTTAAAGGAAGTAAGCGAGTTTTTGGAACTTTCCTCTCCAATAGGAAAAGAAGATGTTGAATTACCGAATTTACCGATCTCGATAAAGCTAAAGCAAGGTTATACTGCTGAAGGAATAATGAGATATTTGAGATTCAAAAGAATGTTAAGAATGTAAAGATTAATCAACCTTTATTCGTGTTACTTAACTTCCACACTTGGACTATTTTTTAGCTGTTACAGTGATAACTTTCTTATCTCGTAATCTTTATCTCTCTCATTTCTTCCAAATATCTCCTTCCANGACCTTCATTAAAATACTTGTAGGCCGGCTCTAACAACTTAATTAGCCCATTAGCTATAGCATTCTTCAAATCTGCCGGGTGAATCTTTCCTTCTATATAATCCATTTTCAATTGTTCATAAGAACCATATACTTTTCTTTCCCCAGTTCTGGCATTCTCTACCTCAAATTCTCTTTCTTCACCTCTAAACAGAATATACTCGGCAATCTCTAGTATTGGATTGAGTTCAATTTCTTTTTGCGGGCAATATGCGTCATTTATCTTTCTCCTTATCTCCTCTGGAGNATCATGAATAAAAATTGCGCTATCCGGTTTTGATTTTGACATCTTAATCTCTATTATTCCTTCTTCGAACAACTCTCTATTTCCTTCACTTTTAGCTCTCAAAATTTTTTCTCTAATATCCTCGCTAATATGCATTCCAATTAACAAATGATGATGAATTGCAACAGGCTTATATCCAGCAACACTTTCTCCAACTTCTAAAGCGATCACATGAGCTTTTCCTTTGGTCCATTCCACCATGCGCAAGATTTACTCCNAAAGCAAATATATCAGCGACTTGCATTGGTGGATAGAGCAATTGTGCAAAATCAATAAGGTCTTTTTCTTTTCTTCCCATTATTGTGATTGACCTTCTTATTCTGGAAAGCGTGGTATTCATTGAAACTCTCAAAACAGTTTCAAAATATTCAATTCCTTTTTTCTCGTATAGCTCAGAGCCTAAAACAAACTTTACTTTATCAGGATTTCCACCAACAATTTTTAACGACTGTTTCAAAGCTTCCTTAAAATAACCGCCCGCCACCCTTCTAATGGTTGATAGATCTCCACCTAATTTTCTGTTTATCCAGGAGTGATAGTCAGCCAAAAATATGGTAACATCTATTCCCGCTTTTTGAAAACCCGAAACTTTGCTCATGCTAAGCGGTCCTGTACCTAAATGCACATAACCAGAAATTTCATAACCTATGTAATGCTTTATGGGAGTCCCATTAGTTATATATTCTACAATCCTGCTCTCTGTTAATATTTCCTCTGTGGGTGTTTTCTTTATAAGATTCAACAAAGTTTGAATCTCCATTCGATATTTTCTTTATCTTAACATTAAGAATTTAACTCGCAGTTATTATAAACACATAAAAAATTCAACACCGCAAAAGTATTTTTTTCATAACAAACTCATAGCTTTTAGTTGTTGAACTCTTTTAAGATGAATTCTCGTAAATAAGCAATATGAGGAGAAAAAGACTGGAGTTTTGGCAGATAAAGTTGGTTTGAAGATTTATTTCCATGTAAGTCGACAAAAGGCACAAATTTCAGTATTGGTGGGCTCTCCGCAAACTTTACAAGATTTCAACTCTTCTTCGCTTTCAAAATACTCACTCATTTTTATGATGGAATTTAATAGTCTCTCTTTAAATCCTGGCATCTCATTTTCTAAATTATCAAAAATATCGTACCACTTGTTTGTTTTTTCATACAGCCTTTGCTTATCTTTAAAGTATATGCAAAGGCTTTCTTGCACATAAGGTATTCCAAAACCTTTTACAAATTCTTCGTTTTCCCTTCTACCAACAAAGAAAAGCGGCCTTATTTTCGTTAGCAATTTTTGATTGTTGCTTTCGACTTTTGGCTTAAATTTACCTATCCACGAAAAGTTCATTCCGAGAATGTTTTTAATGAAAAAGACAAGCATATCATCTCCATGATGACCTGTAGCTATTTTAGTTGCGCCAAGCTCTCTCGGAATTTTGTTCATTAAATATCTTTTTATAACTCCACAAACGCTGCAAACTGGTCTTCTCTTCCTTTTTGCCACTTCAGACAAATTTATACCTTCTTTATTTAAGTCAAAAACTATCAATTTTACTCCAAGCAATTCACATTGCTTTTCAACAATCTCGCGAATTTTTTCTGAACCAACTGTTCCAAGATCTATATGAAACCCTATCAATTCAAAATTCAGGTTTTTTTCCTCTTTGAATTTTTTTAAAGCAAATAATGCTGCTAAACTATCCTTTCCCCCACTTAATGCTACAAAAACCTTATCATTATTTTCAACAAGCTTGTACTTTTCAATTGTTTTAAAGATTTTTCCCAAATAGTTGTTTTGAGCCATAAAAGAAAATTAAATAGCAGGGTAAAATATTAGTTTAATGAAAGCTTTGATCGCAAACCTTGGTTTTATTTTCCAAACAGCTGGCTTGTTAATGTTCCTTCCAATTATAACAGCATATTATTACAATGAATATGAGCCAATGATTTCGTTCTTGATAACTTCTTTCTCATTCTTCTCAACTGGCTTTATAATGAATGCACTATCAGAAAGAAAAGAATTGGATTATAAAACCTCTTGCTTGTTGGTCGTGCTAACTTTTATATCGATAAGTTTGATTGGGAGCATACCTTATTTCTATCTAAAGATTTTTAGCTCAGAAAATGTTGTGGAGAACTTTGTAAATAGCTATTTTGAAAGTGTCTCTGGCTTCACAACAACTGGCTTAACATTTTTAGATTCCGCAAGTCTTCCAAAATCTCTAGTGCTTTACAGAAGTCTTACGCAGTGGATTGGAGGAATTGGAATAGTTTATTTGATTCTCACATTCTTCTATGAGGAAAACATTGCGAATGAAATTGCTGAAGCTATTGGAATAAAGAAATTTTTGACAAAAATTAAAAGCTCGATTCTAGAGGTTCTTTTCATTTACTCTTTCTACACNGCTCTATTCTTTTCAATCATTTACTTTCTCGGCATACAAGATTTTGTGACAAACATTTCTCTCGTTTTTTCTGGGTTATCAACTGGAGGATTCATGCCAAGCATAGAGGCAAATCAGCATATTCTTTTAACATTGTCTGCAATCATGATTGTTGGTGCAATAAGTTTTGAGATTCATCATGCTATAATCTTCAGAAAATGGCACAAGTTAAAATCTTTAGAAATTTTTGTGTTTCTTTCGTTAATTTTAATTGGTACATTTTTCTCTTACCATTTTTATTACAAAGACATAACATATTCCTTCTTCAATNTAGTTAGCGCTTCATCCACAACAGGATTTAGTTTTGAAGCTATGAAAAATACTCCTGAAGCTTTAAAGTTGATTTTAATTAGTCTGATGTTTATAGGTGGTTGCACCTTTTCTACAAGCGGTGGAATAAAAGTTTATAGGTTGATAATTCTATTCAAATCTATTAGTGCGGCTATAAAAGAAAAGCTTGGGATTGGGAGNNAGGAAGATNTTNCGGAATTGCTAATTTCTCTTCTCACAATTTCTCTCTCAGCTCTAATAGTTTTTATTTCAGCGTTTATTTTTACGCTTCATGGAAATTCTTTTGTAGATTCTCTCTTTCAATGCATTTCGGCATACTCAACCGTTGGCTTATCTTTGAACTTGGATTTAAACGTAATATTAAAATCACTCTTGATACTGTTGATGATTATAGGAAGAGTTGAGATATTTACTTTCTTGGTAGCAATCAGTAGATACAGGCAAAAAGAAGAAAAATTGCAANGNTAGAAAAGTAAGTTGCTCGAATTTAAACCTACTCANATTTCTTAATTGCAAACGCTGTANGTGTAATACGTATTACACTAATATATAAGCTTTGCCATAAGATACTTCTAGCTTAATTTTACTCTCTTTCAAAAACTNAAGATAAATTGCNTACAGTCTCAAGTACTCTCCCCCGAAAGGATTTTTATATAGACCTTACAATTTTAAATTAGTGAGTATAAATTAAGGTGGTGTAAATGCAAAATATAGAAAAGTTTGATGAATTTAATGATGAACTAAAGTTAAAGGACTTGAGGAAGTTGAATGACGAAGAGTTCTTAGCTTTTATCACTCATTTAAGAACTACTACAAAAAACTTTACCGAGTTTTCTAGAGTTCTTGAAGAGAAGGGCCAAGCATTACTACTGTTAAGATGTCTAGCTGGGATGTCTAGAAGAGAATTTGCAAAAAGTATAGGAATTCATGAAGAAATTTTGAGGCAAATTGAAGTTGGAAAGAGAGAAATTAGGAAGAGAGGCAAACTTGAAAAAATAAATGAAAGCCTTAGAGAGATTTTCTCGAACATTTCTGTAATAGATTTAGAAAGGGCAAGAGAGCTTTTTAAAGAAGTGGCGGTTGTTACTGAAAATGATGAAGTAGAGAAGATAAGAAATGAATTGAGAGAGATGGATTTGCCGGAAGATTTGAGAGAGATGAATGAAGAACAATTTGTAAATTTGGTTGAGTGGTTGAAAGAAAAAACCAATAATTTTAAATCCTTCCCGAAGAACCTATTCCTCGCAAAAAACCAGCTCATTCTAATCCTAAGATGTGCTATTGGAATGACTAGACCAAGTTTTGCGAGAAAAGTTGGAATAAACGAAGAAACTTTAAGATTCGTTGAAATGAACAGAGAAGAGAATAAAATAACAACTCTTGGTATAGCCAAAAGGTGGTGTGAAAAAGTTACAAAGTTTTTACAGTCTAATGAAATTAGCTTTGATTTAGAAAAATCGTTAATTGTCTGGAGAATTCTAAAGGAGAAGCAAGTTGGAGAGAAAGATGCGCAAAAAGAAAAAGAAATAAGGAAAGTTTTAGAAGATCTACATCTGCCACAAGATCTAAGAGATATGAATGAACAGCAATTCGTTCTTCTTTTTGAGAAAGTAAGGGAAATAACAGAGAATTTTACCCTAGTTCCATTAGAACTCATAACATCGAGAAGTGACATAATCCTTGTTTTAAGGCTTGCACTTGGATTATCGAGAAAAGAGTTTTGCATAAAAGCTGGCATACCTCTTGGTACACTCAGACATATTGAAAGAGGAAGAACACCTATAAGAAATGGTGGCCCAGCATTAAGGTGGGTTAAAATCTTCTCCTCTATATTTGCTTCAGAAGCTGGTAATATCACATTAGAAAAAGCTTTAAGAGCTTTTAGGACATTTAAAGGTGAAAATGGAAGCGAAGGATGCATCGAAATGAAACCTCTCATAAAGATGAATTTAGAGGAAGCGAAGGAGATATTTAGGAAAGTAAAAGAAGAAACGAAGAATTTTTCTGAATTGTCGTTTGAAAAACTCAGGAGAGAACCTAGAATAGTTTCGGTCATTAGGGTATTACTGAATAAATCTATCCCAGAATTTTCTAGGATAATAGGCAAAGATGAATCCTGGTTAAGAAGATGGGAAACAGGAAAAGTAAAAATGAGTTTGAAAAGTTCAATTTTCCTTTCTGAGAAGTTGAAGGAGTTGATAAGAGAAATTAAGGTTTCGGAGGAAGTATTTCTCGAAAATTTCATGGAATTGCACCACGTAAAACCTAGCGAAATTAATGAAAACGTAAAGAAAATGTTAAAAGCCCTTAGGAAAATGAAAGCAACAGAAAGTGAGCTAGAAGTAGCGAATCTTCTTACCGAATTGAACATACCTTTCGTCCTTCATGCGAACGTTGATTGCAAAACCAAAGTAGAAAATTTTGACATTGCGATACCTAACGAAGAATCGCCAGATTGCGTGATAGAAATAACTGAAGCTAAAAAGTTCAATGGAAATTTCAGGACCAAGATGCTAGTAACGGATCACAAGTTTCAAATACTAAAAAAAGCATTACCGTGTGTAATCACCATCTCCTTTGCTAAAATTAATGATTCGTCCCTAGTAAAAGAGAAAGCTAAAAATATGATATTAAGCGAGATATTGAACACAGATTTTCTGTTTATCAACGAAAAAGAAGAACTCAAAAACTTTCTCCTAGGGCTAAAGGAAAAGTTGACACTAAAATTGGAATAATGGAAAAAACTACCCTAGACCCTCCTTCCTCGACGTCCGCCTTTTCTGCGAATCCAGCCATGAATTATTGGTGTAACATCTTCTATTAGTCCAATCTTTAACCCAGCCTTTGCTAAAGCTCTTATGGCAGCTTGGGCACCAGGCCCTGGAATTTTAGTTTTCGTTCCTCCTGGAGCCCTAACTCTTATATGAACTCCAGTTACTCCTTTTGCTAAAGCTTCTTCAGCAGCCTTCTTGGCAGCTAGCATAGCAGGAAATGGCATTCCACCTTCTCTATCCTTGTCTGTCATCATTCCGCTAGAATATCTAGCTATTGTTTCTGCTCCACTCAAATCGGTAATGTGAACTATTGTAGAATTTGGGCTACTAAAAATATGTGCAACTCCCCATCTCTCTTTCTTTTCGGCCATCTAACCACCTTCGGCAGATGCTACTTCAATATTAGCAGGTTCAGCTTTTGTTTGCGTCGCTAACTGCTCTTGTGTTCCAGCTCTCGGAGCATTTGGTTTTATATCGCAAGTAATTTTATCTTCCTCTTCTCTGCTTACCAAATAGCTCGGATAAACGATCCTTCTTCCATTAATTCTAACATGACCATGGACGATAAACTGCCTTGCTTGTTTTATCGTGTTTGCAAGGCCCTTTTTATAAACAATTGTTTGTAGTCTTCTGCCTAACAAATCTCTAACCGTTAAACTCAAAACATCATCTAAAGTTGCATTAGTAGATGGTAATAATCCAAGCCTGTACAACTTTTGTATCAAAATTTTCTCTTTTTCTTTATCTCTCCTAGCATTCAACTCTCTCGCCATCCTTCTATACTTTCTTAATTCTTCTTTAGCTCTCCACAACTCTTTCTTTCTCCTTAACCCAAACTCAATCATTATTTTTCTCTCTTCCTCCAAAAGCGCTTTGTCCCAAGGCTTCCTTGGCCTTTTATACTTTTTCCTAAATCTCTTCATAACTCATCACTTTTTCTTCTCTTTCGCCTGCTGCTGAGCCAATTGCTTCATCTTTCCTCTTAATACACCAACAGTTCTTCCATGCCTAAAGTGACTTCTCGTTCTTTGACCTCTAACAGGTTGGCCATACATATGTCTAAAGCCTTTGTAAGTCTTTAGCTCAATTTCTCTCTTAATGTCCATGCTTCTAAAAATGTCAACATCTGGCCCAACTAAATGCATGTCTAAACCACTTTCCGGATCTCTCCTTCTATTGAATAAAAATGATGGAATGTTGTATTTTGCTGGATTTTTCAAACAATCCTCAATCTTCTCTATTTCTTCTGGGGTCAAACTCTCCAATTTCCTATAAGCGTCTAAGCCTAAAGCGGCAATTACAGCCTTTGAAAAAGTGTAACTTACGCCTTTAATTCCAGTTAAACCATAAAGCAAATTTTTGTTAGCATCCAAATCTGTATTCAAAATTCTAACTATTCCTTCTATTCTTTTCTCAATTTTTTTAGGTTTTTTAATTTCCTCTTTAGCCTTTTCTTTTTTCTTTTCCTCTTCCTCTCTTTCAGCTTGTCTACATCTTTAACTCTCGATACTCCCATACCTATGAATTGCACTCAAATTTAAAAATGTTCCGCTTATTTCCTTTTTATAAAACTCAGTATGCTCGTTTTGCTTAGCTTGTCTGCAATTTTCAGAGCTTTTGGATATTTAAAATTAATTGCAGAAAGAAATCTTTCTAGGCTATCAATATCTATATTCGAACCTATGTTCGCATAATATTTATCAAATTTTATCCCAACTTTTTGTCCTTCCACAAAAATGTAATTGTCTCTTATTTCACCGTAAAGAAAACTCTTAGCTATTCCAATCGTTGGTTTTTCTGTCAATATTCCAATTACCGTTGCTAGGCCTGCTTTCCTTGGATGAGCTAACCCATGCCCATCAACAAGAATTAAATCGTAATCTCTATCAATCTTTCTTATGGCTTCAAGCATTATCGGCGCTTCTCTTAAGAACAGCAAGCCAGGTATGTATGGGAAATCTACCTTTTCTTTGATTATTGTTTCTTTCAGAACCTTATTTTCATTTATATCGTAAATCACTGCCGCGCAAAATGCTAGATTATCCTTATAAGCAACATCCAAAGCCAACACTTTCTCAATTTTNTCCACATTTTTAAATTTAACCAACTGGCTTAACGCTTTCTGAAGTTCATAAAAAAATATTGCATTCAAACTTGCCATATTAGAATTACTCTTAAGAATGAAAAAGTGTAAAACGTTGGACCGGCCGGGATTCGAACCCGGAGCCTCCGCTTTGCAAGAGCGGCGATCTACCGTTGATCTACCGGCCCATGGATATACGTATTTATTAATACAACCATAAAATCTTATTCACTTAAAATTTTTTCACAGCCCTTCTTAAAGCTTCTATGTTGTCGCATGCTCTTTTAACATGACACCCTTGACACACTCTTTTAGTATAGTTTGGTAGCTTGCTTTTCGGTGGAACTCTTGCTATGGAATAAAACCTTTGCATTCGTTTCTTCAACATGAAGAAGTGATTTATCAGCCTATCATTTATCTCTACTCTAATCAGCGAGTTTGTTTGGAAATAAACTACGTAAGAGTACTTAACCTCTTTTCTAAAATAGCTACTAACGAGAATGCTCTCACCGACAGCTTGAAGAAGATGTTCTCTCTTCATTTTTCCCTTGAACGCAGCGTACTTTATTTCAATAGGAACAATTTCGTCATCTTTAAACCCAATGACATCCACAGAACCAATTATTCCTCCTTTTAATGATTCAATCGTTCTTTCTGAATAAACGACCGAAAAATTTTCTTCTCTAATTAGTTCTAAAAACTTTTTCAAGAAATCTTCCAAAGCCTTTTTCTCTATCTGCACCATTCCCTCATACTTTTTCAAAGCATCTTCACTTGCTTTCAATATCAAAAAATTCTCATCTTTTTCTTTTTGCATATTCTCTATCATCAACTTTACTGCTAAATGCACTGCTTCACCATCCCAAACCTTCCCAACTTTCTCTTTTTCCTGCTTAGAAAGAACAATCTTTTCAAGCCAAAGTCTTCTTGGACATTGATAGAATTTAGCAATTTCCAGTGGAGTAACAAAAACCTTCCTCAATTTACTAACTTTACTCACAACTTTATTTCTCACGCTTTCTACAACTTCTTCCGGTATACTACCAATCTTGACCATTCCTTTAGAACTTTCTACAATTTTTTTAAACGAGAGTTCCTGTAAAATTAGAAATAAGTAATCTGAAGACGTTATTCCATTTTCCATACACATCCTTAACAGATCATCAATTTTTACCTCTTTTCCTTCTTCCTCTTTTAAAAGCTCGAATATTTTAATAAATAGGCCTTCTTCAAATTCTATACCAAATCTCATTTTACCACCGATTCAATTTAGCTATTGTTTCTTCCTTATCCACTTCAGCCTTTCTTTTCTTCTTCCCATAAAGTAATATCTTTCGCATTTCCGCGAGCAGAAATAAAGTATTTCTCCGCTATTTTTAACGAAAATTTTGCCTGTACCTGCTTTAATTTCAGAACTGCAAAAACCACACTTCATGAAAAACTACCTTTGCTCCAATTTCATTGCAACTTCCATTTCTATTTCTCTTAGCATTAAAATATCTCCAACTCTAACTGGGCCTACAACATTTCTTATCAAAATTTTGCCGGCTTCTGGCCCCTCTATAAGTCTACATCTAACTTGTCTAACTCCTTTAACACCAGAAGCACCTAGAACTTCTATAACTTCAGCTGCATACGCATCCTTCATTCAAATCACTTCTTTAATTTTTGAACTTCTTTAATGATTTCATCCAACATCTTAGAATATTCCCCTGCATCGATTATTGCAACAGCTGCTGCTTGAACCTCTATTCCAGAGGCTTTTCCAAGCTCAAGCTTTGAAGGCACATATGTATATGGAACTCCCTTTTCTTCGCATAGAGGAGGTAAATGCATAACAACTTCTTCTGGCTCTACATCCATAGCTATAACAACAAGCTTTGCTTTCCCCCTATCAACAGCCTTTGTAACCTCATTCGTACCTCTTCTCAACATTTTTTCCTCCAATTTTTTTCCCTCCTTCTTCACAACTTCCTCTCTAGCCTTTTGAGTAGCCGCAACCATCTCAACCAATTTCAAAGTCTTTTTAATCAATTCTTCGCTCGGCTCAAACTTCACATAAGCTTTCATCCTCATCACCTCTTTTCAACATTCAATAATTTGTTTAAACCCTTTTAAAGTTTATTTTTTGAAAAATCTTTCTCTGTAGCAAAATACCAACCAAGATTCCTGCAATGAAAAGCAAAAGTTATTAAAAAAATTTCCCAGAAAGTGAAAATTTGCGAACTTTTGCTAACCAGCTTTGTAATTTCCGNCATTGTTATTTGAGTTGCTTTTGAAATTTCATTCAAACCATATACACAAATCTCCCCAGTTGGTAGAGAACAGAACCTTTCAGCTGGACAAGCAGTTAGAATTCTTTGTGGAGCTCCCGTACCACATTCTATTCCAGCCTCTCTCAAAATTTTAATCACNATTTCCGGATATTTTGTAACAATTTCTGGCATTTTGTATTTTGTTTTCTACCATTAAAATTGAATCTACACTAAACTCATTTATGCGCAAAATAAAAAGTTGAAGTTTTGCTGTCGTCCAACCTGCAAAAACCAATTCTGTAAAATTGAACAATATCTCCATCTTTCAAATTTTTAATGCCTTCTTCTGCTATAGCTTCTATTTCATTACCATTTGGCATAACTATTTTTATTNTAACGTTTGGTACAGAAACCCAATGAATCTTTGGAGTTTCTTCAAGNACTTCCTTNCTAATAAACTCAGATGTTTCANCAAGCTTAATAGTAAACATTCCTATTAAAACAACCTCCTTCCCTTTTAACTTTTCAAAATCTTCTTTCTCAACGTATATCTCATTAGGATTCACTAAAATCTCTCTCAAACCTCTCTCTGGAAAATCTGGATGATACCTTATTAGAACTTTATTGATATCGTAATTCAGCTTTATTCTGATTGGATTTAAAACTGCAAAGTATCTATTCGCAATTCTATCAACAATTTTCCTGTTTTCTGCATAAAGAATGTCTATAGGCATGGTAATGTCTGCTTCGCTCAAACCAAGCTTTAAAATGAAGTTTCTTATCGCTTCAGGTTGAATTCCTCTTTTTCTCAGAGACTGCAAACTCCAAGTTCTTGGGTCGTCCCAACCTTTTATCTCGCCTCTCTCTATCATCTTTCTNGTNTTTGATTTGCTTAGCTTTGCTCCCTCTTCCTTCAACCTCAACAAACCATAATGTATGAATTTCGCCTTTCTCCAACCAAAAATATCCCAAATGTAGTCTTGAACCATATCTTCAATCATCAATTCTTTTCCTCTTAGGATGTGCGTAGTGCCAATTAGATAGTCGTCAATTGCCCATGAAAACTCGAGCATTGGCCAAACTCTATATTTTCTCCCAACTCTCGGATGTTCCCTTTCCACAATTCTAAGCAGAACTCTATCTCTAAATGCAGGATTCGGATGCTTCATATCAGTTTTTAACCTGACAACAGCTTTTCCCTCTTCTATTTCCCCATTTAACATTTTTTTGAACAGGCTCAAGCTTTCTTCTATGCTTCTACTTCTGCAAGCGCATTCTATGCCAAGCCTTCTATTCTTTTGAATCTCCTCTTTGCTGCAAGTACAAACATAAGCCTTTCCCATCTTTATCAATTCTTCAGCATATTTGTAATAAATCTCCAATCTATCAGACTTGTAAAATACTTCATGGTATTTTACACCAAGCCAATCTAGACCATCTTTTATTAACTCATAAGCATCTTTATCTATTGGCTTTTCCTCGCTACCAATAGTATCATCGTAAAATAAAACTAGCTTGCCATTGTATTTTTTCACGTAATAATCGTTCAGTATAACCATTCTGGCATTTCCTATATGGAGAGGACCTGAAGGAAAGGGTGCCAACCTCATCACAACTTTCCCGTATTCTGCTTCAGGCAATTCTGGTAGGGGCTCTTTCTTCTCTTCTTTTTCAATTTCTGAGATATTTAGCGCTGAAATTTTCTTCGCTATTTCTTCTCTAGAAAGAGAGTTGACATCTTCAACTATTTTCCTAACTATTTCTATGACTTTTTCAATTTCCTTTTTTGCTTCTGGTACCTCAGCCAATACCCTCTTTATTACCGCATCTTCTCTCGCTTTTCCGTACTGGTTAGCATTAAGTAAAGCATACTTGAGAGCAATTTCTTCCAAATTCATAAATTTCTTAGCTAAGCAGAAAATTTAAATAGCATGGAAAAAGTTTTATATGGGGAAAGATAAACCACTCAGCTATTTTCTGCATGTCAAGCCGATCAAGATTTTAATCTCTTTAAGGTCTGGTCCAAAGTATGTTACACTAATAGCGAAAGAAGTTGATATGACTTATTCGCATGCCATAAAGTTATTAGATATTTTCAACGAGCTAGGCTTGGTTGAATTTGAAGAAAAGGGAAGGATAAAAATGGTGAAACTTACAGATTCTGGCGAAGAAATAGCTCGCATGTTTGATAATCTTCTTTCCAAGCTATCAAAATTGAAAAAAATTCAGTGATTAATCTAAAAATTGTTACAGCATGCATTCCCTTTAAATACCACTCTCTCAGCTGCTCTTCAGTATAAAGCTCGTATTCTTGAGCTAAATATCTTGAATGTCCTGTCAATCTATCAACTATTGGTGCTGGAACGCCTGCCGAAATTAGCTGCGTCTTAAACCACTTTCTCAAGCAATGTGCATGCAGCATATACCTCTTCCCCACTTTTTTAGAGTACTTTTTAAAAGTTCCCTCTAGCAGATACTGAAGATTCTGATAGCTCATCGATTTTCCATCCTCTCTAGCTACAACTGGAGAATTTTCATCCAAATTTTCTCCCAAGCTATTTCTCCGATTCAAGTATTCTTCCAAAAACTTTCTTGCCTCCAAGCTGATGAAAGTTATCCTGGATTTCCTTTCCTTAGCTCCAACACCTTTTATTTTTACTGAAGGAACTTCCTTCGAAAAATCTATATCGCCAAGCTTCAAGTTATGAAGCTCGCCGACTCTCATTCCAGAAGAAGCCAACATCGTTATCATTACTTTCATCCTCAAATCAACCTCTTGGAGAATTCTCTTCAAATCTTCTTTGCTTGGTAAGACATCTTCATGAACGTTAAAAATTCTCAATGGAATATCTACATCCACCTTTAAACCGTTTGCAGTAAAAAATTTTTTCAAAGAAGAAACCCAAGCTGCAACAGATTTTGGCGCCAAATTTTTTCCCGCCAGATAAATGGCAAAGTCTTTAACCACTTCATTCTGGTTTTGTTTTTGTTTGACTTCCTCGACGAATAAATCTAAATTTTCTATTCCTTTATACTGAATAAACTTTGCTATTCCTTTCAAGTAAGTTCTTTTAGTGTTCTCGCTTCTCGTTAACAAGCTCAGTTCTCCAATCATCCTTTTAACGCTTTCAAAATTTTCCAATTCCTTTATCTTCATTATTATAAATGTCCTACTGTTTTTTAACTTTGATCGCTCTAGCCGGACACATTTCTGCAATTTCTTTTATCTTTTCTACCGTAGCACCTTTTTCATTTTTTACCCTTGATTTCCCATCTTCATCAATCTCGAAAACTTCAGGCAACATTGATGCACATAAGCCGCAGCCTATGCAAAGTTTTTGTTCGACAGCTACTTTCGGCATAATTATCTTTAACGCTAACTTATAAATCAGTACTTCCTTACCTTCTTTATAACCTCTGGAATGAAATCGATCAAATCTGTTGGTAAAATTCCTTCGCTCAATTTTTTAGATGCGAATTCTCCCGCTTTACCGTTAACGAAGGCTGCTGCACATGCAGCAGTAAAGCTATCTACCTTTCTTGCAAGATAAGCTGCAAGAATTCCAGCTAGCGTATTTCCAAGCCCCGCTTTCGTCATCGTCACACTGCCTGAAGTATTTATAGCAACTCTTGTTCCGTCAGAAATTACATCAACATGACCTTTCAATAAAACAGTTACCGAATATTCCCTTGCAAAACTTTTAACGGCTTCTATTCTTTCATTTAAATTGTTTCCAACCTTTTTACCACTCAAAACAAAAAATTCGTAAGAATGTGGTGTTAAAACGAAATTTTTCCCTTTAAGCTCATCTTTAAATTTTGCAAAAGCGTAGATTGCGTCATCATCTATAACAACTGGTTTATTGACTTTTTTTAAATATTCGAAAATTGCTTCTAAAACTTTTTCTTCTCTTGTTAAACCACCGCCAATTTCGATAGCATCCCTCTTTTCAGAAATTTTGAGCAGCTCGTCTATGACATCTCTAGAAAGAAATTCACCTTTAAAAGGATGGACCATTAAATTTGGAGAGTAACTCGCTATTATTTTGGATGCCTCCTCTGGTGCTGCAATTGTTACCCAATCTACTCCAGCTCTATAAGCTGCTAAAGCTACCAAAATTGGAGTTGTTGGATAAAGTTTGCTTCCTCCTATAACTAACAAATTTCCAAAATCGTGNTTATGAACCCAAGCATCTCTTTTTCTGTAAACTTTTTTCAGTATGTTCCAATTTACTTTTTCCATGAAAATCTTTTTATTCCTTTCTAAAAAACTTTAAAAATTTTTCTTTTAGGCGGCAAAATAAATAAAAGTGATGTTTATGATAAACGTAGCTGTTCATGGCATAGGAACCATAGGAAAGAGAATAGCACATGCAGTAAAATTACAGAAAGACATGAAACTCAAAGCAATAGTTGGTTATTCTCCAGATGCCACGATAAAAACTGTGCTAGAGCCATATGGCCCACTTTATGGCACAGACCTTTATGCAACAAACGAAGAATCGTTAAAGAAGTTCAAAGAAGCGAAAATGATCGTTAACGGAACTCTAGAAGATCTTTTAAAGAAAGGAGAGATTGATGTACTAATAGATGCCACGCCAGAAGGTTGTGGTAGGGAGTATAAAGAGAAAGTCTATTCTAAGTACGATGTTAAAGTGATATTCCAGGGGGGAGAAGAGGCTGATGTGGCAGAAATGACTTTCAATGCAGTAGTTAATTATGAAAAAGCTTTTGGTAAGAAATTTGTCAGAGTTCCCAGCTGCAACACAACTGGCTTAATAAGGACTTTAAGCGCTTTAGACAAGTTTGGATTAGCATATGTTTTTGTCGCTGTTGTAAGAAGAGCTGCAGATCCGCATGAACACAAAAAAGGTCCAATAAATGCGATTGAATTTGAAGAAGTCCCCTCTCATCATGGAGAGGATGTTAGAACAGTTTTGGAAAATTTGAACATATTTACGATGGCAGTAAAAGTTCCAACAACTTTAGCTCATACTCATATAGTAGAGGCAACTTTAGTCAAGAGAGCGAGCAAGGAAGAAATAATAGAAGCTTTTGAAGAGCAGACAAGAGTTATCTTGCTTGATATGAAAGAGTATCCGGCGACATCAAAAATTATAGAGAAATTCAGAGATTATTGCAGGCCTAGGAATGATATGTATGAAATTGTTGTGCTGAGAGATAGCATAAGCGTTGAAGGAAGTAAAGTGAGATGGATGCAAGTTGTTCATCAAGAGGCTGATGTAATCCCAGAAAACATAGATGCGATTAGAGCGATAACAGGAATAGAAAAGGACAAATGGAAGAGTATAAAGATGACAAACGAAAGCTTAGGAATTCTAAAGTAGTCTTTTTCCTTTTTCTTTTCTGAGTTTCTAGTTCTAATATGGGGCCCGTAGCCTAGCAAGGATAAGGCGCCGGGCTTCGGAAGTAGAAGATACCCGGAGATCGTGGGTTCAAATCCCACCGGGCCCAAAAATAGCCAAGAAAAGGAATTTGAGAAACTCTTTTTCTCGTTTTCGCAAACTCTCTTTGTATCGATAGTGAGTTGGATTTATCTGCAGCTTAACTTTAAATATTTTGGATTGTCAGAAGGCTTTAATCTTTTAATTTTAAAATAATCTGATGAGCAGTAGTTTGTTAAAAAAGATGGAAAAGTTTAGCTTACCGGATTTAGAATCTCTAATGCCTGAGGCGGAAGATTATTTAAAAAAGTATGAAAAGGCTATAAACAAAGTACGGGGCATGGACCCGTTCATTTCTTCCTTGTTTTTTGTATCAGAAAATCTTCACATATTAATTGAGAAAGATGCAGTTCAGTCATTTTCACAGACCTATAAAACAAATACATTGATAACAGCTCACTATCCACCTGCTCCTCCAGTATTCTACAATTCAAGCAATATTTCTCCGAAAGAAGCAATCTGGAAAGCTGACCTAGAAGCATTCGAAAAGTATGGACATCACACACATTCCAAATTTGAAGAAAGGAACTTCAGGTTGCTTTTGCCAGAAAATGTGAGGAATGATAAGGTCAAAATAAATGAGGGTTTCGACGAAAACTCTTTAATGGAAGTATTTGAAACAATTTACTCTGCTGGTAAAGAAGCTAAGGATAGAAATAGGATTAGCGACATTAAGTACGCTGTAAGAGTTACCTACAATCGTTCTCTATATATTGACGTGTTGGGAAATAAGATATTGCAAGAAATACCATATTGGTACATCTTAGTTACTGTTGAAAGCAGAGCTGAGGATCTCCCCGAAAGAAAACTTAGTTTTGATTATTCGACTGGGGCCGTCGGTGGTTTGAGAAGCTTTAAAAAACTTGAAAAAATGCTCAGAGAAGGAATTTTAGAAACTGCTGAGAACGTTGCTAAGTTTGCTGGAGCAAAAAGCGGTATCAAAGGATTTTCCTTGAAATCCGGTATTTATAATGTTGTATTAGATGCTAAAGTTGCTGGTGTTTCTTTTCACGAGTTTGGCGCGGGACATTTGGCCGAGGCACATCGTTTACTTGAGGAGGGAGAATCACTACCATTTTCAGGAAAATTTGGCAAAAAAGTCTCTTCTTCACACATCACGTTAATTGATGACAGTAGATTTCAAATAAATGGAATAAAGCCTATTTCTTTCTATGTTTATGATGCCGAAGGGGTGAAGAAAAGAAAAGTTAAGATAATAGAAGATGGTAAGTTTAAATCACTTCTACACTCAAAACTAACCGCGGGGACTTTGAGTGAAGAGGAAGGCGGAGGTTTTCTAACGGGAAACGCCAGAGTGGAACCTGAAAACGAAGAAAAAATGCCAATTGTTCCAAGGATGAGTACACTCTATCTAGAGCCAGGAGATTACAGATTAGAAGAATTGCTAGAGGAGGCAAAAGGAGGCTTATTTATAAGGTCTGGCGCCCCCTCGGGAGCAGTAATTACACAACTGGCTGTAGGGATGATACCACTCGACGAAATTTATTTTATTTCTCAGAATTTGGACCTTATACCAATAAGAGCACCAAGAACCTGGGTCTATTTGAGAGAAACATCTGAATCGTTTTTACACAAAATAGAAAAAGTGGGAGGCCCCTCAACAATGAAAATGGATACAGGATTTTGTGGAGCGGAATCTGGTTTTATACCACACACGATATACAGTCCTGCTATTTATGTTANAAATGCGCACCTATTACTTACTAATGTGGCTAAGCCGCTAAAACCTCCTCTCATCGAATTTTGAGTGTCGANCCGATATAGACGATTGTGTTTANTCAAATTGCTGATATTTCTTCATATTTACTTATATCTCATTGGCTAGGGAAGTATGAAACATTTAGCTTGAGATAAATTACTTTTCTTTCTTTAATTTCTTCTTTTCCTTCTCCTCACTTTTCTCTTCCTTAACTTGCACTTGCTTCTTTAAGTTAATTGAAGATGGTAGTTTCAGCCCAAACTTTTCAATTAAGCCACTTTTTTTCCAGGCTTCTAAAAGGTCCTCATCAGTAACATCTTCTTTTATTTCTAGCTTATACTGCAATGGCTGAAGATGAATGACATTGACTCTTCTTCTCTTCACTCCAGTTAACGCTTTTGGTCCACTTACAATCACAAAGTTTTTATCTACTTTTTTAACAACAACACAATACTTTCCCCTTTCCTTACCAACGGTTTTTACACAAACTTGTCCTATCTCCATTACCTCACCTCCAGAAGCTTACCTATTACAACTCCTAGGAGAAGAGACAACATCACGTAGAAGTAAAGCAGGCCGATATTGTTAAAATATGGAAATGGTAACTTTATGTAATAACCAGAATAGTGAAATGAAACCCATGAAATCACTATAATTCCCAAGACTAAAGATAATAAAGTTACCTTCAAATTCTCTTTCATAATCCTAGTATTAAGCTTTAGCATCTCGTTTAGAATTTTATCGAATTCCTCTTGCTTTCTATTTTGCAACCTTATAGCTTTCTCCTTAATCTCTTCCAACCTTAATTTCGCTTCCCTCACTTTTTCATTCCAGAAAACCTTTCTCTGAAATAATAGAACGATTAGTGAGAAGGCAAGAGAAAGAATTATAACTGCAAGTAAAGGCGGCAATTCCAGTAAGGGGAATAGAACGACATCTGCAATTTTCGCTATGTATGAAGTTATCATCTAACCACCTACCAACTTCCTAACAACTTCTGGCATTCCTTCTAAATCTTCATTTCTAATTAATTCGTAATAATTATAAATTATCATTACACTTAAAAGCAAGCCTACTCCACCTCCCACCGCTCCTAACAAATCCCCTACTACTGCCAATAGCCCAACAGTCAAACCGCCTAAAACCGATAATGGTGGTATGTACTTAGCGAGAACGGATTCTATAATCCTAGGATCCCTTCTATAGCCAGGTATTTGCATTCCTATTAGGCTGATTTGCTCGGCGAGGGACTTAGCATTCATTCCGCTCGTTTCAACCCAAATGACAGAAAATATCGTTGTTAGGGTAATCATAAGTAAGGAATGTACTAAAATTCTGAGAAACTCGTCTGTATTCATCCCTTCTACAATCAAAGATGTAATACTTTTCGGAGAAGAAATGTAGAATGCAAAACCGCTTACAGCATTTCCTTCAGAATCAAAACATCCCAATGGGCCGCACATCCTACCCTCAAGAGGAGTTAATCCTATATGCGACATTAGCTGTAAATTTGCTAGCAGGGCCCATGCAAATATTACGGGGATGTTGCTCGTATATAAAAGCTTTAAGCTCCACGATCTACCAAACCCTCGGAATGCTGAAAAGGCAAGCGGAACATCGATGCTTATTCCTTGAGCAAAAATCACAATAAGAAAAACTATAGCTGTAGAAATGAGGGGAAGCAAGGCTATCAGAGCGTTCGTAGGATTATTGCCATAAAAGTTTATCAACATTTGCCAGAACAGTCCAGCTGGTAAGTTCGCCTGCGAAGGAATACATAAAGCTAAATTTGAGATTGAGCAAGAAGGGGGAAATGGAGAAAATATTCTGACGAAAATTTGAGTGGAAATGCCTGCAACTATAAACAGGCTTATGCCAGAACCCAAACCCCATTTAGCAATGACATCATCCATCAATATAACCAGAAACCCGCCTAAAGCTACTTGGAATATCACGAATGGTAAAAGAAAGGAAGTTGTAGTTAGCGGGCCGAACATTACGTATGCGATTGCTTCGAGAATGCAAAAGAATACTGCCAGCGTTTTCTCCCAAGTTTGAAATTTTTTCCTCCCTTCCGGCTTAGTCGTATCCAAATTTATTATTTTAGAACCAACCAAAAGCTGCAAAATTATTCCAGCTGTAACTATTGGGCCTATTCCCAGCGTTAACAAACTCCCAAACCTTGCTCCTAACAAATGTTGAATTGTTAAGAAATACTGTGCTTGTGGAGTTAGCCTTAAGCCAATCACAGGGACGTAGGATAAGAAAATGTAGAGCACCAATATTATTGAAGTCCATTTTAACTTTTCCTTAAAGCTCAATCTGTATAAAGGTGGCGTTATGGATGGTATGTACTTCGCAACCTTTTCTACAATCTCGCTCAATTTCATACAAACTTTTTAGACTGCAAAGTTAAAACTATTGAATTTTAACATCTCCGCCTCTTTCTTTGATTTTATCTATAGCCTTCTTGGAGGCTTCTTCTACTTCAACAAAAACAGGAAACTCTATGTTCCCCCTCCCTAAAAGCTTGTTATATCCAAGCTCTTTCAAATTCAACCTTAAGTTATTTTTATCCAGTTTTCCTCCCTCTACCATCTTCTTGATCAGCTCATTAAGCTCATCCAGATTTATCATTTTCTTTTCTCTCCTCAAAGGATATCTAAAACCTTTCTCTCTTTCTCTCCACTTCATTTTGTGCTTATGTAAGCTAACGTTTCCCCTTCCCCCTCTCGAACCAGCACCTCTCCATTTTGCATGTCTACCATGATAAGTCCTCTCCCCTCTTCTCCTTTTCTTCTCCCTTCTCACAACCATTTAAATCATCCTTTTCAGCAATTCATTTATTTCCTTTCCCCTATAACCTAAATCCCCTTTCGGCCAATGCTCCTTTATGCTTTTTAAACCTTTGGAAGGTGGTCTAAGACGAAAAAATGGGAAAAAAGCCTCAAACTGTTTCAATTTAACTTTGCCAGAAAGTAATGCATCTGCAAACTCTTCAAACGTGTTGAAGCCAGTAATTTTCTTCAAATCCTCCTCACTAACCCTTCTATTTCCATTACCTTTCATCCTCAACCTCTTTTTCAAAAGATAAACGAGAGTTTCCCTATCGATTTCCCCATAAGTAACAAAATCTTTAACCTTTTCTAACATTCCCTTAATAGAATCGTTTTCCGGCAAAATATTGCACCAATACCTTCTCTTCAACCTAAGGAGGTTTAACGTGTACTCTATCCTTTTTGGAACTCCAACAGTACCCCTAATTCTAATCACAGCATACATCGACCTCACCTTTTATAAACGTAAAGATTTTTTAGGGCGTTATAAACTGCAGTTATTAAATTTATATGAGTGCTTGTATTTCCAAATGTTTTAACCCAGATATCCTTTATTCCAGCCAACCTTAAAATTTTCTTACTTTCATCATCAGCCACTAAACCCACTCCTTTTGGAGCGGGCATTAAAATCACTCTAACGCTTCCGCATTTTCCTTCTGTTTTAAATGGTATAGAATGCGGGGCTCCACAACCGCATTCCCAGCTTCCACACCCCCTCCATACTTTTATTATATTCATTTTTGCTCTTCTTCTCGCTTTTTCAACAGCCTTCCTCGCATCTACAGAAACTCCCTTACCAATACCAACGTAACCATCCTCATTACCAACAACCATAAACGCGGACATTCTAAACCTTCTGCCAGATTTTGTTACTCTTGCGGTAATTCTTATCGGAATTCTTTGAGCTCCCCCTCCCTTTCCGGTTCTCCCACCAATTAGTATCAATTCTTCCTTTAACCCTGGCAGAAGGTAGTCGACTATTTCTGGCTCAAGTATTCTTTTCCCACTCTCCAAAACTTCGTCAATGCTCTTAATTTTGCCAGCCAAAACATCCCTTCCAAGCTGAGTTTTCGGTATCCAAGCTGTTTCTTCCTTAATAGCACTAACTTCTTCAGGAATTTCCACTTCTTCAGCTTTTTCCACCACTGAACATCACCTCTATGTTGTTTTTTACCTCCTCAAAATTCTTTACTACTTCTTCATTTATATGCAACCCTTTTATCCTCTCTTCACTTGGAAACATTTCCTCTTTGCAAGGAACTTTTAAACCAGCATCTATAGCACCTTTTGCAAAAGCGTACATTCTTCCCCCTTTAGTGGAAGTATAAAGGCCTATATCCAAAATTGCTTCATTTATTCCTTTGCTTAATGCCATCTTTCCAAGCAAATAGCCAGTTAAATAACTTGCTGGAGTGTTATCGCAAGCAAATTTCCACCCATACTTTCTTAGAACTTTGGATGTTGTTCCAACCAGCGTCACATCTCCCTTCTTATCAAAATCGATTATTTGNCCTATAATGTACTTCAAGGTTTTTCTATAAACAAGCCTTGGCTTCCCTGAGAGAAGCAANTTTAACNTCTTCCTATAATTAGTTTTCCCTTCTCTCCTCCTCCTAAAATGAATTCTATAAGTTGGCGACATTTTTGGCATCTAATCACCTTTTATTAGCTTATGCTGCTCCAAGTATAGCTTCATGTGCGCTCTACTTTTAAACATTCCACCTTTTATCCACTTTCTAACAAGCTTGTAAGTTCTATTATCTATCTTTCCTTCTTTCTTTAACTCTCTAGCAAATTCTCTCAAACTTCTAACAAGAGCTATCCATCTTCTTTTTCTCGGGACAATAGAATATTTCTTACCTTTCCTGCTGCCTTCATACCTTCTTCTCTTCCTCCTTTCTTTCGGCATCCTCAGCTTTTCTTTTCTTACTTTAATGTAACCTTTATCAATCAGCCTTCTTACATCAGCCTTGGTAACAGCCTTTTCTATCTCGCTAATTTTAGTTGGATCGAACCAAATTTTACTCTCTCCAACTTTCAATACTTCTGCTGCAAGCCTTCTTTGCGTTCTCATACCAATCACTCGTTCAGGATCTTTATTTTTAGCTCCTTTGCCTTTTTAATAATTTCCTCTCTCTTTTTCTTTCCAACAGTAGAAGCAATCCTTATTGCCTCCTTAGAAGGATCTACATTCTCTAAATCTTTTAAATTTCTAACAAGAACTTCTCTAAAGCCAGAAGGATGCAAACCTCTAACACTTTTAGGCTGTCTATATCCAATATCTGGCATTTTTAGCTTGCTCTTCTCCTTTTGTCTAACCTTACTATGCAACCCTCTCGGCCTTCTCCAACTTTCCTTTATCCTTTTTATAGTTCCGCTTAATGGTCTTCTAAATTCTGGAATTTCTCTTTTTTTAATCATTCTTCCCACTCCAGTACGTCCCCTTCTTCCTCTTCCATTTTAAGTAATCTTCAAATATTTTTCGATGGTCAAAAGCGAAATCAGCATTTCTAGCTTCACTTATCTTAACCCACATAGCTTCAGTTTCGGGAGAATTTTTTGTTAAACTCGTCTTTGGCTTACATATAAAGACTACGCTAACCACATGCCCCCTTGGGTCTCTACCTTTCTTCGAATACACACCAAGAATTTCCTTTGGCTCAACCTTAATTCCAGTCTCTTCAAAAGTTTCCCTAACAACACAATCTTCAACCGATTCCCCATACTTTAAATGCCCTCCAGGAAAAGCAAACTTTCCAATAAAAGGTGGAATTTTCCTTTTAACGAGTAAAATTTTTCCGCCTTTCTCCGCTATACAATCAACAGCTACTCTTGTATAAGGAAACAGCATCAATCCTCACCTTTACTAACTATGAAGATACCATCTTGAAAAACCCTTCTGTCTTTCCCAACAATCCTTGTAGCTTGCTCTATATTGCCAGCAGTTTGTCCAACAGCATCTATATCTATACCAGAAACTATTATTTCTTGTCCTTTTACTTCAACCTTAACGTTTCCAACAATTTTTGCTTCTCTTGGCTTTCTTTCTCCGAGAAAATTTTGAATTATAACTCTGTCTCCTTCAACTTTAACGCTTATTGGAAAGTGCGAATAGATTATTTTCAGCTTATAAACATAGCCTTTAGTTACACCTTCAATCATGTTTCTTATGTGAGCTGCTATAGTTCCAGCAATAGCTTTTATTTTTCTTCTTTCGTTTTCTGTAAAAACTCTAACTTTTCCTTCTGTAAGCTCTATTTTAACGTCTTTCGGTATTATAAAACTTTTTTCTAATTCGCCTTTTGGGCCAGCAACCTTTACTTTGTTTCCAGCAATCTCAACCTTTACTTCTCCTGGAACTTTAACCTCTTTAACGAACATGCTAATCACTAATAACAATAAGCTAACAATTTTCCTCCTATATGTAGGCTTTTAGCTGTTTTATGGTCCATCACACCTTTGCTCGTTGTTAGTATTAAAATACCGACATCTCTAGCNGGCAAAAACCTTTTCTCCCACTTTTCAAACTCATCAACTTTAACACTAAATCTAGGTTTGATTACATTCGTATCTATAATCTTTCCCTTCAACTCAATTTTGAAAAATTCCGGACTTACCGTCATGNATTAGCTCATAAGCTCCTATGTAATCATGCTGCTGCAAAACTTTCAGAACTCTCTCTATCAATTTACTAGCTTTTACAAAACATTCCTTCTTCCCAATTCTATCTGCATTCTTTATTGCACTTAATGCATCCGCCAATAAATCGTGCCTCATAACTAAACATTTTGGTTTGAAAGTTTAAAATTATTTACCGTCATTACATCTAACATAAATTTTAAGAAATTTATCTTTAATTGGAGTGGAAAATATGGAGAAATTGATTTCAATGAGAGAAATAACCTTTCAAGATTATAAGGAATTCATAAAAATCCACAAGGAGGTAGAAATAGAAGATGTAAAACTTACTATTGGTACTCCAAAGAAGATTAAAGAATTGCAACCTAAAAATTTTACCTTAGAGTCAACCACAGTATGGTCTTTTCCGGAAAGAGGCACATGGGCAACCCACTATCTCAATTCAAAATATAGGGGAAATTGGGCTCCGCAAATACCCAGAAATTTGATATTGAAATATACAAANGAGGGAGATGTTGTTTTAGATCCAATGGTAGGTTCTGGTACTACTGCTATTGAATGTAAATTNTTAGGAAGAAANTGTATAGCTGTTGACATAAACCCTAATGCAATAATGATCACTTTNGATAGATTGAATTTCGATACGCTTGCAGAGTTACCCAAATGTTGGATTAGAACTTTTGTTGGAGATGCCAGAAACCTAAATTTGATAGATGATGAATCGATAGACCTGATAGCAACGCATCCACCATATGTTAGTATAATACCTTATACGAAGGACAGAATAGAAGGAGATTTGTCAAATATAAGAAGTGTGGACAAATTTGTAGAAGAAATGGAAAAAGTCGCAAAAGAATTTTTTAGAGTCTTAAAGCCGGGAAAATACTGTGCAATACTAATAGGTGACACTAGAAGACACAAACACTATGTTCCTGTCGCTTTTAGAGTTATGCAAGCTTTTCTTAAAGTAGGATTTATCTTAAAGGAAGATATCATCAAGATTCAATGGAATACTAAAACCACAAGAGAGAAATGGAAAGGCACATACGAATTTTATAAAATAGCACATGAGCATTTGTTCGTATTTAGAAAGCCTCAGAAGAATGAAAACTTGGAGAAATTTAAAGAAAGTAGTAAATGGTAAAATTATCTGCCTCTTTTTCTTGGAACCACATCTAAATTTGCTCTTATAAGGGCTTCTACCAGATGCACTCCACTAGCTATCTCACAAAATAATGAAATGGCAAGCTCGCTGCCCTCTCTTCCCTTCGGTACAATAATGTTATGTCGTTTAAGAATTTTATCTAATTGCTCCTGCTTCTTCTGAGGACGACCTTTGAAATTTATGCCTTCTTGCTCAAGTATCCATTTAAGTGCATATAGAATGTACTCCAAGTTATACCCAGGTAAATCTTTGACATCATCCGAATATTTTCGATAAACCTCATCAACTGGTTCACCATTCCACACTTCAATTATCGCATCAAAAACTTTCATAGCCTTTTCTCTATTTGCACATAATTTTCCGTAAAAATCTATAGCAAATGTGCGTGTTTTGGTGTAATCGAACGTAATGGCTTTAATGAAAAAATTGTCTTAACTTTGAAATCTTCAGCCGATTTAGTGTTCTCGGTTTTTAAAATATACCATCCATTTGACAATTTTATTATATCTTTAATTTTCTTTCCACGAAATTTCTCTCCTATTTCTAGTTTTACCATTCTCCTCAACCCTACCTATTAACTCATGCGCCAGCCGGGATTTGAACCCGGGCTCCGAGCTTGGAAGGCTCGTGTCCTACCAGGCTAGACGACTGGCGCATTATTATTGTTATTTGTTCGAAATCTAAAAATTTTTATGGACAGAGAGAAATTCATAAGGAAAAAGCTTAAAGAGTTGAAAGAGAGGTTTCCAGATATTGATGAGAAAGCTTTAGAAAGAGAGTTGATTCCTTTAGAAGGTAGAGAAATTGGAATAAAAACAAAAAGGAAAAAGATTTAGAGTTTGTAACCAATTTTTCTCAAGAATTCTTTCCTTTCTTGAATTTCTTTTTCTCCTTCTATTCCTTTTGATTTAAAGCCATCTACTACTCCAAGAATTGCTCTTCCCTGCTCAGTTTCCGCAATAATAACTTGAACTGGATTTCCTGTTGCGCAGTAAATGCTTGCTACCTCTGGTACCTCTTTCAACCTTGGAACAACATTAATTGGATAGGCGTTTCTCATGAAAATTAAGAAGGTATGGCCTGCAGCAATTTCCATCAGTTTTTCTGTAGCTAATTTTTCTAATTCTTCATCATTACCACTATGCCTTATTAAACATAGTCCTGAAGCTTCTGCAAAAGCTATTCCAAACTTAATATTTGGAACACAATTTACTAAACATTCATGAATGTCCTCTACTGTCTTTATGAATCCTGCATGCCCAATTATAACTTGAGTATCTTTTGGAACTTCAATGTTAACAACCTTTATTTCTACCATATTTTTCGTAAGAATAGAAATTTTTTAAATTTAGGAGGAAACTTTTTTTAACTTGTCAACGACTCAATAAATTTCTGAAAGTTTTTATCCTTCTCCAAAACTCTAAAGAAAGGTAAAAATTCAGTTTTAATTTTTTTAGTAGAGCAATTCAAAATTTTTGAAAGCTTTTTTAACTTCTCTCTTTCTTCNTCCCTCGCTTCTTTNCTAGCTGCAAGATATCTTAATTTAGCTGGAAATTGATATTTCGTGAACTTTCTGTACATTTCATTTTTCGCCATAGAAACACCAGCTGTCATTAAGTCATTCATATATCTCATAAGCTTCCAGTAATTCCTGCTAATTATTCTAGCTCTAAACAAATCTGCCTTAGCCAAAGCNTCGTAAGCCCTTGCTATCTCTTCCGCTTTTTCATATTCATTCGGAATGTTCTCCTCTATCCACCACATGATATTTTCTGGCTCTAAATCAACGTTAGCGATGCTCAACTTTGCTCCCATGAACGAACTAGTCTTAAACAAAATTTTTAGAGCCTCAAACATATCTCTTTCCCTCTCTCTATAACCGAGAGCTTCCAAATCTTTCAACGTTATTTTCTTCTTCCCCCTCGCAATAGTTTCCAAATCGTTTATGGCTGCTCTCAAATCTCCCTCGCTCCTTTTCGCTAATTGATTCAAAACTTCTTTCTCATACTCTATTCCTTCTTTTTCACAAATCTCCCTTAACTTCTTCTCAATATCCCAAACTGGTATATCTCCAAAGGGAATTAGCTCGCAATACTCTCTCAAAATTCTCAATTTTGGATCGTAAGGATCGTTTGCAGTCAAAACAACAGGATGTTTACTTTTTTTAATTATTTCAATTATTGCTTGAATTCCACCAGCATCTTCTCTTCCAGCAATTCCATCAACTTCGTCTATCAAAAAAATTCTACCTTTTTTGAAAAAGCTTGCGACTGCAGAAGCATGACCAAAAACTTCCTCTATTTGTTTCTTACCTCTAACATCGCTAGCATTCATTTGAATTAATTCTAGATTCTTATCATTAGCAAAAGCTTCTACCAAACAAGTTTTTCCCGTTCCTGGCTTACCATATAACAAAGCTGCTTTAGAGCCAGGCTTCCAATTTTTGTACCATTCTAAAAATTTGGCTAAAGCTTCTTTTTGATCAACGAAATCTTTCAAACTTTTTGGCCTATATTTTATCGTAAACATACTCACTTCTTTCCTTTAGTTTGAGCGTATAGCAAAAAGCTGGCAAGCAGGCTTTCAAGTTGTATTAGCTCGTTCGCTCCTTCAGAAATTCTGAAATCNATTTCTCCACACTTTTCTATCAACTCTACTTTCGCTCTGTCATCTATATTTAATGAAGGAATTTGTCTATGAATTTCAGCAACTATATCGCTACCAGCCAAACCTTTCTTGATTATCATTTCCTCTAACATTTTTCTCGCTTCTAAAAATTTCCCGCTCAGAGCCAATTCAAGCATTTGTTTAACTTCTTGTGGCTTAGCTAAAGAAGCTGCCTCATAAACAACATCTTCACTTATTTTTTCTCCTAAAGCTGAAGCCGCTTGCAAGATATTTGCAGCCCTTCTCAAATCCCCTTCAGCAATCCTAACAACTGCTCTTATTCCATCTTCTGTTATCTTCAACTTTTCTCCCTTAACAATTCTATTAACAAATTCTTCAACATGCTTATCATCTAAAGCCTTAAATCTAAAAACAGCACATCTAGATTGGATCGGTTCAATAATTTTGCTAGAGTAGTTGCAAATCAATATAAATCTGGAAACGCTTG
>Ga0065719_100044_pt1 | contig 30305 bp, 26 predicted proteins | sample GBSCel85sediment_FD_59106 | JGI IMG/M metagenome (GOLD analysis project Ga0065719, IMG submission 59106) | Hot spring sediment microbial communities from Great Boiling Spring, Nevada - Cellulolytic enrichment CS 85C v3 (version 3) | ecosystem: Environmental > Aquatic > Thermal springs > Hot... | reverse complement strand
GCGCGAAAAGATCCGGGCCTTGGCGGCAAAATACGCGGCCAAACTCCCGTGATAATCCAAATGATCGACCGCGAAATTGAGCCAAACGCCAACATTGGGACGAAATTCCTCTGTCCAAAGGAGCTGGAAGGAGCTCACCTCCAAAACCCAGGGTCTTCCCCAAACCTCCTCCACGGTCCCGATGGCTGGGCGGCCGATGTTTCCCGCCACCACCGGCTCCGCCCCCCATGCTCTTAGGATCGTGCCCACAAGCTCTGTGGTCGTGGATTTCCCGTTCGTGCCGGTGATCGCCACGATCAAACTCGGCTGAGCTACCCGATAGGCAAGCTCGATCTCCGACCAAACGGGAATGCCCTTCCTCAAGGCCTTTTGCAGGACCTCGGCGTGGGGAGGAACGCCGGGGCTTGGGACCAAAAGATCCGCGGAAAGGACCCTTTCGGTGTGGCCGCCTTCTTCGAACCTTACACCGCGTTCCTGAAGGAAATCTCTTTCCTCGGGAGAAAGGAGCCTTGCCTCAGAGAGGAAAAGCCTGGCTTTCCCGGAAAGGAATTCCACCAGGGCCCGGCCCGTCCTGCCCAGACCCAAAATGGAGATCCTCTCCGGAAGGCTCATGCGCCGCCCAAGGCCTCTTCGATCCGGCGCTCCAGCACTTGCGCAGGGGAGAATTTCTCCAGTTGCAGGTAGTATTCCGCCACCTGGACCAGGGCTTCCTCGGGGATGAGGCCGACGATTTCCGTCCCTACTACGGGGACACCGAAGCGGGCGGCTTCTCGCCGCACAAGCTCCAGAACCCGGGGAAGGGGGGTCTTTCGGAAATTCGTGAGGTTCATGGAAACTTGAACGATCCCCCGCTCCTTAAGCTCCATCCCCAGGGCCTTGACGTACCGCAGCCCGCCGGAGGAGAAGCGCACAGCTTTGGCAATCTCTTTGGCCACGCGGAGATCGGAAGTGCCCAAATTAACGTTGAAGGCGATGAGGAACTCGCGGGCTCCCACCGCGGTGACCCCTGCCGTGGGATGAACCACGGGGTCCCCGAAATCCGGAGCCCATTGAGGATCCTTGATCTTTTCGAAGAAACCCTCGAACTCGCCCTTTCGGATTTCCGAGAGGTCCGCCCGTTCCGGCCGGGTGGCGGCCTCCCCGTAGAGGTAAACGGGCACGTGAAAACGACGCCAGATCTCCGCGCCCACTTTCTTTGCGAGCTCCACGCAATCGGCCATTTTCACCCCGCGCACGGGCACAAGTGGCACCACATCCACCGCGCCCATGCGGGGGTGCTCGCCGCGGTGGTGCCGAAGATCGATGCGGGGCAAAGCTGCCTCAAACAGCCGAAACACCGCCTCGGCCACCGCCTCCGGCTCGCCCACGAACGTGAAAACGGAGCGGTGATGGTCGGGGTCGGATTGGACGTCGAGGAGAAAAACGTTGGGAACGGAGCGGATGGCCTCGGCCATGACCGCGACCGCTTCCTTATCCCGGCCTTCGGAAACGTTGGGAACGCACTCAACGAGTTTTCTCGGCATCGCGCACCACCAGGGTAATCACCGCCTCCGCCGCGGGCTCGCCCTCCACCTCCGCCTGGACTTGCGCCTGGAGGACGGGCCCGCGGCGGCGCAAGGCTTTCGCCCGGAAAGTAAGTCGATCGCCCGGGACTACGGGCCGGCGAAACCTCGCCCTCTCCACTTCCGCCAGTACCGCGAGCTTCCCCTCGCCCAAAAGCAATCCCGCGGTTTGGGCCATGCCCTCGAGGATCATTGTCCCGGGCATGACGGAGGGAAAAGGAGGCCGAAAATGGCCCTGAAAATAGGGTTCGTTGATGGTCACGCACTTTTGGGCCACGGCCTCCTCCTCAGAGCGAAGAAGGACACGGTCGATAAGGAGATAAGGGTAACCCAGGGGCAAGGCCCGCTTAAGCTCCTCGATGTCCATTAGCGGCTAGGAAAGAGATTTTGGAGGCGCTTTTCCACCTCAGAGGTCAGATCCGAGATGGCCAAAGCCCGGTAGTACATGACCACATCTTTGGTGCGCAAAACGATGTCGTACCCCTGTTCTTGGGCCACCTGTTGCGAAATCTCCAAAATTTTCGCGGCCGCAACTTGGGTGAGGAGTTGATCCACCTGCTGGAACGCGGTTTGCAGCTGCTGGAGCTGGTTGGAAAAGGCGTTGTAATCGAGGATGGTCACCTGGGCCTGTTTAACAAGGTTTTGGACCTGATCCGCCAGGGGTTTTGCTTGATCCTTTAAGTTCTGGAGATCCGCGCGAAGGTTGGCAAATCCCGGGGAGGCGATCATCTTGTCCAGCATGGACATGTTCACCTGAACCTGAGCCTGCAGGTACTCCGCGGCGAGCTTGGCGTACTCTTGTTGGTAGGTATCGGCTTTGACCTGTCCTTGGGCGTATCTGGCCTGGAGATCCTGGATGGCCTGGGCCTTCGCCTGTAGGGCATTGCGCTCCGCGGCCACTTGGGGGAGAAAAACCCGGGTGAAAAGGCTTTCCGCGTCCACGATCCCGATCTTTAGGCTGACGCCCGTCGAGCCTTGAGATAGGCTCTCAACCTTCCCCTCCAAGGCCTGCACCCGGGCTTGGAGGGCCCCGAGGTCCTTGGCGAGCCCGGTGGTGTCTGTACCTTTAGGCCCGAACAACATTCCACCCACGATCCCGCCGACGAATCCCAGGATCAAGGATCCCAGAACACCGACCACCACAAAAATCGCGACCTTGCTGTTCATTTCTCCTCCTTAAGCGCTCAGAACATTGGGCTCATCCCAAACTCAAAGGCCGGAACCCAGGTGGGTTCGCGGTCATTGGGCCAGGATGCGGAAAGACGCACGAACATTCCGCCTAAGTTCACCGCCACTTCCATTCCCGGTGCGGCCTTCACGGTCCCGCTTTGCAAATCCACGCCGAAATCGAAAAATGGGGCGAACCAAGCCCCTTGGGCAAGCTCCACCCGAAATTCCGCGTTCAAAAGGAACATCCTGTCCGTCGTGATTTTTTTCGCCCCTCGCACGGAATCCACGCCACCTAAGGAGAACATGTATTCGGCGGGGAGATCCCAGCCGAGCCTACCCAGGGCCCGCATGGCCAACGCACAGCGATAATCGCCAAGATCGAACGGCCAGAATCGGGAAATCTCGGCGAGTGCGGAAAGGTACTCTACTCCGGGAGCAAACGTTCCCGCTTTCTCCAAAGAGATTTGGGCCCGCTGCCCAGCCCTCGGGAAAAACGGGCTATCCCGATCGTCGAAAACCACGCCCAAGCTCAGGGCATTTCTGGGAGGGAGAGCCTCGCCGGAGAGCTTCGTAGTGCCCTCCGCGGTAAAGCCAAGCGTCAGGTTCAAATAGTCCGCAACCGGATAAGAAACCTGCGCCCTTCCCCCGAGGGTAAGTCGCTCTTCCTCCTCTTTGCGGTAAAGGTCGAGCTCGACCTGGGTAAAAATGGGGAAAGAGCGGCCCACGTAGCTGAGATTCCAGGTGGTTTCTTTACTTCCCGTGAGCCCGCGGGAAAGGGTAAGGGAGAGGTCCTGAGCGGTGCCGAAGAGGTTCTTCTGGGCGTAGGTGAGGTTTCCTACAAAACCGCCAGCCTCCGGGGAAAAGCTCACGGAACCCTGGATGCTCCCAAGCTTTTCGAGTTCCTTTACTTCTACGGTGAGCAACACTTTTTCGCCCTCCCAAGAGGGGGTGAGAAGGACTTCGCTGAAATAACCGAGGGCCATGAGGGATTGCTGGGCCACGGCGAGCCTGGCTTCGCTGAGGATTTGTCCGGGGCGGAGACCCAAAACCCGGAGGATCACCCATTCCGCGGTCCGGGTATTCCCCTTCACCTCAATCCGTCCGATTTCCCCTTCCCGCACGCGGACCCGGAGGACCCCGTTTTCCACTCCTTCTCCCACGAAATCCACGAGGAAATACCCCTCCCGCTGGTAGTAATCGAAAAGAGGCCGGAGGGCCCGCAAAACCGCAGCGTTGGTGACAACCCCTTGAGGAATAGGTTCCAACAGGGCTCGCGCTTTTTCCGTGGGAAGCAGGGTCACCCCGACCAAGGAAATCCCGGAAATCGAGGTTGGTTCGGGAAGGACCACGCGCTCCGCCAACTCCCAAACGAGCTTCACCCCGCCTGGCGCAAGTTCCGGAACAACTTTGGCTTCGGAAACGTAGACCGAGCGGGAAAGGCGCTGGAGGCTCTCCCGAATTTGGGAGATGCGTCCGACTTCGCCCAGAGGAACCGTAATGAGATCGCGGATTTCCTCTTGGGAAATGGTGGAGAGGCCCCGGAATTCGTGGGCCACCACGGGAAGCTCCTCGAAACGGATCACGAGCTTTGCCTCCGGGATGACCTCGCTTACCTGGACCGTGCCCAAATCCTTTTTCTGGTACTCCTCCAGCACGGCCTGAAGGCCTTCTTGAAGCTTTTTGGCGTTGAGAACTTCTCCGGGCTTGATCCCGCGCTCGGCGAGGATCTCGCGCACCTTCTCCGCGTAGACCCGCGGGGGATTGAAGAGCTGACTAATCCAGATTTGGATCCACGACCAAAGGGTCTTCCCGCCCCGCGGCTCTTCAGGAACGCCAAGAATGACAACGTCCTCGATCTTCGGGTACTCCACTAGGCGGTAGCGCACCACCACCTTGTCCTCTTCCAAACTGACCTCGGGCGTGACCTGAGCAAAATAACCCATCTCTTCCAGGGCCTTAGCTCCGGCCAAAACCTTCTCTCGATCCACCACATCCCCTTCCCTGAATCCCAGCTTTCCCAGGATTTCCTGCGTAGAGATGTGCGTGTTTCCCACGATTTCCAGGCGTTCCACGGGGAAAGTCTGGGCCCAAGCAAGAACGCTCAAGAACCCGAAAAGCAAAAAGAGCCACAGTTTCACGGCATCCCCTCCTCCGGAAAGGCCCGGAATTGTAAGGCCTCAGCCACGTGTTCGGCCCTGATCGTATCGGAGCCGGAAAGATCCGCAATGGTGCGAGCCACCTTGAGGGTGCGCACATAGCCCCGGCCGGTGAGGGCGAAGTGCTCAATGGCCCTGGCCAAAAGGTCCTTGGCTTCCGGGGAAAGAACGCAGTACTTTTTCACTTCCTTTGGCCCCATTTCCGCGTTGGTGTGGATTTTTCCCGCGAACCTTCGTGCTTGAATTTCCCTTGCCTCTACGACCCTCTTTCGCACAGCTTCCGAGGGCTCCCCTCCTCCTTCGCCCAAAAGCTCCTCTTTGGTTAGCCGGGGAACATGCACAAAGAGGTCGATACGATCCAAAAACGGCCCGGAGAGTTTCTTGCGGTATTGGACAATCTCATGAGGCCGGCACCGGCACGGCCGAAGCGGATCGCCAAAATAACCGCACGGGCAAGGGTTCATGGCCCCCACAAGCATGAACGAGGCGGGGAAGGTCACGCTCACCCCGGCCCGCACCACCGTGATCCGCCGCTCCTCAAGTGGCTGGCGGAGGGCCTCCAAGACCTTGCGATCGAACTCGGGAAGCTCGTCGAGGAAAAGGACGCCGTGATGGGCGAGGCTGATTTCTCCAGGAACGGGGATCCCATGGCCCCCACCCACCATGCCCACATAGGAGACCGTGTGATGGGGCGCGCGAAATGGCCGCCAGCGCAAAAGGGGTTGTTTTGGGGAAAGAAGGCCAGCCACGGAGTGGATGCGGCTCACCTCCAAGGCCTCGTCGAAGGAAAGAGGCGGGAGGATTCCGGGAAGGCAGCGGGCAAGGAGGGATTTTCCTGCTCCGGGCGGGCCAACCATAAGGAGGTGATGGCCACCGGCGGCGGCAATCTCCAGGGCCCTCCGGGCATGCTCCTGGCCCTTCACCAGGGAAAGATCGAGCCAATCCGGCGGGGGAGCCTCGGGAATGATCCTAGGCGCGGGGGCGATCTCCATTTCTCCCCGCAAAAAGGCCACCACTTCCCTTAAGTTCCCCACGGGGAAAACCTGGAGGCCATCCACCAAAGCCGCCTCGGGAGCGGAATCCTTGGCCACGATCATCCGGGTAATCCCTGCCTCCTTCGCGGCTAGGGCCACGGCCAACGCACCCCGCACCGGCCGCACCTCGCCATCCAGGGAAAGCTCGCCCAGGAATACAGCATTCTCCGCCCCGTCCGCTCGGATCTGTCCGGTGGCCAAAAGGAGGGAGACGGCTAATGCCAGATCAAATCCCGCACCTTCTTTGCGCAGATCTGCTGGGGCCAAATTTGCGGTGATGCGAAGCTGAGGGAACTCCAAGCCCAAATTGCGGAAGGCTGCGCGAATCCGGTCCCGCGCCTCGGAAACCTCCTTTTCAGGAAGCCCAACGATGGCAAAACCCGGAAGGCCCGGGCCCACATCGCACTGGACCTCCACAAGCCGCGCCTCTACCCCGTAAGGGGTTCCGCTAAGCACCCTCGCGAACATCCTCTTCTCCGAAGGCCCCGCGGATGTGGCGAATTCCTTCGGCCGTTACAGCCACCACATCGAACCGCACGGGAACCGGGGGTTTTCCGGAAAGAAAGGCCTGGGCTGAGCGCCAAAGGTGGGCACGCTTTTTCTTGTCCACCGCTTCCTCCGGCCGGGCGAAATCCTCCTTTTCCCGGGCTTTTACCTCCACGAAAACGAGGGTATCCCCGTCTTTCGCGATGATATCCACCTCGCCGCCGCGCCAGCGCCAGTTGCGGGCGACGATGCGCATTCCCTGAGCCCGTAGGAACTGCGCAGCCAGCTCCTCGGCCCTTTTACCCTCCATACCCAGATCTTACAGGATTGGCCCAAGAAGGAGCCCAGGGCGTATACTGCTAAGAGTTATGCGGATCCTCATTCGCGGGGTAGCGGTGATTCCTCGACCGGAGGTCGGGGTCATTCCCAAAGCCGACGTGGTCATCGAGGGCCGGCGCTTCTCCGCCGTGGTGGTGGGTGAGGAAGTCCAGGGACCCTTCGATCGCGTGATCGAAGGGGAAGGAAAGCTCCTCATCCCTGGGCTCGTGAACGCCCACACCCATTTGGCCATGACCCTCTTTCGGGGTCTTGCCCAGGACCGCCCCCTCATGGATTGGCTGGAAAAGGAAGTCTGGCCGCGGGAAAAGAAGCTCAGCGGCGAGATCGTGCACTGGTTTTCCCTCCTTGGCCTTGTGGAGATGATCCGCAGCGGGACCACGGCTTTTGCCGACATGTACTTCTTCATGGAGGAAGTAGCGGAGGCGGTGGAGAAGGCCGGGGTACGGGCCGTGCTCTCCTACGGAATCATCGCGCCCACAGCGGAGCGCCTCGAGCCCGAGCTGAAAAAGGCGGAAAACTTTGCGCGGGAGTGGGATGGGAAGGCAGAAGGCCGCATCCGTGCCGCTCTTTCTCCCCATGCGCCCTACACCTGCGGCCCCGAGGTGTGGAAGAAAGCCGTGGCCCTTTGTCGGGAGCTGCGCATTCCCATTCACACCCACCTTGCCGAGACCGCGGAGGAAGTGGCCCGCTGGCAAAAGGAAAAAGGGCGTTCGCCGGTGGAATGGCTAGAGGAACTCGGGGTATTCGGCGTTCCCACCCTGGCCGCGCATTGCGTCCATCTTTCCGAAAAGGACATGGAGATCCTCGCCGCCCATGGGGTAAGTGCCGTGCACTGCCCCACTTCAAATCTGAAATTGGCTTGCGGTATTGCGCCGGTGGTGGAGATGTTGAAAAGCGGGGTAAACGTCTGTTTAGGAACGGATGGTGCAGGTTCCGCAGGCGACCTCAATATGATCGAGGAGATGCGGCTTGCGGCCCTTTTGGCCAAGGTGAAGAGCGGCGATCCCCAGGTTCTTGCCGCACCGGAGGCTTTGAGCTTGGCCACCTGGCGGGGCGCAGCAGCCCTTGGCTGGGGAAAGGAATTGGGTACAATCGAGCCCGGCCGGCGAGCCGACGGAGTGATGATCCGATTGGATCAAGCTCATCTCGTCCCAGATCACGATCTTTTGGCGAATTTGGTGTATGCCGCTCAGGGAGCTGATGTGGACACGGTTTTCGTGGACGGCCGTTTCCTCCTTTTGGAGGGAGAATTGCAAACCCTGGACGAGGAGAAGATCATCGGGCGTTGCCGGGAGCTTGCCGCCAAATTCCGGTAAATACGAACCCTTTTCCCAAGCGCCGGGAAAAGGGCGATTGGGGGTGAGAACGTGGCGCTTTCCAAGGAGAAAAAGCAGGAGATCATCGCGAAGTTTGCTAAAGACCCGAACGACACCGGGTCGGTGGAAGTGCAAGTGGCTTTGCTTACGGCGAGGATTGAACAGCTCACCGAACACCTGAAAGTGCACCGGAAAGATTTCCATTCCCGTCGGGGCCTTTACATCCTCGTGGGCCGGCGCCGCCGACTCCTTCAATATTTGGCCAAAAAGGACCCGGCCCGCTACCGCCGCCTGATCCAGGAGCTCAATATCCGGGGGATCTAAAAATGCCGGAAGTTCAAAGGGAAATCGGTGGAAAAATTGTAAAGCTGGAGACAGGGAGCCTGGCCCGCCAGGCCAGTGCCGCCGTCCTCGTCACCTGGGGCGACACCAAGGTCCTCGTGACTGTGGTGTGCCAACCCCTCACCCAGGATCCTGGGTATTTCCCCCTTCGCGTGGATTTCGAGGAGCGCTTCTACGCGGGTGGAAAAATCCCGGGCGGCTTTTTCAAAAGGGAGGGAAAACCCTCTGATGAGGCGATCCTTGCCGCCCGGCTCATTGACCGGCCAATCCGGCCCCTCTTTCCCAAAGGCTACAAAGAGGAAGTCCACGTCGTGGCCACAGTCCTTTCCGCGGAGAAGGATGCTCCGCCGGATGTGGCTGGTTTACTGGGGGCTTCTGCGGCCCTCATGCTCTCCCCTGCGCCGTTCCTCGGCCCAGTAGCCGGCGTGCGCGTGGGCCTCAAAGACGGCCAGTTCATCCTCCATCCCTCTGACCACGATCGGGAAACCGGGCTTATGGACATCGTCGTGGCTGGAACAAAACAGACCGTCACCATGGTGGAGGGGCTGATGAAGGAGGTGGACGAGGAAGACGTCGTGCGCGCCATTTCTCTCGCCCATGAGGAAATCCAAAAACTCATCGCCCTTCAGGAAGAGCTTGTGGCCCAAGTCTCGGTAACCAAGAAAGAAGTGCCCCCACCGGATCCTCTGGAAGCGGAAGTGCGGGAAAAGGTGAAGGCCCGGGTTTGGGAGCGCTTTGCGGAGCTCAAGCGCGCACCGGGAAAGAAAGCCCGGGATCAGCTGGCCGAGGCTCTCGCCGAGGAAGCCGCGGAAGCTTTGGCCCAGGAGTATCCGGAGGAAGAGCGCGAAAAGATCAAGAATCTAGCCAAGGCGGTCTTCGACGATGTGTACCGGGAGTATGTGCGCTGGTCCATTTTGGAGCTTGGTGAGCGCATGGACGGCCGCCGGCCTGAGGAAATCCGGCCCATTTCCATTCAGGTGGGTCTCCTGCCCCGGGTGCACGGCTCAGCCCTTTTCACCCGTGGGGAGACGCAGTCCCTGGGGACCTGTACCCTCGGCGCCACAAGAAAAGACGCGCAAATCATTGATCTCATGATGGAGGAGGGCCTCAAGCGCTTCATGTTTCACTACAACTTCCCGCCCTTCTGCACGGGTGAGGCCGGCAGGATCGGCGCTCCCTCCCGGCGGGAAATTGGGCATGGGAAGCTCGCGGAAAACGCCCTCCTTGCGGTCATCCCCTCGGAGGAGGAATTCCCCTACATCATCCGCGTGGTCTCGGAAATCCTGGAGTCCAACGGCTCCTCCTCCATGGCCTCCGTTTGCTCGGGGTGTCTGGCGATGATGGATGCGGGGGTGCCCCTCAAGGCCCANGTGGCGGGAGTGGCCATGGGGCTTGTTACGGACTCNGCTACCGGCAGATACCGGATCCTCACGGACATNATCGGTCTTGAGGACCACTTTGGCGATATGGACTTCAAGGTGGCGGGGACCCGTAAAGGGGTGACGGCGTTCCAATTGGACGTGAAGACCGGCGGGCTCACTCCGGAACTCATGCGTGAGGCCTTGGCCCAGGCCCGCGCGGCGCGCATGTACATCCTCGACCTCATGGAGAAGGCTCTGCCCGGTCCCAGACCGGCCCTCTCGCCCTACGCTCCGTACTTAGACGTGATCAAGATCAACCCCGAAAAAATCGGGCTTGTCATCGGCCCCGGCGGCCGAACGATCCGAAAAATCCAGGACGAAAGCAAAACCCAAATCGAGATCGAGGACGACGGAACGGTGAAGATCGTGGGCGAGGGTCCCGCCTCCGTGCAGAAAGCCAAAGAGATGATTCAGGAGCTCACCGAGGACCTGGAAGTTGGGATGACCTTCCGTGGCCGCGTGATCAAGATTGTGCCCTTCGGCGCCATCGTGGAAGTCCGCCCCGGCGTGGAAGGGCTCATCCACATCTCCAACCTCGCCGAAGGCTTCGTGAAAAAGGTGGAGGACGTGGTGAAAGTGGGGGACGAGGTCACGGTCGAGGTGATCGGCACCGACGATCTTGGCCGGCCGCGTTTCAANCTGNTCCAGGAAAAACCCACNCTCAAAGTGGGAGACATCGTCCCGGGCAAGGTCACCAACGTGGTGGACTACGGAATTTTCGTGGANATCGCGCCGGGAATCCGCGGACTTGTTCACCGCTCTCGGTTAGGCACGAATGAAGACCCGGCCAAAGTGGCGAAAAAAGGCGATCGTATGCTCGTAGAGATCGTGGAGATCGACGAGGAGGGCCGCTACAAACTCCGCCGGGTTGTGCCCAAAGGCCCCGTGCGCATCGATTCCAAATAATGACGGAAATTTATCCCGGCTGCTTTTCGGGGAAAAATCCCGCGGGACTTAGTGTTGTTATCGAGCCCATGAAGGGCTTCCGCGCGGTGGCTCTCGGCCTTTGGATCCGGGCCGGCGGCCGCGAGGACCCTCCCGGAAAAGAGGGACTAGCTCACTTTGTGGAGCACATGACCTTCAAAGGCACCACCAAACACTCTGCCTGGGAAATTGCCCAAAACATCGATGAGTTGGGAGGGCATCTCAACGCCGCCACCACCCCAGAATACACATTTTTCTACACCGAAGTCCTAAATACCCATGTCGCCGCGGCCCTGGAAATAATGCACGAGCTTGTCACCATGCCGAAATTCGCGCCGGAGGATCTCGCAAGGGAGAGAGTGGTGATCGCCGAGGAAATCCGCAGCGCCGAGGATGATCCAGAGGATGTGGTCTTCAGGCTCTTGGGCGAAACCCTTTGGTCGGACCAGCACCCTTTGGGAAAGCCTGTGATCGGAAGACTCGAAAGCGTGAGCAAAATCGCTTTGGACGATCTTTGGGATTTCTTTCACCGCCACTACTACCCCGGCGGGATGGTCCTTGTAGCCTGCGGTGGGGTCAGTCCCGAAGCTTTCCTTGAGCTTTCCATGGTCTTCAGCGGCAACAAGAAAGGAAACGAGGTAAGCCGGACACCCCCTTCCCCGGGAGCGGGTTTGGCCCTGGCGGAAAAAGAAATTCAGCAGGTACATTTGGCCTTAGGATTCCCCACGGTGCACGCGGCGGCACCTGAACGCTACACCCTGGAGGTCCTTAACTCCATCCTGGGCGGCGGTGTAAGCTCCCGCCTTTTCCAGCGCCTGCGGGAGGAAATGGGCTTGGTGTATGCGGTGTTTTCGGCCACCGCTTATTTTTCGGATGCGGGGGTCATTTCCATTTACGCTGCCTGCGAAGAGCGAAAACTTCCGCAGGTGGCTGAAGCTATTTGGACGGAAATTCGAAGCCTTGCCCAAACCCCTCCGCCCAAAGAGGAGGTGGAGCGGGCCGTTCGGCGGCTTTCCAATGCTTTTCTCCTCAATTTGGATGACCCGAGCGGTCGGATGGTGCGCCTGGGAACCGTAGCTGCCCTGGGCCGAACTCCCATTTCCCCGGATGAAGTCCTGAAAAAATTCTCCGCGGTAACACCGGAAGCCGTCCAAGAACTGGCCCAAAAATTTTTGCAACCTGAGAAAGCCGCCTGGGCAGCGGTAGGCCCCTCGGCGAGACGCATTCGCCGGGCCCTAAAGAGCTTCGTGGAGGTGGAGGTTTGAAAATCGCCCTTTATCCAGGGAGCTTCGATCCCATCACCTATGGGCACATCGATATCCTGCGCCGCGCAAAAAGGCTTTTCGACAAATTGATCGTGGCCGTGGTGGAAAACCCCAGAAAAACACCGCTTTTCACCGCAGAAGAACGAAAACGCCTGGTGGAAGAGGCCTTAAAGGAAGAGGGGATTTGCGGGGTAGAAGTGATCACCTATTCCGGGCTTCTCATCGAGTGCGCAAAAAGGGTGGGGGCGGTGGCGGTGGTGCGGGGCCTGCGGGCCACTTCCGACTTCGATTACGAGTTCCAGCTTGCGCTTACCAACCGCGACCTCGATAGCGATATCGAGACCGTGTTTTTCATGACCGCCGGCCAGTATTCCTTCCTTTCCTCCTCCATCGTGAAGGAGATCAAGCTCTACGGCGGCGATGTCTCGAAATTCGTCCCGCGCTGCGTAGAGAAGGCTTTGGAGGAGAAATTTCGAGCGTTAGGGAAGAAGCCCGACCCGCAAACTCTATCCTAGCGCTGGCAGCGGGGGCAAAAATACGTTCCCCGGCCGCCAAGCTCGATCCGCTCGATCGGCGTTCCACACCGAAGGCAAGGAAGGCCCTCCCGGCCATAAACTTGGGGCTCATAGTCCCCGCTTTCGCCTTCAGGCGTGCGATAGGCTTTATCCTCTAGCGTGGTTCCCATGGCATCTAGGGCCTCGCGGAGCACCCGGTGGATCGCGTCCTTGAGCTTGGCCACCTCCCTCTTTTTGAGGGAAGAGGCGGGCCTCCGCGGGTCGATTCCCGCTAGGAAAAGGGCCTCAGAGGCATAAATATTTCCCAGGCCCGCGATATTCCGCTGGTCCAGAAGCCACAATTTGATGGGTGCCCGGCTCTTTAGCAGCGCCTCATCCAAAAAGGACAGGTCCCCCAGGGCATCGGGCCCCAAGGGTTCGGAAAACTCCTCCACTACCTCCGCTGTGCCCAGCCTTCTTGGGTCGATAAAAAGGAGGGTGCCCTCGGAAAACCGCAAGATGAGCCGTGTATGTTTGGAAATTTCCGAAAGAGAATGCGTCCAAAATAGGTGGCCGGACATGCGCAGGTGCAAAACTAGTTTCCTTTCCCCAAGATCGAAAATGATGTACTTCCCTTTGCGCAAAAGTTCCAAAACCCTCGCTGGAAGCGCAAGGTTTTGGGGAACGTGTCCAAGCTTGGGATCAAGAGCCTCCACCTCCACAATCTCTTTTCCCACAACTTTGGGGTGCAGGATCCGCACGGTGTTTTCAACCTCGGGAAGCTCGGGCATAGGTTAGCGGCTGAAAACTAGTTCTCCTCCCACGAATGTGGCCTCCACCTGGATCTTCTCCCACGGCATTTTCTCGGGATCACCCGAAAGCACTACCAAATCCGCCCACTTCCCCGGCGAAAGGTCGCCCAATTTATCCTCGGCGAAGGCGGCGTATGCCGAGCCGAAAGTATAAGCACGGACCGCTTCCTCCCAGGTGACTTTTTGGTATGGATGTGGGGGATTGAGGGCAAGACCAATGCCATAAAGAGGGCCCATGGGCATTCCATCCGAGCCGAAAGCCAAGGGAATGCCGCGCTCCAATACCCAACGATGGGGGTCGATGCGGGAATCCCGTGCTGGACCTAACCGATCTTCGTACATCTTCCCTGGCCCAGACCACTGAAGGAAATTGGGCTGCATGGAAGCGATGAGCCCCAGGGTTTTCATGCGATCGAGCTGAGCGGGCAGAGGAAGCTCCAGGTGCTCGATGCGGTGGCGATCGTGGAGCCCAGCTCCCGCCAGCCGGGCCGCCGCCAACACCTCCTCGATGGCCCGGTCCCCAATGGCGTGAATGGCCATGGGAAGCTCGGCCTCCATGGCTTTCCGCCAAAGGCGGGCCAGTTCCCCCCTCCCCAAAAGCACGCGGCCTTTCCCCATCTCCGCCCGATAGGGCTCGAATAGAGCGGCGGTTTTCGCGCCGATGGATCCGTCTACAAACACTTTTACGCCCACCACGCGCAAGAAATCCGAGCCAAACCCCTTCCGAATGCCAAGCGCCGAAAGATGGGGAAGAGCTTCCACCGGGAGATAGGAAAAAATGCGGGTGCGCAGAAGCCCTCGGCGTTCGGCTATTTGGTACACGGAAAGATCCTGAAGGCCAGACATATCCGTGACCGCAGTAATTCCTAGGCTTGCGGCAAAGCGTGAGGCTTCAGCGGCGGCTTCTACCAATGTTTCCCTCTCCGGCCGGACCAAAGAAAGGACCTCGGTTACCGCTTCTTCCCAGAGGTGACCACGCTCGCGATCCACAAACTGCCCTTCAGGCCGCACACAGCGGGCAAGAGCCAAGGTATTGGCCACCATCATGTGGCCATCTACCCGCACCGCGCAACAGGGTTGCTTAGGTACAGCCCGATCCAAATCCGCGCGCTCCAAATAGCGGCGTTCGGGCCAGCGGGATTCATCCCACCCCCGGCCCACCACCCACTCGCCCGGCCGCGCCTCCGCCCGGGCCCTGAGCATTTCCAACGCCTCACTGAGGCTTCGTGCTCCCGAAAGATCCACGAAAAAGGTGCGATCAAGGCCCACCTTGAGGAAATGGACGTGCCCATCGAAAAAGCCGGGGAGAAGGGGCCGCCCCTCAAGGGGAAATAGTCTGGTTTGCGGGCCACGCAACTTAAGGATTTCCGAGCTTTTTCCAACTGCCACGATTTTCCCACAGCGCACGGCAAGAGCATCTGCGCCCTCCGCCCCGTGAATTGGACCGCCGTGGAGAATCAGATCAGCAGCCATCACGGCATTATATAAACCCTAGGAAGGATTGGCACTTCCGGCTAGGATTACGGGCCATGGCCGAAGTACTGTTGCCCGATAACGGCGGAATTCTCGTAGCCGCGGAAATCCTTAGGCACGGCGGCCTTGTGGCTTTTCCCACAGAGACTGTTTATGGTCTTGGTGCGGACGCCTTCAATGCCCGGGCAGTGGCCAAAATTTTCGCGGTGAAAGGCCGGCCCCAGTTCGATCCGATCATCGTTCATGTCGCCGATCCCGCGGAAGCGGAGAAGCTTTGGCAGGAAATTCCACCATTAGCAAAGAGGCTTATAGAGAAGTTCTGGCCAGGGCCCCTGACCTTGGTCCTTCCCAAGCGGGATATCGTTCCGGACATAGTTACGGCGGGTTTACCCACGGTAGCGGTGCGCATGCCTTCCCACCCTGTGGCTCTTTCCCTCATACGGGCCGCGGGAAGGCCGGTGGCCGCGCCCAGCGCTAACCGTTTCGGCCGTCTCTCCCCTACCCATCACGAAGCGGTGCTGGAGCAATTGGGCGAAAGTATTGACGCCGTTATCGCCGGGGGCCCAACCCCAGTGGGAATTGAATCCACCGTGATCTCCTTGGCGGAGGACCCGCCGCGGCTCCTTCGGCCAGGGGGAACCCCCATTGAAGCGATTCGGAAGCTTGTTCCCAATCTGCGACTGGATCCGCCCAAAGGGCCTTCGGCCTCGCCCGGAACCCTTCCCCGCCACTATCAGCCTCTGACCCCACTTTTTCTCTGTGAGCCAGGGCCACCGGAAGGCCATGAGGTTTTGGACCGAAGCCGCTGCGGCTTCCTCGCTTTTCAAAAAGCATGGCAAGGTTTTGCCCATACGGAGGTCCTTTCCCCTCAGGGCGACCTTGTGGAAGCTGCGGCCAATTTTTTCTCCCTTTTGCGGAAGCTCGACAAAATGGGGCTTTCCGCCATCTTGGCTGAGCCCGTTCCCGAAGAAGGATTGGGAATAGCCATTATGGACCGCTTGCGCCGGGCCTCTTCCGGCCGGGCCCGCCTGGATGAGACCAAAGTTTGGATTGTCCGCTAGGAAAGGAGGAAGTGATGCTCAAGGGGAAGCGGGTGGCCATCCTGGTGGCCGACATGTATCAGGAACTGGAGTTTTGGTACCCCTACCTTCGCCTTTTGGAGGAGGGCGCGGAAGTGGTGGCTGTGGGCCCGGAGGCGAAAGAATACAAAAGCAAGCTGGGATACCCTGCCAAAGCCGATCTTGGAGCAAAGGATGTGCGGTCCCAGGATTTCCACGTGGTGGTTATCCCCGGCGGCTACGCCCCGGATTATCTCCGCCGCAGCCCAGAGCTCGTGCGCTTCGTGCGGGAAATGGCGGAGGCAGGAAAACCTGTAGCCGCCATCTGCCACGGCCCCTGGATGCTCTGCTCCGCTCGGGTGGTGCGGGGCAAACGCGTCACCAGCTTCTTTGCCATTCGCGACGATCTCGAGAACGCCGGCGCGATCTGGGTCGATGAACCGGTGGTCGTGGACGGAAATATCATCACTTCCCGCATTCCCCAGGATCTTCCCGCGTTCACAAAAGCGCTCATTGAGGCCCTGAAGAAAAGCTAGCGTTATTCAATGATGCGCGGAAATTGGCCGAGGCTAAGCCAAACATCCAAAGATCAATCCCAAGCCGGGGAAAAGAGCGCACAGCGTCCACCACATAGCTCATAGGGTTAACCTGAGCAAAAACCTGAAGCGCTTTGGGCATCATGGCCACAGAATTAAGGGCGTTGCTCGCAAAAAAGAGGGGAAAAGTTGGAGTTTGGCCGATACTCATGAAACGCTCGCAAGTTTTGAGGCATGAGACCGCAAGCATGGAGAGAACCGCGAACCCCCAGACGAAAGGAAAATCACGCCTAAGTCCGTCGGAAAGTAGCCGGGATTGGGGTAGAGCGCACGCCAACAAAGAGGGCAATGGGAACGATTACCAGGACTTGGAAGACAGCCCGAATTCCAGCGGACATGGCCTGACCTATCACGAGACTTGCCCGCGTCGCCGGCGTTGAAAGATGGAGAGGCTGGACAGCCCGGGTATAAAGCTCCAGCCGGTCATCGCGGAGTTTGGGCAGCACCAGCTCTCACATGGCGAAAAGCGCAGAAAAGCTCATTCCTCACCCCCTGCGGAACATCTACCGCATCTGCCGGACCTCGCTCACCCGAGGCTCGGCTTCAAATCTCGTTCCCACATACTTCATAAACGCACCATCCAGAGCGGGTTTGGTCATGGCCATTCTCACCAAAAAATGCCGGTTTGCCCGAGAATCCCAAAAGTTTAGGCAAAGCGGCCTCTGCATCCCTACTTAATATCGCAAACTTTTGAGCTTCTCCGCAGGGAGGCCATTGGGCCCAGCCATAAGGGTGACGAGCTCGCCGCTCCCTAAGCGCTTCAGTTCCGCCGCTGCTCCCAAAACAATGATTTTCCCAGCATTAATGATCTCGATTTCCTCGGGATAAAGGTCGGCTTGCCCTCTCTGAGCTTCCCAAGCTCTCTACACCGCCTTTCTCGCTGAAGGATCAAAGCCGATCGTGAGCTCATTCAAAAAGAGAACTTTTGGTCGAATGAGAAGGGCTGAAACGATCTCAAGCCTCCGGATTATCCCGCCGTGGCGGACTACATCCAGGCCGAACACGAAAGCCTCTCCAAAGGTTGGCCGAATTTAGGTGGTGAAAATGCGCATAAGCGTAGTCTTGGCCGCGCCGTTTGGCCCAAGAAGAGTGAAAATGTTTCAAACTTCTACGAGGTCCGCCCCATCCAAGACCTGTACGTTTTTTGACTTCAACTACCCGTTCTATGGAAGTTTAGAGCAGGGAAAAGCGAAATACCAGAGAAAAAAGCGCGGCGGAAGACCGCCGCGCTCCCAGGACCAGGTTTTTTCGGAGTTATTGCCCGTTCGCAGCTGGTGTCTGCCAACAGGGACAGAAGCCCCGCATGCCCCAGCCGAACCAGCGACCAAATCCGCGGCCGAAGCCCTTCCCCCCAAACCCCGGCCCAAAGCCGAAGCCTTTTTCGTAGCCCTCAGCCTTGTAGTAATCAAGCTGAGCCTTGAGTAGGGCCTTGAGGTAATCGGCCTGGGCCTGTGTAAGCTTCCCCTCGGCCACAGCCTCGTCGATGATCTCCGCTTTCGCCTCATACATCGCCTGGAGGAGAGCGTCCTCGGTCACCCCGAGTTTCTCGGCTACGCGAGCGAGATAGGACTTGCTTGTGGACTGGCTCTGCGCCGTTTGGGCGTAGACCACGTATCCCACGGTCCCCAGGGCCGCCAAAACCACCACGGCCAGCGCCAAAACTTTGAGGTTCTTTCCCATAACGATCACCTCCAAGGCTTTATTCTCGCGGGAATCTGTGGGGCCACGGTGCAGTGGCCATGGAAATTCTGTGGAGGCAAGGCAGGGAGTTCGTGATCTGGGAGAACTCCTGTTCGACCAAACGTCGTAGGGATCGCTGATCGCCCAAAGCAAAGTGAGCCTCCGCTCAAGGGGAGAAAAATCGGGTACGATGGAGGCGGAGGTGAACGGCGTGAGAAGACCGAGGTTTTTAGGCGGAGTGTGGTTGGTAGCTCTTTTTCTAGGTCTTACCCCCTGGACAGCGGCTCAGACCATGGAGCTCACCCTGTGGCGGATTCCCACGGCTAATTCCCTGCCCTACGGGATCGCCTTGGCCCCGGACGGTAAGGTCTACTTTACTGAGTTTGCCGGGAACAAAGTCGGTCAACTTGACCCTGGGACGAGCGAAATTCGGGAGAGGACGGTCGGCGCGGGACCGGGCGGCCTTTTCATGAATGAGGAAGGTGGCCTATTCGTGGCCCTGGCCCAGGACAACGCCATCCAATTTCTCCTCTTCACCGGGGGGACAGCCTCTTGGCCCTTGCCCACCCCTGGGGCCTGGCCCGAGGTCCTGGTCCCCAGTTCCGGCCCAGGCAAGGTCAACCTTTGGCTCAACGAGCGGCTAGGCCGAAAATCGCGCGGTTTTCCCCGACCGCCATCTATGTGACCTTGCCCCTGATCCACACGCCGTCTACTCCGGTGGCCCCAGAAAAAAGCATGGTGGAGCCTGTGGTACAGCAAGTCACTCCCTTGGTTTACCCAGGGAACCCTCTCCTTCCCCCACCCATCGCCCTGTTCCCTGTAACCACGTTCGGACCCTTCACGGAGTGGTCTTCTCTGGCCTCAGATCGATATGTAGAGCGGGTGGCGGCTGCACCGGATGGCCGGGTCTGGTTTAGTCAAGGCGAAGCACCCCTTTGTCGGCTGGATCCGGACACCAATACTGTGCTGTACTACGGACTTCCCGCGGGCAGCGCAGCGCTGGCCGTGGCCGTGGATGCTACAGGCCATGTATGGTTCTCCGACACGGGGCGGGCAGCCCTGGGCCGGCTTGATCCCACCACAGGAGACCTCACGCTTTGGCTCATCCCCGGGGGGCAACAGCCTTTTGCCCTGGCCCTCACACCCGTGGGCGAGATCTGGTTCACGGATCGCGAGGGAGACTTAGTAGGTTTGTTCCGTCCTCACACCGGCGAGTTTTTCCTTTACCCCTTGCCTTCGGGATCGCATCCCCTTTTCCTGGCCCTGGGCCAAGACGGGGCCGTGTGGTTCACCGCTGAACGCGGAAACTACGTGGGACGGCTGGCTGGCCCTCCGCTGGGCACACCGCCAAGGCCCTTGCCGCCCGAAAGTTTCGTGGTGACCGGATATGCGGTGAGTCAGTCCAGAAACACGGCAAAGCTCACGATTTCCTACACCTGCGACGGTTCAGCCGGGGTGCCCATTTGGCTTGGGGTGGAAGTCCTGCGCGAAGGGCAGGTGCTTTCGAGGTTCTCCGCGGCGCCAGCTGTAATTGAAGCTACCGGGTCGGGCAAGGCTAGCCTCCTTTTGACCTATCAAGGGACAGGTCACCAGTCGTCGGACGCCCTGAGAATTTTGGTTCTTTTCGCTCTCGAAGGACCCGGGACGGTGGTAAAGGAGATCGTCTTTCGCGCCACCTGGATTCCGTGAATTAAGGCGTGACCTTGTAGACCTCGTCGCCTTCGCAGACCCGGTTCGAAACTTTTACGGCCACTTCGTCCCCGGGCTTTGCCTCGCGTACTGGCTGGTGTTCGATTTGCATGGATTCCAGCGTTTGCGTGAAGTCCGCGGATTTCCCGCGGAAGTGAACGGTGTGGCCTTGGGAAAGTGGTGCGAAAAGCTTCACCACAACAACCCCGATCCGGACAAAATAATGAGTGACTTTTCCCACCAAAACTTCCAGCATAACTCCCTCTTTTTGTCCGAAAGTTTTGAGCACTATGCGCCATAGCGCGCTTTTGGGTAAGCCGCTATATTTCGGCGCCATGGCTAAAACCAAGGTTGTGGTGGTGCGTGCCGCGGATTACGAGTTGAACTTGCTTCGGCCAGCTCTGCAGAAAGCTTTTTCTCTCCTCGGCGGAATCGAGGGATTTATCCCCCGCGGCGCTAAAGTTTTTGTGAAGGTGAACCTCCTTCCGCCGCCCTCGCCTCCGGAACGAGCGATCATCACTCATCCTGTTTTTGCCGAAGCCATCCTCTCTCTCCTTAAGGAGATCACCCCGCACATCGTGGTGGGCGACGACGTCCACGAGGCTCGAAGTTTTGATGTTGGAGGCTACCGGGAGATGTGCCAAAGGCTCGGCGTGGAACTTCTGAACCTCCGGGAGCGCGGGTTCACCGAGGTGAAATTGAACGGAGGGGTCCTGAAATCCGTGTACATCGCCAAAGCTCTTCTGGAGGCGGATGTAGTGGTAAATCTTCCTAAACTCAAAACCCATGCCCTCACCACCTTCACTGGCGCGATCAAAAATTTTTACGGGGTGATCCCCACGGGTTTGCGCACCAGATTGCACGGTGAGCACCCAAAACCAGAGGAGTTCGCTCAAGTTTTGGTGGACATTTTTTCCATAGCTCGGCCAGCCCTCACGGTCATGGACGGAATCATAGCCATGGAGGGTCCTGGCCCGGCCAACGGAAATCCCCGCCCCTTGGGCCTCATCTTGGCCGGAGCAGACGCCGTGGCCGTGGACGCCGTGGCCCAGGCCATCATTGGTCTTGAGCCGCTCCGGGTCTGGACCACCTACCATGCCCATGCCCGCGGGCTTGGCGTGGGTAACCTTGGGGAAATCGAAGTCGTTGGGGAGAGTCTTGAAGCCGTTAAAGTCAAGGACTTCCGACTTCCTCCCGCGGCGGGGGAAATGGTGGGCCGAGTTCCTTCACCCATCACCCGCTGGGCCACGCGGCACCTTCAGGCCCAGCCTACGGTGGTATCCGCTCGGTGCGTAGGCTGCGGGGCTTGCGTACGCGCTTGCCCTACAGGCGCAGCCCAATTCCGGGGAAAGAAAGCCTGGATCGACCGAAAGAAATGCATTCGTTGTATGTGCTGCCATGAGGCCTGCCGCTATAATGCCATTGACCTTAAGCTCGATATGTTGGGCCGTTTTTTCCGCGCCGCCGAGCGCTGGGTCTACCGCGACCGCCGCAGGTAGTAGCTCTTTCCAGCCCTCGTTCCACGAGGACGAACTCCGAAAAAGAAACTCAGCTTTTCAAAGAAAGGGCGAGGAGGCCGGCGGGAATGAGGGCAATTCCCACATAGCTTAAAGCCAGTTCCAGCCCTACACGGTCGGCCAGGGCACCCACCACCGTTACCAAAAGGGAGCCCACTCCCCAGACGAGGCCCAAAAGAAGCCCGGATACAGCGCCCCGGCTCTCCGGAACCAGCTCCTGACCGTAAACCAGGGTCACCGGAACCGAGGCCGCCAAGGCAAGTCCAAACAAAGCCAAAAAGAGAAAGGAGATAAAGCCGTCGGTGAAGAGGAAAAGATAGAGGGCGGGAAGGGCGAAGAACATGGCTCCGGCAAGGACCTCTTTTCGACCGAAACGATCGGAGAGACGGCCGCCCACGAGATCACCCACAGCGCCGGCTAGGGAATAGACCGTAAGGCTCAGGCCGGCCAAAGTTAAAGGGGCGCCACGCCGCGTCCAGACCACCGCCAAAAAGCTGAGGACTGCGGTGCCCACCAAGTCCCGAAACATGCCCATCGCCCAAAGCCGCAGGATCTTGGTCCTCTGGGGATGCCGATGAAGCAAAATCCCTTGGGGATTGGGAGACCTCCCTCCCCGCGGGACCGTCTGGTAAAGCACGAGAAAAACGAGGGTTGCCGGAACCAAAAGGAAGGGCAAGGCCGAAACACCAAATCTGCTCACCACTTGAGTCACAAGAATGGGACCCAAAGCCACACCCAGGGTCCCACCTACAGAAAAGAGGGCCATGCGCAGGCCGCGGCCAGCGCCCTCCGGAACGAGACTTGCGCCAGCAGGATGAAGAGCGGCTGTGCCTAAACCCGCGAGGACAAGCAATATCACCGCGCCCCAATAGCTCGGCATCAAAGCGAGAAAACACATGGAAAAAGCAGTCAAAAGCGGGCCGAAGACGGCGAAATTCCTCGCGCCAAAACGATCGGCAGCTAACCCCAGGGGCCATTGGGCAAAGGAACCGATGCTCGAGCGCACGGAGGTGAGAAGCCCCGCCAAAGTCAGAGAAATCCCAAGCCTCTCGATGAGAATAGGCATGAGGGCGGAGAGAAACGCGCCGTAGCCGTCATTGAGGCCGTGGGCCAGGGCCAGCGGCCAAACCCGCTTCTTTCCCGAGGGGTTCACGCGCGTCCGCTTTCCAAAAGCTCTAAAACTCGTTCCGGCGTGGCCGGATACTGCCGGAGCCTCCCTCCCGTGGCCGCGGAGATAGCATTTGCCACGGCCGCATGGGAAGCCATGAGGGGAACTTCACCCAACCCCTTTGCACCGTAAGGACCACCGGAATATCTGGTCTCCACGAAGTCGATGGCCAACTCCTCCGGCATGTCCAACGCGGTGGGAATGTGGTAAGCGGTAAAGGTGGGGTAGAGGATGCGGCCGTCTTTTGTCTCCAATTCCTCCAAAAGGGCGTAGCCAATACCCTGGGCGATGCCGCCGGCTACTTGGCCGTAGGCCGTGGCGGGATTCACGATTTTTCCGGAATCGTGCACGGCCCAAAAGCCGCGGACGTGGGCCTCCCCGGTGAGAAGGTCCACCTCCACCTCGGCGATGTGGCAGGCGAAGGCGTAAACGAAGTAAGCCTTGCCGAGGCCTGTTTTGGGATCCCAATCCACGGGTTCCGCTTCCGCCCAGCCGGTAGCGCCCATGTCCCAGTTATGAACCCACATCCAGCGGGCCACCTCTTCCAAAGTCACCCGGTTCTTAGGGTTCCGAGGGTCGCAAAAACTTCGCCCCTCCACTACGAATTGGGGGCACCCCAGAATTTCTTGAACGGCAAGGTTGATCTTGGCCTTGAGCTTTCTTGCCGCATCCAAAACGGCCATCCCTTGTACGGTGGTGGTGCGGGAAGCCACGGTGGGGCCGGAGTCGGGAACCCGCGACGTATCCACTGGCGCCATTTGGATCGCGGAGAGCGGAACCTCCAGGGCTTCCGCGGCGATCTGGGCGAGCACGGTCATCGCACCCTGGCCCATTTCCGTATTGCCCACCGCCACCGTAATGGAACCGTCGGCCTCAAGTTTGATATAGGCTCCAGCTTTATCCAAAAGCGGGGCTTTCGCACCCATTCCTACGCCGTACATGACCGTGGAAACACCAAGTCCCCGGCGCCGGAATTTCTCGCGCCGGTTGAATTCCTCGACAGCGCGCTTTCGCTCCTCCCAGCGGGAGAGCTCCTTTGCTCGGTCGATGCAGGAGAGAAGCCCTACGGATTCGGTGAGGACTTGGGCAGTAGCCGTCTCGTCGCCCTCCCGCAGGGCGTTTTTTCGGCGGAGCTCCAAAGGATCCATCCCCAAGCGGCGGGCAAGCTCATCCATTTGGGATTCGTGAGCGAAGATCACTTGCGGCGAGCCGAACCCCCGGAAAGCTCCGCAGGGCACAGTGTTTGTAGCCACAGAATAGGCATCAATCTTCACGTTTGGGATGCGGTAAGGACCGGCAGCGTGGATGAGGCCGCGCCAAAGCACCGCCGAGGAAAGGGTTTGGTAGGCCCCGGCGTTGTAGTAGAACTCCACTTCCACCGCGGTGAGGGTGCCGTCGCGCTTGGCCCCGGTTTTGTAGCGGATGATTCCCGGATGGCGTTTGGAGGTAGTGGCAATGTCCTCCGCGCGGTCAAAGACCACTTTCACCGGCCGGCCGGATTTCCAGGCCAAAACTGCGGCCATGGCCGCCACCTGGCTCGGCACATCCTCTTTTCCTCCAAAACCCCCACCGGTTGCGGTCTGAACTACGCGCACCCGAGAAAGGGGGAGCCCCAAAACCGCGGCCACTGCCTTTTGCACGTAAAACGGACATTGCAAAGTCCCGTAGACAGCAATACCGTTCTCCTCGGGAACGGCGATCATTCCCTGGGGCTCCAAATACGCGTGCTCTTGGTAGCCCACGCGGTACTCACCCTCCACAATCACGTCGGCTTCGGCAAATCCTTTCCCTACGTCGCCTTTGCGAATGACCATGTGGTTGAAAATGTTTCCCTTTTCCGCGACGGAGGGTACAGCCACCTGAGGAGCGTCAGGTTTAATCGCTTCCAGGGGATTGAACACGGCGGGAAGGTCCTCGTACTCGATATGCGCAAGTTTCGCCGCCTCTTCGGCATCCTCGCGGGTCTCCGCAGCCAAGAGGGCAATGGGCTCGCCCACGTAGCGCACCACCTCTTCCGCCAAAAGGGGCATGTCCTCGTAGATAATGGGAACGCAATTTTTTCCAGGAATATCTTCGGCCGTTACCACGCAGGCTACCTTGGGGTGGGATAAAACCTCGCTCAAATCCAGGCGGAGAATGCGCGCATGGGGACGATCGGAGCGTATGGCCTTCCCGTAAAGCATTCCCGGAAATGCGAGGTCATCGGCATAACGGGCTTGCCCTTTGACTTTAGCCTCCGCATCAAGCCGTGGAACTTCTTTTCCCACAACATTCTCCACGCGTACCGCTACCTTTACAGGCCCCACCTTTGCCTCCTAGGTTTGGATTCTATCCCAAGGGCAAAAAGAAAGGCCGGGATTTCCTCCCGGCCTTCCCTGTTTCCGCCGCCATTTTAGGAAATCCGGCCGCCCATAACGAGGGAAAGTATGGCCTTCTGCACGTGCAACCGGTTCTCCGCTTGGTCGTACATCCAGGAAAGCTCGGGGTCGTCGCAGAGCTCCGGATCCGCCTCGTTTCCGCGGTCAATGGGCATGACGTGCATGAGGTATCCGGGCTTGCAGAGCTCCTTCTGGCGCTGGCGCGTGTACTTCCAGTCCTTGAACTTCTCGGCGTTCTTGATTTCCGCCTCTTTTCCGATCTCGTAGCGGCGCAGGCTCATCCAGCCCCGGGGAAACACNATGGTCGCCCCTTTGAGCGCGTCGTCGAGCTCGTTTGTGACCTCGAACTTTCCGCCGCTTTCCTCCGCGNACTTTTTTGCTAGAGCCANNGCCTCCGGCTCGAGCTCATAACCCTTGGGATGGGCCACGACCACCTCNAGGCCAAACCGCGCGGCCACGAGCATCTCCTCCTGAACAGATCCCAAGGAGCGGGCCCAGGGAGAATANGCCCACATGATGGTGTATTTCACGCCCTTGAGATCGCNTCCAAGCTTCTCCCGGATGGTGTAGATGTCGGTNAGGCCCTGACANGGATGCCAGGAGTTCGAGGCCATGTTGATCACGGGGATGTCCGCGTGTTCCGCGAATTTGTAGAGGATTTCCGTGTCCTCACCCCAGCGGGAAACTTTGTCCTCAAGGAGCCGGATTCCGATCCCGTGGGCATAGCGGCTCATCACTTTCGCCGTGTCCTTGATGGTCTCACCCGCTCCGGGTTTGTCTTCCAAGGAGAGGCGAAGGTCCGCGCCCGTAATGTATTGGGCATGGCCGCCGAGCTGGGTCATGGCCGTCTCGAAGGAAAGCCGCGTCCGCGTCGAGGGGTTGAAAAAGAGCATGAGGAAGGTCTTGTCCTTGAGGGTGTGATGGGGGATTCCCGCGTAGTACATGCCCTTGAGCTGCTCCGTAACCTTGAGAACGATCTCCAGCTCTTCCTTCGTCCAATCCTTCGTGCTGATCAGATCCTTTCCTGCAAGGTTATACCAGCTCATCTTCGCTCCTTTTTCCCTCACCCTATCCCTCTCCCCTGCGGGGAGAGGGGAATAAGAGCGCCCTTAGGAAGGGCGGCAAGGGTTTTTGAAGAGAGGGTATGCTTGCACATGTCACCCCTCACTTGTTACTCGTCACCGATCCCTCACATGATGAGGGCCATGAGGCCTTTCTGGGCGTGGAGGCGGTTTCCAGCTTGCTCGATGATCACGGAGTTCGGCCCGTCGATGACCTCATCGGTGACCTCCATTCCCCGGTCGGCAGGGAGACAGTGCATGTAAATTGCGTCGTTGGTGAGCTTCATCTTCTCCACAGTGGTGATCCAGTGGCGGTTAGCCTCGAAGAGAGCCTTGGCCTTCTCCACATCAAGCGGGGTTTTCCCGTCCGTGGGCTGACAGGTCCAGGANTTGGGATACACGATGTCNGCATCTTTGAAGGCTTCGTCCATATCGTGGACGATCTTGAACGATCCTCCGTATTTCTTCGTGTTTTTCTGCACGAAGTNGAGAACGTTTGGGTCCAAATCGAAGCCCTTGGGGTGAGCGAGGGTGATGTCCATCCCGAAGTAAGANGCGATCATGATCGCCCCTTGAGGAACAGCGAGGGGCTTTTCCACCGAGCCGGAGTANGCCCAGCTCATCACGAACTTCTTGCCCCTAAGATCCGTCCCGAACTTCTCCATGATGGTCATGATGTCAGCNAGAGCTTGACAGGGATGATCCANGTCGTCCTCCATGTTGATGACGGGGATGCGGGCCCAGCGGGCAAATTCCTGGATAATGAGCCGCCCCTTTCCGTAAATCCAGCCCGTGGGCTTTCCGTAGATGCGGATGGCAATGCCGTGTCCCATCTCCGCAAGTACCCGGGCCACGTCAGCAATGCGTTCCGTGGAGTAGGCCTTTTCCTCGCCGGGGAGGGCCGGGGTGTACACGGCCTCCGGCTCAAGGTAGTGCGCATGGCCCCCAAGCTGGGTCATCCCCGCCTCAAAAGAGTTGCGGGTACGAAGCGAGCGGTTGTAGAAAAACATGAACAGGGTTTTTCCCTTGAGGAGCTCATGGGGCTCACCCCGGATGAACTTGCGTTTGAGATCGAATGCGGTTTCGAGGATGGTCTCGAGCTCCTCCCGGTCGAAATCCATGATGGTGATGAAATCCCGACCCCGAAGATCCGTTGCCGCCATTCTTCCCTCCTTTGTCTTGCGGGCTAATCCCGCACGATTTGCGTTCCCGCACGGCCTTCCAGCGCGGCCGTCGCCTGATTCAGGGAGGCGATAATGGCCACCTCCCCCCCGGCTTCCACAAACCTTACACACGCCTTGACCTTGGGCTCCATGGAGCCTTTGGCGAAGTGCCCTTCGGCCATATACTTCTTGGCCTCGGACACGGTCATCCGCGAAAGGGCCACCTCATTGGGCTTTCGGTAGTTGAGGCGCACGCGGTCCACGTCGGTGAGGATGAGAAAAACCTGGGCACCCACGTCCTCCGCGAGGCGCTCGCCGGCAAGATCCTTGTCGATCACCGCCTCCACCCCGCGATAGGTGCCGTTCTCCTTGATCACGGGGATTCCCCCGCCTCCGGAGGCAATTACGATTGCGCGGTTTTCCACGAGGATGCGGATCGCTTCCTTCTCCACGATGGCCTTGGGATCAGGGGAAGGGACAACCCTTCGCCAACCCCGACCTGCATCTTCCACCACATGCCAGCCCTTTTCCTCCTTCAGACGCATAGCCTCTTCCTTTGTGTAGAACGGGCCCACAGGTTTGGTGGGGTTTTGGAAAGCCGGGTCGTTTTTATCCACGAGGACTTGGGTGACGACGGTGACCACGGGGATATCGGGCCGGCCGCGGCGGGCCAAAACGTTGTGGAGAGCCTGCTGGATCATGTACCCGATCATCCCCTGGGATTCCGCTCCGCATACGTCCATGGGCATGGGCGGAACGAGGTGTTTCCCCGCCTCGTTCTGAAGGAGGATGTTCCCCACCTGAGGGCCGTTTCCGTGGGTGATGACCAGGCGCCACTTTCCGGAGAGAACCATGTCCGCAAGCTGTTCTACGGTGTTGTACACGTTTTGCATCTGTTCCTCGAACGTGCCCTTTTGCCCAACTTGAAGGAGGGCATTTCCGCCCAAAGCCACCACAACCGTCTTTTTCTCCATAGGTTCGACCTCCTAACTTTCGGGGTTTTCCTCGCCCTGAACCAAACGCCACATGCGCAGCCAATGGGCCTGCATGGCCGCGCGCGCCTTTCTCTCGTCCTTTTTAGCGACAGCCTCCGCTACTTCGCGGTGGAGGGAGGCCACCTCGGTAATGCTCTGGATGTCCTTCATGTAGTACTCGCGGGTGAACTCCCGATAGATGCGCTGGTCCATGGTGTTGATGAGGGGAGTCATAGCTGCGGCAAGGAGGGAGTTCCCCGCGGACTGCACGAGGGCTAAATGGAAGCGTTTGTCCGCGGTGAAGTACTCGTCGAAGCGCTCAGGGCTTGCGAGCTTTTCCAGCTCCTCGCAGATGTGATAAAGAAGGGCCACGTGCTCCTCGGAGCGCTTGCGGGCGGCAAAAGCAGCTACCTCCGGCTCCAACACCGTGCGCGCCTCCATGATCTCCAGACAGCTCGCCTCGCTTTCCAAAAGGAAGAGGGCCTCGAAGGCCATGGATTCGGTGGGGTTTTTCACGAAGTTTCCCAAACCGGGCCGGGCTTCGATGAGGCCGACGGCGGAGAGGGCGGCGAGGGCCTCCCGCACGGTGGGCCGGCTTACCCCCATCATTTGGGCGAGCTCCGCCTCCGAGGGGAGTTTTGAGTCCACAGGGAAAACACCCTCCTTGATGGCCCGGAGGAGCTGCTGGGCCACCTCGGTGGAGGCCTTGGTTGGCCGGACCTTGCGGAACTCCATGGGGTTGTCTACCTGTCAGACAACATGGTAGCATTAGCCATCCATCCCGTCAACTGGGAAAGGGGTGCAGCATGATCGATCTTTCGGTGCGGGAAGAAATCCGGCGGAAGAACGCCAAGCTTGCGCGAGAGAAGAACATCCTCATCCCCACGTTTCGGGAGATGCGCGATCCCAGCCTCATCCCGGATTGGGTGAAACGGGAACTCCGGGAAATTGGCCTTTGGGACCTTCATCCCCGCAACCTCTTCCGCATCACCTGGAAAAACGAGCCTGTGCCGCACGGCGGGGGCTTCAACGGCGTAAACTACCTCGTCTTTCCCGAGGAGCTCACCGGAGTTCCTGCCAAAATCGTGGCCCTGGTGGGGAAATGGTTTCCCACTGGAGCCCATAAAGTAGGCGCGACTTTCGGGTGCCTTGCTCCCCGCCTCGTCACCGGACAATTCGATCCCACCCGGCACAAAGCCGTTTGGCCCTCCACGGGAAATTACTGCCGCGGCGGAGCATACGTGGCTAACCTTCTTGGCTGCGAGTCCATCGCCATCTTGCCCGAGGGCATGTCCAGGGAGCGCTTCGAATGGCTCAGAAAGGTGGCGGGCGAAGTGATCGCCACCCCGGGCACGGAGTCCAACGTTTGGGAAATCTTCATGAAGTGCAAGGAGCTCCAGCAAACGCGGTCCGATGTCATGATCTTCAACCAGTTCGATGAATTCGGAAACCATCTTTGGCACTACGCGGTTACCGGGCCGGCCATGGAGGAGGTCCTCTCCGCGCTCATGGGACCAGGGGAAAGGCTCGCCGGCCTGACCCTCACCTCCGGCTCCTCCGGCACCCTGGGCTGCGCGGATTACATCAAAGAACGCTTCCCTGGCGCAAAGCTCGCCGTGGGCGAATCGCTTCAGTGCCCAACTTTGCTCTTAAACGGCTTTGGCGCCCACCGCATTGAGGGGATTGGCGATAAACACGTACCCTGGATCCACAATGTGCGTAACACCGACATGGTCATTGCCATCGACGACGAAGCCCCTATTTCCCTCATCCGGCTTTTCAACGAGCCCGAGGGTAAGGAGTACCTCCGGAAAGAAGGGGTCCCCCAGGACCTCCTGGAAAAACTCGATCTTTTGGGGATTTCCGGCGTGGCAAACCTCATCGCCGCCGTGAAATTTGCCCGGTACTTTGAGCTCACCTCCCGCGACTGGGTGATCACTGTTCTCACCGACTCCATGGAGCTTTACCAGAGCCGTCTCCGGGAGCTTAGGGAAGAGCGCGGCCCTTACACCGAGCGGCAGGCCGCTTTGGATCACAGCCGCTTCCTCCGGGGCCTTTCTACCGACTGGATGGCCGAGCTTTCCTATTGGGACCGGCGCCGCATCCACAACCTCAAGTACTTCACTTGGGTGGAACAAATGGGAAAAAGCCCAGACGAACTCCTTTCCCAGTGGTACGATTGGCCGGACTACTGGGATCGCATCCACCGCCAGGTCGAGGAGATCGA
>Ga0065719_106674_pt1 | contig 30464 bp, 39 predicted proteins | sample GBSCel85sediment_FD_59106 | JGI IMG/M metagenome (GOLD analysis project Ga0065719, IMG submission 59106) | Hot spring sediment microbial communities from Great Boiling Spring, Nevada - Cellulolytic enrichment CS 85C v3 (version 3) | ecosystem: Environmental > Aquatic > Thermal springs > Hot... | reverse complement strand
GTCATCTTCGTCGGCGAGGATGGTTTGATAAAGTATGCTAATCTGAATACGGCAAAGCTCGCTGGTTTTGAGAGCGTTGAGAAAGTAATAGGCAAGAAGCCAACCGACATAGCTGTCGTGGACAAGAGATACAGAGATAATGCCAAGGTCTTGATAGATGGAATAAAAGCGAGAAAGAAAGTCGAAAATGTCGAGGTAAAGCTTGTTTCAGATACGATGGAATTATTTGCATCCGCATCGGTTTATCCAGTATACGTTGGCGAGAAGTTTCTCGGATACATCGAAGTGTTCAGCGACATCACGGAAATAAGGGAAAGGGAGGAAAAGCTGAGGGAGATAATAGACAGCATGCCAGTCGCAGCGTTTTTCATAGACGCGAACCACAGAGTAGTTTACTGGAACAAGGCTTGCGAAGAGCTAACCGGAGTTAGAGCTGAAGAAGTCGTCGGGACAGATAAAGCCTGGATGGCTTTCTACAGGGAAAAGAGACCAGTACTTGCGGATATAGTTCTTGAAAATCCAAGAGATGCGGAAAAATACTACAAAAAGGTTTCAAAGTCCAAAGTGCTTGAAAACGCCTACGTGGTTGAAGTTGAACTCGATCTGCCAAGGGCTAATAGAAAAGCCTACGTTAGAGTCACTACAAGGCCCGTTTATGTTGGGGGTAAACTCATAGGGGTAGTAGAAACGATTGAAGACCTAACAGAGCTAAAACAGAAGGAAAGGGAGATCGAAGAGACGCTTGCATACACGGACAGATGTCTAGCTCTGCTCAGCGATGGAATAAAGAGGCTCGAAATGGGAGAGCTCAAGACGAGGCTTCAGAAGCTTAAAGATGACGAGTTTGGAGAGGCTTTCGATGCTTTCAACAGATTTGCGGAAAGACTCGAAAAGATCATCAAGGAGATAATTGAGGGAATGGAGGAGACCGTAAAAAGAATTAAAGAGGCGACTGAAGCTATAAATCAGCTAAACGCTGGAATGGAACAAATAAGCAGTGCTTCCCAGCAGATCGCCACTGGCAGTGAAAACCTCTCAAGACTGGCGAGCACTTCCCTTGCAGATGTAAAATCCGCAGAACAGCTTTTCAGGGAATTCAACAAGATAGCCGGCGAGGTTGCGACGAAGATGGAGAGCGCTGCTAAGAAGGCCAGCGAAGCAGGCGAGCTTGGGCAGAAAAGTCTTGAAAAGCTTTCAACCATTGTTTCAGAGATCGAGAAGACAGCAAAAATGGTTGAAACTCTCGAAACCGCTGTCAGGAGTATTGGAAAAGTAACAGAAAGGATAAAGTCTATAGCTGATCAGACGAATCTGCTAGCCTTGAATGCAGCAATTGAAGCGGCAAGAGCGGGCGAGCATGGCAGAGGATTTGCAGTCGTTGCAGATGAAGTCAGAAAGCTTGCGGAGGAAAGCAGAAAGAGCACAGAAGAAATTGCGGAAATTGTCAGAAACGTACAGGAAGAGACAAAAAAGGTCATAGACGCAATTCTGAAGGTAAGATCCACTTCGGAAGTTGGAAGCAAGGATATCGAAGTTGTTCTGAACAGAGCGGGAGATATAGCAGTCCTTTTCAGCTCCATCAATGAAATAGTCAGCATAATGGCGGCAAAGGCGAAAGAAGGGCTAGCAAAGATAGAGCAGATAGCGAAGAGTTTTGAAGAAGTTGCTTCAACTGCCGAAGAGAATGCTGCCAGCAGTGAAGAGACTTCTGCTGCGATAGAAGAGCAGACAGCTGCAGTTCAGCAGGTCAGCACGAGCTTTGAGAAGATAAACACAATTGCAAACGAGACGCTGAAGGCAATGAAGGAGAACTTCAAGACCTAATTTTATTTTTGGGTGATCCTATGCAGACAATGAAAGGAGAAACGGTTCAAGTTATCGTCTTCAAACTCGGAGAGGAAAGATACGGCGTTGACATATCGCAGGTTCGTGAAATAATCAGAGCTTCACAGATCACGAAAATTCCAAACGCCCCTGACTTCGTTGAGGGCGTAATAAATCTTAGGGGACAGATAACAACAATAGTTAACTTAAGAAAACGTTTTGGAATGCCGCCGAAGCCGATAGACAACGATACGCGCATAATAGTTGTCGAATACAACAACGCCGTCATCGGAATGATGGTCGATACAGTGAGCGAGGTGAAGTATCTATCCCAGAAAGACATAGAAGCTCTTCCGAGCATTATAACTGCCAGAGAAGAGGCAAAATTTCTGAAAGGAGTTGGAAAGCTTCCAGATGGGTTGCTGATCCTAATAGACCTAAACAGGGTTCTAAATGAAAAAGAAGTGGATAGAATAAAATAGTATGCCAGAAACAAAGCTCATCGCAGAGGTCTTTGATAAGGACTGGGTTAAGGTGGAGGTTCTTATCGGAGAAAAGAGTATGACGATAGGAAAAGAAACTTTGGATTTCAGAGCAATTTCCGATCTAGAGCTCACACAGCATGCGAAAAAAGAGTGCATAAGAATAAAGGCCGGCAGGGATATTTTCATCAACTTCGGTGAAAAGCAGAAGAGCGTTTTCAGGTATCTCGCATTCAACATGAAATCGGATAAATTTGCTGTCTACTTTTTATCCCCAGCGATACGCGGTGGTGTTCTGGTTTCCGATTCAAAATGGGAGAAAGGCTACTTCAGCATAACTGAATCAGCTGTCTGGTTTTTATCACCAGAAAAGCAGATAAGAATTCCGCTCAGCTCCCTAGGCTCAGTTAGCATGGATAAGAGAACTGTAGGGGAAAAACAAAGGCTCGTGCTGGCGATAACGCACATGGATGAAAAAGAAGTGGTAACAAGCTTTATCCTCTGCCCGGAAACTACTCTTGAGCTATTGCAGGGATACCTAAAAAGAATTCTCGAACAGCAGAAGCCAAAGGAGAGACTTTCGGAACTCGAAGAACAGATACTGACGATGGTATATACAGGCCTAGATTCCGCAAGCATCGAGTCGATTCTGGGCATAAAGACGGATGATCTGAATAAAATATACGACAAGTTCGTCTCCCTCGGAATTGCGAGGATTGTTAAGGTTAGAAAGGAAATAGAACTGACACCGAAAGGTGTCGCCATTGTTAGCGAGAGCGCAAAGAAGTTGGGAGGTGGTAGGAGTGGTTAGGGTTTTGATCGTCGATGATACGGCTTTTATGAGAAAGCTTCTGAAGAACATTCTTTTCTCCGCCGGCTTCGACATAGCTGGCGAAGCTGAGAATGGAAAACAGGCTGTGGAACTGTATAAACAGCTCAAGCCAGATATAGTGACAATGGACATAGTTATGCCGGAAATGAACGGAATAGAAGCTCTAAAGGAGATCAAGAAAATAGACCCGAACGCCAAGGTAGTGATGTGCACAGCTGTTGGTCAGGAGCAGATGATGAAGATGGCCATAAAGCTCGGGGCAAAGGGATACATTGTAAAACCCTTCCAGGCTCCAAAGGTTATAGAGGAGCTAAAGAAGGTTGCGAGGATATGAAGGTTCTAGTAGTAGATGATTCCGCTCTTATAAGGCTCAAATTGTCTGAGATTCTAAAAAATGCCGGCTTTGAAGTTTTCACGGCAAGAGATGGAGTCGAAGCACTGGAAAAAATTGCCAAGATCNACCCAGATGTCATAACACTTGACATCAACATGCCAAGAATGGATGGACTGACGATGCTTGAAAGGCTGATGAAAGAGAGGCCTAAACCAGTTATAATGCTCAGCTCGCTCACGCATGAGGGGGCAAAGGAGACAATTGAAGCGCTAAGAATTGGAGCGCTGGATTTCATTCCAAAACCGAGCGGAGGAGTTGAGGAAATTGCTGAAGAACTAATAAGAAAGTTGAAAATGGTTTTAAGCGTAAACCCGAACATAATCAGATTACAGAATCTCAAAAGACTAAAGAGGGAGGTTATAAGGAGAAACTGGAGAGCAAAAGGCGTATGCGTTCTTATAGGCTCATCCACAGGCGGCCCTTCGGCTCTTGAGCACATAATTCCAAGGCTTCCAGAAGATTTTCCCGCTCCTGTATTCGTGGTTCAGCATATGCCTCCAAACTTCACAAGGCAGCTCGCAGAAAGGCTGGACGATATGTCCGAAATAAAGGTAAAGGAGGCTGAAGACAACGAGAGGGTTTCGAGCGGTGTCGCATACATTGCTCCGGGAGGCAAGCACATGAAGCTGAGAAAAGCTCTGGATGTTGTTAGGATAAAGATCTTCGATGGTGCACCTGTAAACAACGTGAAGCCTTCTGTTGATGTAATGGCAGAATCCGTTGCCCAGATCTATGGCAGGAAAGCCGTTGGAGTCATTTTGACTGGAATGGGAGAAGATGGTGCAACGGGGATGAAAAAGATCCACGATCTGGGTGGAAAAGTAATAGCATGCAGCGAAGATACCTGCGTAGTTTTCGGAATGCCAAAGGCTGCGATAGAAATTGGAGCTGTAGACAGCGTGAAGCCACTTTATGAAATAGCCGAAGAGATAGCGAGATTCGTGGAGGAGATAGGATGAAGGACTACAAATCGGAATTCCTTCAAGAAGCAAAGGATCTCGTTGAGCTGATGAACCAGTGCTTCTTAAGACTTGAAAAAGGAGATAGCTCAGCTTTGGATGAGATATTCAGAGCCGTGCACACAATAAAGGGAATGGCCGGCTTTATGGGATACAGAAACCTTGAAAGCTTTTGCCACAAGCTCGAAAGCTTTTTGGACGAATTCAGGGAAAAGGAAGTGAACGAAAAAGTCGTGGATATCCTTCTGAGCAGTTCTGACAAAATATCCGAGATTCTTGAAAAGATAGAAGCCGAAGATTGCGACGACGTGGACTGCAAAGATCTGCTGGAAACGCTTCACGGATTAACAGCGGATCAGGCTGAAAGGAGCCCAAAGGATGCGAATCTGAAGATCAAAATAAAGATTGCCGAAGACTGCCAGATGAAGGGTGTGAGAAATCTTCTGATTCTCGAAACTCTTCGAGGTGTTTGCGATATAATAGCAACGGAGCCCGAGGAGGAAAAGATAGAGGAAGGATGCGAATCCTTTACCGTTTATGCCAAAGGAGATGCAAAAGTCATCGAGGATGCGCTGAACGGGATTTCTGAAATAGAGAAGTTCACGATAAGCGAGATTGCTGCTGATGTAAAGATAAAAGAGACAAAGGTTGAGGAGTTAAGGGAGACCAAGGTTGAGGAAAGAAAAGAGGCGAGAAAATCTGACACCATAAGAGTTGACGTCCGCGTTCTGGATACGATAATGAACTTAATTGGTGAACTCGTAATAGCCAGAAGCAGACTTCTGCAGATAGCTTCGAAGCACGGAATTCAGGAGCTAAGCGAGGTTATAAACGTGATGGACAAGTCCATCACGAGTCTGCAGGATGAAGTTATGAAGCTCAGAATGGTCAAAGTTGAAAGGGTTTTCAACAAATTCCCGAGAATGGTCAGGGATCTTGCAAGGAAGCTGGGAAAAAAGGTCGAATTTACCATGGAAGGGCTTGACACGGAACTGGACAGAACTGTTCTGGATGAAATAAGCGATGCGATGATACATATACTGAGAAATGCAGTCGATCATGGTATAGAAAGCCCAGATGAAAGAGTTGCTGCCGGAAAAAGCGAAGTTGGGAAGATAAGGCTCTCTGCTAGGAGAGAAAAAAACAACGTCATAATAGAGATCGAAGACGATGGCAGAGGGCTAGATCTTGAAAAAATAAAGAGAAGGGCAATAGAAAAAGGTCTGATTTCGGAAAACAGCAAGCTCAGCGATGAAGAGATAAAGATGCTGATTTTTCTGCCCGGTTTTTCGACAAAAGATGAGCTAACAGAGGTATCTGGAAGGGGAGTTGGGATGGATGTAGTCAAAACAACGGTGGAAAGGCTCGGTGGTAGCTTGAAGCTCGTATCAGAAACTGGAAAGGGAACAAAGGTGAGAATAATTCTTCCACCAACTGTTGCGATCATAAAATCTCTGCTCGTGAAAATAGGTGCTCAAACCTATGCGATACCAATTTCCAATGTTGTGGAGGCCGTTTACGTCGATGCAAGCAACTACAGAAGAATACACGGAAATCCATTTCTTATAGTTCGTGAAAAGCTGATCCCGGCTTTCAGACTTTCCGAGATATTCGGCTGTGAAAACGGAAAAGAGAGGGGAGTGGGAATAATAGTTGAAAAAGAGGGAGAAAAATTTGCCCTTATCGTTGATGCAATTGTGGATCAGCAGGAAATCGTTGTGAAACCACTAACAGGACTTCTGTCAAAGGTTAAAGGCTTTAGCGGGGTTACAATTCTGGGTGATGGGACTGTTGTGCCCATAATCGATGTTGCAAGTCTTTTGGGAGGTGAAAAGTTTGGGTGAAATAAATTTCGGCGTGGAAGAGATGGATGCGCTTAAAGAGCTCGGAAACATAGGTGTTGCACATGCTGCGACATCTCTTTCGGCACTTCTTGGCAAAGCAATCGAGATGAGTGTTCCAGATGTTAGAATCGTGAAGATCTCCGAAGTCCATGAATGCTTCGATGAGAAAGTTGTTACAGCCGTGGTAACATCACTAGAGGACTTGGAAAACGGTAGAAGCGGCTATCTTTTCATCTCATTCCCCGATGCGAAAAAACTGGCAAATCTGCTTACTAATGATCAGTCCCTTTTGAACTCAACGCTCATGGAGATCGGAAACATCCTTTCCTCATCATTCTGCAACGCAATAGCAGACATGCTCGGAATAATGCTGATCCCCAGCCCGCCGAGTCTTGCTGAAGACCTGAGCATTGCGATACTCGAAGCGATAATCGCGCAGATCGCAGATAGGGGAGACTACCTGATAGTATTCGAGACAGAACTGAAGGAGATGGAAAATGCCATAGAAATCCTGATCATCCTAATACCGGATGAGAACTTTCTGGGATACATAATCAAGATGATGGGCATGCTGGGATAGCATGGAGATAATCGTTGGAATCGGAGACGTTAAGTTTTCGAAAAGCGGGATATTGAAAACCATAGGCCTTGGATCCTGCCTGGGAATTGCCATTTACGACGTGAAACAAAAAATAGCTGGCCTAGCTCATGCAATGCTTCCCAAGTCCAATGGTGCTAAGACTGCCAAATTCGTCGACTCTGCGGTAGAGATACTGGTTGAGGGCATAACTTCTCTCGGAGGTAGCAGAGCGAACATGGTTGCAAAGGTTGCTGGCGGAGCACAGATCTTTAAGCATCTGGCGCTCGAAAATCTAAGAATAGGGGATAAAAACGTTGAAGCGGTAAAAGAGGCACTTAGGATTCACGGAATAAGGCTCATCTCGGAAGATACCGGTGGAAGCCTCGGCAGAACTATTTATTTCTACGTAAGCGATGGAAGGATGCTTGTTAAGTATAGCAACGGTGATGAGCTTTGGATCTAAACATGAAGGCCATCATAAACTACGTATCCAAGAAGACAGGTTTAAAGCTTGAAATGTATAGGGAGAGCTATCTCAAGAGGAGAATCGAGCTCAGGATGCGAATTCTCGGTTTTAAGGAGCTTTCGGAATACCTGAGCTACTTAAAGAGCCATGAAAAGGAGTTGGATGAACTGATAAACACTATAGCGATCAACGTAACAGAGTTCATGCGCGACGTTACGCCCTTCAAGTTTTTCATGGATAAAATTCTGCCCGAGATCAGCAGCAAGAGATTCCTAAGATTTTGGAGTGCGGGCTGTTCCTATGGTGAAGAAGCATACAGCATTGCGATTTGCGCTTTTGAGGCTACTGACAGCAATTTCACAGTTTACGCAACAGACATAGACGAAGAATGTCTAAGAAAAGCTGTAAACGGAATTTATCCTGAATCGCAGCTGAGAAACCTGAGCGAGGAGATGAAGAGGAAGTACTTCGATAGAGTGGGAGAAAACTTCAGAGTGAAAGAGTTCGTAAGGAGGCGTGTGAAGTTCAGAAAACACGATCTGACATCTCAGGAACCAATAACGAAGTTTTTAGATGTTATTTTTTGCAGAAATGTCATGATATACTTCAACGAGGAGCAGAAAGTCAAAGTTCTGAGAGATTTTTACAACGCTCTCGTGGACGGGGGCTATTTGATCATCGGAAAAAGCGAAACGATCCCGAAGCTCGGATTCGAGTGTGTAAGCCTTTCAAACAAGGTCTACAGAAAGGTATGATTTTTAAAACCAAAGCCTAGCTTTTCTGTGCTTGCACAGAGAGTGTTCAGAAACGTCATTTACAACAGCTCTTCGATACTTGTGGCAAATTTGGCTGGCCTGGTAGTGGTGATATTTCTTGCAAGAGCCTTAAAGCCCGAGCTGTTCGGAATATATTCTCTTTCTTTATCTTTGGTATATCTCTTTTCCACTTTCGCAGATCTTGGAATAAACAATGCGGCCACAAGATACATAGCGGAAGCTGTTTCAAAAGACGACAGAATTCTTGCAGGTAGCTATTCGAGTTTTTTACTGAAAATCAAGCTATTTCTGTCCGTTTTCGTTGCAGCAATAGTTTTTTCAATCTCAAATTCCGTTTCGGAAATCTTCGAGAAACCTCTTGCAATTCCGCTGCAAATGCTTTCCCTTTTCCTTCTTTTCTCGTCCCTTTCAGCCCTTTTAGTATCGATGGCAAACGCTCTAAACGATTTCAGGATAAACTTTATCAACAGCACTATTTTTGGCCTCTCAAAGCTTTTACTAACGCTTTCATTCGTAATCATCGGCCTTTCACTCTTCGGCGCCATTCTCGCTTTGGTGATTTCATCCCTCATTTCCCTTCTCTTCTGCCTCCTCTACATAAGAAGATTCGATTTCCTGTTTTCCGGCAAAAGAAATTTTCAGAAGTCGAGAATTTTCAGATTCATAGCCTTCACAGCATTTCTGTCATTCACCTGGCTCATCTTCGCAAACGTCGACACTGTCATGGTCGGCTATTTCCTGAGTTCCGAAGATGTCGCATACTACAGAGCAGCTTTTAGCATAATTTCAGCAATAATCGGTCTAATTTCTTTCCCAGCAGTTTTATTGCCAGTTTTTGTAAAACTCGAAGGAGAAAGTCTGGAGCTGGCATTTCATAGGGCTTTCAAATACTCCTCAGCTCTATGCATACCTTCTGCCGTTGGACTTGCAATCATATCCGAGGGAATCCTTCTATTTGCCTACGGCAGCGATTACATTAAAGGCCTGAAAGCAATGATGATACTTTCAGCACTGCTCATCTCGCCAATCTTCGGAATATACGGAAGCTTTTTCAGCAGCAAGGAAAGGCCAGAGCTTAATTTCTATCCCCTTCTGATTTCCATGATCCTGAACGTTTTCTTAAACTGGATTCTAATTCCGATCTACGGCATCGAAGGCGCTGCTTTTGCGACGGTTGTTTCAAACGCAATCTTTTGGCTTCTGCTTGCAGCGATATGTGCCAGAGAGTTCAGAATTGTCCCGAAATTGGATTACCTTGTCAAGCCAGCCATTTCAGCGATTCTTATGGCATTCGTTGGCATAAACCTTCAGCCCATTCTTGCAATCCCTGTCTGCGTTGCTTTCTATTCAGCAATCATGCTCCTCATAAAAGGGATAACAGCTGAAGACATCAGCTTCATAAGGAAGATGGCAAAAATTGGAGCATGAAGGAAGCAAAGCTTTACAGAAAGCTCAGAAATCGCGTGGTATGCCAGCTATGCTACAGATTCTGCAAGATCGAAGAAGGGGGAAAAGGTTTCTGCGGCGTCAGAATTTGCAGAGATGGAAAGCTATATACTTTAACTTATGGAAAGCTCAGTGCTCTGGAGAGCAGGCCTATAGAGATAAAGCCATTTTACCATTTTAAACCGGGAAGCACTAGCATGACTTTCTCTACATACTCGTGCAACTTCATCTGCCCTTGGTGTCAGAACTGGAGGATATCCAGAAATATGCCATATGGAAGAGAAGTAAGGCCAGAAGAAGTAGTTGAAAAGGCAGTTCTATGCAGAGATGAGAGCACGTGCGCAAGCCTTAACGAGCCAACTCTGCTTTATGAATATCTCCTAGAGGTCTTCAGAATGGCAAGAGAAAGAGGACTGATGAACACCATGGTTTCCAACGGCTACATGAGCATTCTGGCATTGAGGGAGCTCAGAAAAGCTGGGCTAGATGCGCTAAAAGTGGACATAAAGGGAGGAGAGAAGACTTATGAAATGTTAAATGCAAAGGATCTCGCTTGGAAAACGGCGAAAGAAGCCATGAAGCTGGGAATACATGTCGAAATAGTAAATCTTGTAGTTACTGGAGTTAACGAGGATCAGATTGAAGAGGTCGTGGAAAAGCACCTGAAATTTTTGGGCAGCGAAGTTCCGATTCACTTCACAAGATATTTCCCGGCTTTCATGTACAGCAGAGAAGCAACTAGGATAGAAGTTCTCGAAAATGCTGTAAAGATTGCAAGAAGGAGCGGAATAAGCTTTGTTTATATAGGAAACGTTCCTGGGCACAGATTTGAGAACACATACTGCCCGGACTGCGGAGAAATGCTGATAAAGAGGTATTCCTATAGAGTTCTGGAAAACAGAATCAGAGATGGAAGATGCCCAAATTGCAGAAGAGAAATATACGGAGTCTTTTAAGCTTTCGCAATTCTCAGAAAGTTCTCCAGAATTCTTAATCCTATATTTCCGCTTTTCTCCGGATGGAACTGCACACCATAGCAGTTTCCGGCTTCAACTGCAGATGGAAAAGTTATTCCGTAGTCTGTCTCAGCTGTTACAAAGCGCTCGTCCGTCATAAGATAATAGGAGTGGACGAAGTATACCATGCTCCCGTCTTCGATTCCCTCCAAAAGTTCGCTTTTTCTTCTTATTCTGACTTCATTCCAACCCATGTGTGGGATTTTTCCAACAGAAGGAGGAAATCTCACGACTTCCCCAGGGATAACATTTAGACCTTCGTGGACTCCATCTTCATAGCTTCTCGTGGCAAAGAGTTGCATTCCGAGGCATATGCCCAGCTTTGGAATTTCTGGGAATTCCTTCCATATTGGTTTAATTTTATAAATTGCTGTTTTGAAAGCACCAACACCAGGCAAAATTATTCCACTCGCCTTTTTTATTACATCGAGATCAAAAGTAACCCTTGCATTTCCCCCAACTGCTTCCACAGCCTTTAATATGCTCTTCAGATTCCCGACACCGTAGTTTACTATGGCTATCATTGAAAGGCCGTATATTTCAGGTTCTAAGACCTTTTCGTTTGTTAAAAAACTTAAAAAATTTTGAGAATACTGAACTTATGGGTGCTGACATAGGAGAACTGCTTGAAAAAGAAGAAGTTGAGCTTTCGAGCTTTTCAGGAAAGAGAGTTGCAATCGATGCCTTCAACGCTCTCTACCAGTTCCTATCAACGATCAGACAGCCAGATGGAACGCCCTTGAAGGATTCTCAGGGAAGGATAACTTCCCATTTATCCGGAATACTTTACAGGGTTACGAACATGATCGAAATCGGAATAAGACCGATATTCGTATTCGACGGAGAACCACCGGAATTCAAGAAAGCAGAAATAGAGGAAAGGAAGAAAAGAAGAGCTGAAGCGGAAGAAAAGTGGATTAAAGCAGTTCAGCTTGGGGAAGAATATGCTAAAAAATATGCCCAGGCTTCTGCAAGGGTGGATGAATTCGTGATCGAAAGCTCCAAGAGACTTCTGAGCTACATGGGCATACCCTTTGTCCAAGCTCCAAGCGAGGGAGAAGCCCAAGCTGCTTTTATGGTTGCAAATGGAGACGCAGATTACGTTGGAAGTCAGGATTATGACTCACTGCTCTTCGGAGGCCCAAGGCTTGCAAGAAATCTGACAATAACTGGAAAAAGAAAGCTGCCCGGAAAGAACGTTTATGTTGATGTAAATCCAGAAGTCATAGTCCTTGCGGAAAATCTTAAAAAGCTCGGAATAACAAGAGAGCAGCTTGTAGATATCGCAATTCTGGTTGGAACTGATTACAATGAAGGAATAAAGGGAATTGGCGTTAAAAAGGCCTATCAGTATATAAAAACGTATGGAAACATCTTCAGAGTTTTGAAAATCTTAAAGGAAGAGATAGAGAACTTGGAGGAGATAAGGAACTTCTTCCTGAATCCTAAGGTAACAAGAGACTACAGAATAGAGTTCAGGGATGCTGAAAGGGAAAAGATAATCGAGATGCTCTGCGAGGAGCACGATTTCAGCAGGGAAAGAGTTGAAAAGGCTATAGAAAAGCTGAAGTTCAAGCCATCCCAGTTCACTCTTGAAAGGTGGTTCTGATGCATGAAAAAGATCTGGATTTCAGCGTTGCGATAATAACAGTTTCTACTTCCAGATTTCGGAAGTATGGAAATCTAAGGGGTATTGAAAGCATTCCAAGCGATGATGAGTCCGGAAGGCTGATACTGGAAGAGTTCAGAGAAAAAGCCGTGGACTACAGCCTTGTTTCCGATGACGTATTTCAGATAAGATCCGCTGTTTTCGAAATGCTCAGAAAAGCTGACGTTTGCATTCTAACAGGTGGAACTGGCTTAAATCCAAGAGATGTGACAATAGAGGCACTTGAGGAGATTTTCGACAAGAGAATAGATGGATTCGGAGAAATATTCAGAATTAAGAGCTTCGAAGAGATTGGCTATTCTGCGATTCTTTCAAGAGCTACCGCCGGAATAATAGATGGAAAAGTTGTATTTTGCCTTCCCGGATCAAAAAAGGCCGTGAAATTGGGACTAGAGATAATAAAGGGATCCATAAGGCATATACTTTCGCATGCGAAGGGGCTTTCCTGATCACTTCAAAACCATTCCGGTTTTCATGCTCCAGATGAAAAGATCCAGCTCCGCAACGCTCTTTCCCAATCTACTCGCTATTTCCCTCACCTTCTGCTCTGCTTCAAGGTATTTCTTCCTGCTCAGGTTTCTCTGCTTTATCTCAAGCCATTCAAGGATGTGTCTGTCCAAAATGGCAAAGTTTTCCCTTCCTATGTTCCTAAGGAAATGGCTCGCTTCTTTGTAGCCGAATCCGCTTATCTCTTTTACTAGAAGATCTCTAGCCGTATCGTCTTCTGGAAGGGAAATAGAATGGAACTTCTTTATCGCATCCCTTATGTAAACGGCCTTTTTTCTGTAAAATCTGACTCCAGACTTCTTCAAAAGCTCTTCGAAATCCATAACGCTCATCGAAAATATGTCTCTTCCTTCAAGCATTTTCTGAAACCTCAAGCCTGCTTTTGCCGAAGAGTTTGCCGTGGAAATACAGAATGCTAGCTCGGTTTCAGTGGTTGCATCGATTTCCAAGTCCAAGAATGGCTGGAATTTGAACCTAGTATATCCATCTCTTCCCAGCTTCTGAAACTCTTTTATTCTTTGCCTTATAGCTTCTAGGACAAATTCTGGTGGCTCAAATCTGCATACCTTGCACTTAATCGATTCTGAGGTCTTTGACAAAGACTCCTTCTCCTTCTTCAACATAGCCCACTCTCTCTGCTCCGAATCTCCTTACTTCATCCACTTCGCTTTCTGGAACGATTATCAGAAAGCCCATTCCCATGTTGAAAGTCCTATACATCTCGACTTCATCCACGTTTCCAAGCTTTTGTATGAACCTGAATATCTCATGGGGCTTCAGCGGGGAATCTATGACGTATTTAACATCGCTTCTGAGCCTCTTCAGCTTTCTGAACGCTCCTCCAGTTATGTGAGCCAATCCGTGGACTTCGCATTCCCTGATTATGTCCAATACTTCCATGTAGATCCTCGCAGGAGTAAGAAGCTCTTCCCCTATTGTCTTATCACCAAACTTGTCGAAATAGCTGAGTCCGTTTGCTTCTATCACCTTTCTGGCCAAAGTCAGGCCATTGCAATGAATTCCCGAACTTGGCAAAGCCATTATTATGTCCCCGGGAACAACATCCTTTCCAGTTATTATCCTGTCTTTCCTGACATAGCCAATTGCTGTTCCTGCTAAGTCGAATCCATTTATCATCTCCGTCAAAATGGCTGTCTCGCCGCCTACGAGGGTTATGTTTGCAATTCTGCAGCCTTCTTCTAGCCCTTTGGATATCTCTGCTACTACTTCCTCATCTATCCTCTGCATTGCTATGTAATCGACCATTGCCAGTGGCTCTGCGCCGATCGCAAGGAGATCGTTCACGTTGACTGCTACGCAGTCTATTCCGAGGGTCATGTATTTCTTCATCGCAATTCCGACGAGTATCTTTGTTCCAACACCATCGGTTGTTATCGCAATTCCAAAATCCCCGCAGTCTATTACGCCGGCGTAATGGGATAGCAAAATCGCTTCTCCAAAACCCTTTCTCCTGTATTTCACTATTCCCATGAGCGTGCTTATCGCCTTTTCAGCTTTCTTTATATCAACTCCCGCCTTTGCATAGTCGAATTTCATAAAGAAAGTCGTGCAAGTTTTTAAAAAACTTGTTGAATTCCATGCATGCTAAGAGAGATGCTGGACAAAATGGAGGCAGAGGCTAGAAAAAGAAATGCTCCCGTCTTTATTCACAGCGAAAAGCTTGAGCCCTATCAAGTATTAATAGCAGCTGTTTTGAGCGCTAGAACCAGAGACGAGCAGACTTCAAAAGCGGTTGAAAAGCTTTTTTCGAGGGCAAAGAGCGTGGAAGAAATTGCGGAGATGAGCTTGGAAGAAATAGAAGATCTGATAAGAAACGTAGGATTCTACAGAGTTAAGGCTAGAAGGATTAAAGATATAGCAAGGATCATAAGCGAAAGAGGAATGCCGGATACATTTGAAGACCTAATGAATCTTCCAGGAGTTGGAAGAAAGACTGCTAACATAGTTCTCTCCTATATGGGAAAACCAGCCATAGCTGTAGATACGCATGTTCACAGAATATCCAACAGGCTTGGAATCGTTAAAACCAAGAGACCCGAGGAAACAGAAAGAGAACTGAAAAAGCTCTTTCCAGTAGAGCTATGGAACAGGATAAACTACGTCTTCGTCGGCTTCGGGCAAACAGTTTGCCTTCCGAGAAAGCCTCTGTGCAAGGAGTGTCCGATCAAAGATCTATGCAAAAAGATTGGAGTCAGAGCGGAAACCTTCGAATCTGGAGATAGATGAAGTAAGAGCTTAGCAGAAAGACAAGAATTGTCATAAAGCCGATGACCTTGTGACCGAAGGCTATGGAAAATATCTCCTCAGCAAGGCCTGCGATGAACTTTCCAGCAACTATGAAGATCAGGTTTATACTTGTCAGCATTACGAATCCGAAAACTGTGGCTGAGAAAATTTTCCTCAGCACGGGATTCAAACCCCTGATTTCCTCCAGCAACTCGCAGAGATCTTCGGCATGATATTTGGTTCTAATTGCCATGGCAAACGTGACCGAAACGATGGAAGCCAGAATCAGCAATGAGAATGCATACTTCAGCTCCGGAAGAACCATTTCGAAAAGGTAAATCGAAGATGAGCCAAGAATGGAAGCGATCACAACGATCGTAACATTTCTGAATATTCTCAAGGCAAGCTGTTTCACGAATAAGCTTCTCTTTCCCTCGATTACGCTTATAATGTTAACTGACAAGCTGTCGACGAACAGCTTCACCTTAACGGGCACGAGAGATGCGATCCTTGAAGCATACTTTTCCTTAAAACTTAGCCTAGACGAGATCATGGTTCCGAAAATTATGGCCATGGCGGAAATGAAAAGGAATTCTCTTCCAACCATTCCAAGCTTCAGGGCTTCGTAAACGATGACCATGCCAAATTCTCCAACAGAAGTTGCTACAAAGCCAATCCTTATCGATTCTTCGAGACTTCTCTTGCTAAAAACCCAATTCGAAAAGGTGAAAGATAAAAATCTGCATAATATTATCAAAACTGGAATTAGAATTAGAGTCGGGGAAAAGGATAAAAAGATTCCAGATTCTAGGCCCAAAGAAACGAAGAACAGGATCAGAAAGAATTCCCTTACGGACTTCATCTTTTCTCCTATTTCCAAATTCCTTGGATGGGAGGAGAAGACAATTCCAGCCACAAAGGCGCCGAGAGCAGGGGAAAAGCCGAGAAACTTTGAAATTGCTGAAAAAAGAAAGGCGAAGCTTATGGCTGAAACCATCCCGACTTCATCTGGTTTAATTGTCTTCAAAATTCGAGTGAGCATTAATCCGAGAAAGGACAGAAGCATGGCAAAGGAAACAGAAATGAAGAAGAATCGAATAAAATCGGCAAAATTAAGGATGCCTGAGCTAATATTCGGGATCAGAATAAGTATCAAAAGGGCAACGAAATCCTCTAGTATTAGGATTGTGAGCATAAGCTTCTTCAAGTCCTCCTCAAATCCCAGCTTTTCCAGCACCTTGTATATAACCGGAGTGCTGCTGAAGGATCCTATGACAGCGAGGGCAAAGATTTCCGTTGAACTGAGTTCAAGGAGGGTTCCGATGAACACGGCTACTGCAAAAGAAGTTAAAAGCTCGGATATGAGAACTGCTATAGGGAGAAAACTCAAATTTTTTATCTTTTCTATCCCTATTTCCCCTCCGATCTCGAAAATAAGTAGAGTTATGGCAACTTCGGATAGAAAGGTCAGATAGGCTTTGTTTTCTTCGAGTTTCTCGCTTAGAGTTAGGCTAAGAATTATACCAACTGTAAGATAACCAGCCACCTCGGAAAATCCCATCCTCCTAAATAAAAGAGCTAAAATGGCTGAAAATCCGAGAGTAATCGCTATTAAAGCGTAAACATCCATCAGTTGCAGATGTTTGGACGAATTTTAACTCTTTCGAGAAGCTTAAATACTAGCACTTCCTAGATTTAGCGATGGAGGAGTATAGGATTCTCCTTGAAAGGGCTCTGGAAATGCTTTCCCAGAAGAGAGTGGTCAGAGAGGAGAGGTTTGAGATACCTAAAGTAAGCGTAGTGAAGGAGGGAATGAGAACAATACTCAGGAACTTCTCCCAGATCGCAAAAACGCTAAACAGAAGCGAGGAGCATATATACAAGTATCTCGTTAAGTCTCTTGGAACTGCCGGAACAATAGACAACGGAAGGCTCATACTGCAGGGAAAGTTCACGGAAGATGAGCTTCAGAAGGAGATAAACGAATACGTAAAGGCATATGTTATCTGCAAGGAGTGCAATGCTCCAGATACTGAAATCATAAAGGAGGGAAGAGTTCAGTTCATGCGTTGCATGGCTTGCGGAGCGAAACAGCCGGTGAAAAATGTTTAGAATGAAGATCTACAACGTCAGAGGGGAAATACTGGTTGCGGTCTGCGATTCGGAGTTAGTTGGCAAAGTTTTCAGAGACGGAAATCTGAAGCTTGAGGTCAAGGAGAGCTTTTATGGAGAAGAGGATTTCAGCGAAAAGGAAGTGGCCGAAGCCTTGAAGAGGGCAACCATTGCGAACATAACTGGAGAAAGAGCTGTAAATCTGGCGATAAGGCTTGGTCTTATCGACAAGGATAGAGTTCTCTGCATTTCTGGCTGCCCTCATGCACAAATGGTTCTAATATGATCTTCGCTGGTGTAGATGTTGGCAGAAGATGCAAGATGGCGATGATCGATGAAATGGAGCTTTTATACGTTGGCGATTACGATAAGAATGCTCTCCTCAATGCCTTTGCAGTAGGAATAGATGCACCCCTTACATTTCCGGAAAAGGGTATGTTCAGAGAATGCGAAAGAAAGCTTTTACAACTTGGAATAAGGCTTTTTCCATCAGGCGCACCATTTTTCAGAAAAACAGCGATTTTGGGAATGAAAATTGCAGAAGATTTGCGAGAGATGGGCCTAAAAGTCTTTGAAGTCTATCCCTACGCATCTAGAGTTCTGCTGAAAATAGCTCCAAAGGCAAATAAGAGGAAAAAAGAAGGGCTGAGAGAGATCAGATCGGCTCTATCGAGATATATAGAAGTGCCCGAGCTTTCCCACGATGAAATCGATGCCGTCATTTCTGCTCTTACTGTGAGAGAATTCATCCATGGAAGGGGCATTTCTGTTAAAGGTGAAGGGGAGATAATACTGCCCGGAAGGATATGAACGAAAGGGGTTTGATAGATCTGTTTTCTGCCATGAACTGCCTTTCTGGCTCAATAAAAGAGTGCCCTTATTATCCCTGCCACTTCGAAGGCCAAGACTGCTCGATCTGCTACTGCATTTTCTATCCATGCTTTATTTATAAATTCGGAGATCTGATAGTCTCATCCAGAGGCAGCTACGTCTGGAGCTGCAAACGCTGCGAATGGGTTCACAGAAAAGAGAACGTTGAGGAAATAGTCGCCTATTTCTCTTCATTTCCCAAGCAGGTGATCGTTGAATCCGGCTGGGAATTCTTCTCAAAAGCCCTTCAGGAAATACTCTTTGGATCCGAAGTCGGCTACAGAATAGGAAAGAGCTACAATATTATGCCGGCAAATTTCAAATTTGCAAAGTGCAGAAAAGTCGATAGCGGTTCCTTTTTGATGATAAAGCTCTCGGACATAAGAATAGAGGAAGTAAGAGAGACGAGAGAGTTCAGCGATGAAGGGTTCATCTTCATTCCGCTGAAATCCGGAAAAAAGCTCATCGGACACAATGGAGAGAGTTTTTTGGAGTGCGAGCTATGATAGTCACTACATCCAGAAAGCCCAGCAGAAGAACCAGATCGTTTGCAAAGGCATTTTCCAGATTTCTGAACTGGAAGTATGTCCAAAGAGGNAAGATGAGTCTGAAGGATCTCAGGNCAGATCAGCTTTGCATGATTTCAGAGATAAAGGGAAATCCNGCGGTGATGAATTTTTTCTTGGATGGTATAAAAAGATACGAGCTTTTCTTCACNGTGAGCAACGTTAAAAAAGTGGAAATGGGCGACGAACCGGTTCTATACATAGGAGAAAAGTACAATCTTTTTCAAGCAGTTCCGAAAAGTCTGATAGAGAAGTTCGACAAGAGGCCTTATTTCGATAAGGTTATAGTCGAGAAGGGCGAAGATCTGTTTTTCTACTTTAAAAAACAGCTTATCTTCAAGATGCGGATTTTAAAATTCAGGCAAATTCGCTGAAGTCTCTGAAGTTTGGCGGAATGTCATCTCTTCCGGCTTCATCTAGTATTCTGGGATCGACGTAAATAGGGCAAAAAACACGCAGAGCTATGGCAATGCTGTCGCTTGGTCTCGCATCTATTTCTATTTCTTTATCGTTCTTTCTGACTATTATTCTCGCATAGAAGGTGTTGTCCACGAGATCGTCTATTATGACCTTCTCGACCTTGGCATCCAGCTTAGAAATTATGTCCACAAGCAGATCGTGCGTCATCGGCCTTGGCGGTGTGAAGCGATTGAGAGCTGAATATATCGATGCGGCTTCAGCATAGCCTATATAGATCGGCAGAATTCTGCCATCCTCTGCTCTAAGGACAACTACTGGCGATATCGAAAATTCGGTTCTGGCTATAAAAACACCATACACTTCTGCCACTAACACAATTTAGTCTTACAAAGAAGTATTAAAGCTTTGTGATGGTTAGCCTTTTATTTGGAAAGGATTCCATGGACTATGAAGCTCATCATCGGAAGCAGAGAAGATAAGGCTTCGATGAACATAGTGAGCAATTTGCTCAGCTTTGATGAATTCGAAAAGAGAAAAGCTGGCGATTACACTCTCTACATCGGAGAAGAATTCGCCATCGCAGAAATAAACGAGAGGTTGATCTATGCAGACTTTATAGATGAAAAGCTTTCGAATTTTCTGGATTTCGATGAAATCCTCTTTGTTTCAAGGCACAGCAGCAAGGATGGAAGGAAGATCTTTACATGCCATGTTTCCGGCAATCCGGGAAAGAGCGAATACGGAGGAAAGCCGAGAAGCCTTGCAAGGCCATCGCCAATGACGATTAAGAACTTCATGCTGGCAATGAAAAAGAGAATGGACAGAAAGCCGGATTTTGAACTTACGCTTGAAGCAACTCATCACGGGCCTTCTGAGATAAAAAAGCCATGCGCTTTTTACGAAATAGGATCGACGGAAAGGGAATGGGTAGACAAAGAAGCTGGAGAAATCGTTGCCGAAGCAATAGTTGAAGCCATAAACAGCAGGAGGTCTGAATGGAAGATTGCCGTAGGAATAGGGGGGACACATTACGTTCCAAGGCAGACGGAGATAGTTCTTGAAACTGAATTCACCTTTGGGCACAACTTTGCGAAGTACACATTTGGAGATCTGGATCTGGAAATCCTGAGGAAGGCAATAGAAATGAGCTCGGCCAATTTTTTAATATATGACGAAAAGTCCGTGATATCTGAAGTCAAGAAGCTCATAGGCTCCATAGAGGGAGTTGAAATTTTGAAATCGAAGGAGGCAAAGAAGTTCAGGTTAAGAGAGCCATGATTTTCTCAACGTCTGCATCAACTATCTTTGGCTCCCCGCAGACCTTCATAGCTGTCTCGGGATCCTTCAGCAGATTTCCAGTTGCTATGCAAACAACCGTTGCGTCTCCTTCAATTGCTCCCATTTTTGAAAGCTTTATAAGCCCCGCAAGGCTTGCTGCCGAAGCTGGTTCAACGCCTATGCCATTCTTAGCCAATATTTTCTGTGCAGATATTATCTCCTGATCGCTTACCGCTTCAACGAGCCCTCTTGACCTGTAAACAGCCCTCAAAGCCTTTTTTGCATTCACGGGATTGCCTATCCTTATGGCTGTAGCTATCGTTTCTGGATTGCCAAGGGGCTTTATGTCTTCCTTGCCTTCTTTAAAAGCTTTGAATACTGGCGAAGCACCCTCTGCCTGTATTCCGATCATCTTTGGCATTTCATCTGTCAAGCCAATTTCTCTCAATTCTTCGAATCCTTTGAAAATTGCGGAAATGTTTCCAGCGTTTCCAATTGGCAAAATCACAGCATCTGGAACTCCTATTTCATCCGCTATCTCATAAGCAATCGTTTTTTGCCCCTCAAGCCTGAAGGGATTGACAGAATTTAGAAGATAAATCCCAGCTCTATCGCAGACCTCTCTGACTATTCTAAGAGCATCGTCGAAGTTTCCCCTTATTCCAATGACTTCTGCTCCATGCATCAGCGCTTGGGCAACTTTTCCCAGTGCAACTTTTCCCGCTGGCAGAAGAACGTATGCCTTCAATCCGGCTTTTGCTGCATACATGGCCATAGACGCTGATGTGTTTCCAGTCGAAGCGCAGGCAACAGCATTCTTTTTGAATTCCAGAGCCTTTGTAACTCCCACGGTCATTCCTCTGTCTTTAAAAGAGCCGGATGGGTTCAAACCCTCATGCTTGACGTATATTTTCCTTATTCCAAGCTCTTTTTCGAGTCTATCCAATCTGTAAAGAGGGGTTCCCCCTTCTTTCAGCGTCACTGGATCGCTTCTAACCGGCAGCAGGGATCTGTATTTCCATACCCTCATGTCCCTTCCATCTAGCTTGAAGTCGATTTCGACCTCATCTAGTTTGAATCTGACCTCAAGAAGCCCGCCGCATTCGCAGTTGTAGCGAGTTTCATCGTTTTCCCTTCCACATTCGATGCAGACGAGCGAATACATAAAGAATCTTCATCCTGCAGGTTAAAAGCTCTTGTGGATCTGTAGGGTTAGTTGTGAAAGTAGCAGACTACTTTTTATCTCCTATATTTGTTAAATTCGGAAAAATTGTGATTGGTTTCCCTTCTGTTAATGCTTGTGCAACTTTTTTTCTACCGCTTTTTAGCAATCTCCAAACAGTACCTCTCGAGATTCCCATTCTCTTCCCAGCTTCTTCCTGTGTAAGACCTTCGAGATCTATCAGTCTTATTGCTTCAAGTTCTGCAGGATCAAGAAGTATTGGCTCCGGATTTAGCATTGGGTTAGGAATAAAACTCTGAACAGCTGGAAATGAGTTCAAAATTACGGGTTTTGGACATCTACCGCGTTTTCCGCATCTATGTCTTTTCTGCCACACAAAAAGAATTTGTGCAAAAAGCTTAAATATCTTGCCAAAAATTTGTGCATAAGCACAAAATGGAGGTGGTATTATGCCTAGGAGAGGGCGGTGGTGGAAAGCAGGTAAATGGCCTGGATTTGGGCCTTTCAGCTATCTGCCGCCTTGGAAAAGACCTGGATGGCTGTTCGGAAGAGGGATATGCTGGACTTATTTGTGGTCTCGTCTCCTGCCCAGAGCTTTTCGACCGGGGTATCCAAGGACATCAAGTTTATCAAAAGACGAGGAAATTTCAGCACTAGAAGAATATAAAAAGGAGCTTGAGGATGAAAAGGCCAGCATCGAAGAGGAACTGAAGGAAGTTGAAAAAAGACTTGAAGAGCTGAAAAGAGGGAGGTCTGAATGAGGCTAGTGATTCCGGTAGAAGACACGAATGGATTTGACGCGAAATTAAGCAGGCATTTTGGAAGGGCAAATTTTTTTGCTGTAGTTGATCTAGTTGGTGAGACTAAGATAAGCTTTGAAAGAAACGTTGAGCATGAAGAAATTAGCGGTCGTGGCAGGAGAGTATCGCAGAAAATTCTCGATCTAAAACCCGACGTCCTAATAGTTCATCAAATCGGGCCAGGAGCTCTGGCAAAGCTGAAAGATAGAGTAAAAATTTATAAGGCCGAAGGAAGATCGCTAAAAGAGGTCATTTCTGCATTCGTGAGCGGAAAACTCCGGCCAGTAACCGAGGCCGAATGCGAGGTGGATTAATAGGAAAAGATGGCGAAAGTGAGGCAAAAGATGGCTGTGATCAGCGGAAAGGGCTGAGTTGGAAAGAGCACAGTTACAGCGAGCCTCGCAATGGTCCTTGCACTTAAGGGTTATTTGGTTGGAATTTCTCTGGATCCGGGAATATCAGAAAAAGACAGCAAAATGCCATTCTTTCTCGAATTTGGCTCAAAATTATCCAAGGAGTTTGAAGAATCGTTAATATAATCGGGAGAGTAATTCAAAACCCAAGTCTTCTACGCGATTGAAGATAAAAATGATTGCAATTCTTTGATGATTTCTGGCTTAAACTTAGTTTGATCGGAGATGATGAAAGTGCAGTCATTTTAATTAAGCTAATGCGGGGGGAGGGATTCGAACCCTCGAACCCCTACGGGAGTGGATCTTGAGTCCACCGCCTTTGGCCACTCGGCAACCCCCGCTCAGATCTTTTAGAAAATTTCTGCTTATGAAAGTTGTGGTCAAAGCTTTAAAAAACAAAGATTTTTAAATCTCAAACGGATGAGCTTTAATGATCGGTATAAACATCGGTGGAGCAAGCGTTGTCTGCGCAATGCTCGAAGATGAGATCAAAATTCTGAAAAAACCTGCAGAAATTGGACTTGAAGCGATTGCAAATGAAATAAAGGACATCAGCAAGCATAAAGCCATAGTGAGCACTTCGCTACCAATGAACCACATTCTGATGAAGTATGAAAAGCTGAAAACCCTCGTTCTTCTGATTCCTGGTCCGGGATTGAACTACTGCAGCTATGGCTACATACTCAAGGGCTATGTGAATCACCGCGGAGATGTCGTTGAGAGGATAGATGAAAAAGAAGTGAGAAAGATTCTGGAAATTCCAGGCTACAGCAATGTAGCAATAGCTTCGAAGTTCTCAGTAAGAAATCCAATTCTGGAAGAAGAAGTAAAAAAAATAGTCCTTGAGAAGTTTGAAGAAAAGAAAATTGCCCTGAGCAACTTTGTGGGTGGATTGAACTATCCGGCAAGAATCAACACGACTATCATCAACGCAAAGCTCAAGGAGATGATATGGAATCTAACGGATGAAGTGAAGAAGTTCATTCCCAACTTCTACTACCTCACAAGCGATGGATCCATTTCAATGCCCAACATTGTGATAGAGAATCCCTCCCTTCTTTACAATTCCAGTTCTGTGGCTTCAGCTTTTGGTGCTATGTTTTTGACTGGTATCAAAGATTGTGTTGTCGTAGACATAGGAGGTCATTCAACAAATCTGATCCCGATAGAGAATGGAAAACCAAGATTTGTTGATTTCTTAGAAATAATGGGAAAAAGAACGCTTGTAAGGAGTGTTGAGGCAATAGTTATTCCCTTTGGTGGGAATTCTGTGATCTCGGAAGGGAGACTAACAGAAGAACTATGCAAGCCGATTGCATTCGGTGGAGAAAAGTTTACGCTGACAGATGCCATAAACTGCATAGGCCAGGAAATAGGAGATTTTAAGGCTTCTAGGAGTTTTGAGGAAAAGGTTGACTACGATGTTGCAGTCCAGCAGTTCGTATCCCTTGTTGCGGAAAATCTAAAGGAGTTGGATGCAAAGATGATCGTTGGCTCAGGCTATCTAGCGCCTTTTATAATTCCTGAGATAGCAAAAAAAGCTAAGATAAGCTACGTTATTCCCAAGTTCTACGATGGAGTAAGAGCAATTGGATCAGCAGTTTCAAGGATAAGCCTAACGCTTCATGCAAGATTTGATACAGAAAAGGGGGTTGCGATCTACAACGGATGCTTTGAAAGAGCTCCATTTAGGATTGGCAGCCTTCCAAAAGATGATGAAATAATAGAAGCTGCGAGGAAGAAAATGATAGAAATTGCTAAAAGTCTCGGAGCTGAAGAAGAAATAGAGGACATAAAAGTTCTCGACTTTTATTCCTTCACAATAGTTAAGGGCGGGATCAAAAGGGGATTGATTGCTGATGTAACCATGCAGATAGAGCCGGGGGTAAGAAGATGGAAGAAGTTGTAAAAGCTATAGAGGAGCTAAAGGAGAAAGCCAAGAGCGGGTGGGTCATTCTAGTTGAAGGAAAGAAAGACGAGATTGCTCTCAGAAATCTGGGAATAGAGGGAGAATTTGTAATCTTTTCAGGACTTGCGAGCACGGCTGAAAAGCTGAGAGGAAGGAGAGTCGTTATAATGACAGACTACGATGAAAGGGGAATGATGATAGAAAAGAGCCTTTTAAGGGCTCTCCCGAATTCTGTCGACGTGCAGATAAAAAAGAAAATATTCTGCTACGCGAAAAAGGATGTTACAAAGGTGGAGGAGCTTTACGAATACTTTTTGAGAGAGGGTTATGCCGGAATTTGAAGAAGTTGTTGAAAGGATAAAGGAAATGATAAAAAGAGCCCATACTGAGCTTCCTGAAGATGTCGTAAGGGCTATAAGGAAATCCTATGAGGCGGAGGAGAGCGAAATAGCAAGAAAAAATCTGGAGATAATACTGGAGAACATAGAGATTGCGAAAAAGAAGGGTCTGCCAATATGCCAAGATACGGGTCTGCCAATATTCTTCGTAGAGCTTGGAAGAGAGCTTGAGCTTGAATTCAGAATAGAGGATGCAATAAAAAAAGCTGTAAGGGAAATGACCCCAAAGCTTCTAAGGCCAAACGTCGTTCATCCGCTTACAAGGAAGAACACCGGAGACAACACCGGAATAGGAATGCCGATGATAAACGTTGAACTGAAGGAGGGAGACAGATTGAGAATAGTATATCTGCCAAAAGGAGCTGGAAGCGAGAACGTTTCAGCCATTAAAATGCTGCTTCCAACAGATGTTGAAAGGATAAAGGACTTCGTTCTTGAAGTGGTTGCAAATTCTCTTGGATTGCCGTGTCCTCCAATAATCGTTGGTCTTGGAATTGGAGGTAGCTTCGACATGGCTGCAAAGCTTGCTAAGAGGGCTTTAATAAGAAATCTGGACAGCATGAACGAGTTCGAAATGGAGATGCTTGAAGCAATAAATTCCCTTGGAATAGGCCCAATGGGGCTTGGTGGAAAAACAACAGCTTTAGCAGTTCTTTCAGAAATTGCATACTGCCACACAGCTTCCCTGCCAGTAGCAGTGAACATACAGTGCTGGGCGAACAGAAGATCTGAGGTGATAATATGAAGCTCAGGGCTCCGGTTGGGGAAGAGATTTTTGATCTGAAAGCTGGAGACATAGTTTACGTTTGTGGAGAAGTCTTGACGGCAAGAGACAAGGCTCATGCGAGAATAGTGGAAATGCTTGAAAAAGGGATCGATCTGCCCTTCAATCTAAACAGAGCAGTAGTTTACCACTGCGGGCCAATAATAAGCGAGAATAAAGTAATAGCTGCGGGCCCAACGACTTCGGATAGAATGAGCTCCTTTGTTCCGAAGATTGTTGAAAAATTGGATGCAGTTGTCTTCATAGGCAAAGGGGGATTCAGCGGTAAAGCTGTTGAGGCGATGAAGGGAAAGGCCGTTTATCTTGCATTCACTGGCGGCGCAGGGGCTTTTGCTGCTAGCAAGATAAAGAATGTCAAAGGAGTTTTCTGGGAAGATCTAGGAATGGCCGAAGCTGTCTGGGTTCTCGAAGTCGAAAACTTTGGCCCATGCATAGTTGCGATAGATTCAAAAGGAAAAAGCATATACGATGAAGTGAGGAAAAGGATTATAGAAAGGCTGAGGAAATGATAATCCTGCATCTCCGAAACTGCTGCATAGAGACTGCGGCAAGGAAGAAATACGAAAGACTGGTGAGCGAGCTGCTGAACGAGGAGAGTGAAGAAAAGGAGAAAGAACTCGAATTTCTTCTTGAATTCCTTAAAAAGGCTGATTTCCCAGAGCTGAGAAGAATGGGATTCGACGGAAGGGAAGAAATGGTCATAATTGTGAGAAAAGAGGGGGAAAAATTCCTCGTGGAGAAGTTATGCTCTACTTAGTTGGCCTCGGTCTCTGGGATCCAAAGGACATAACGCTTCGCGGATTCGAGATAGTAAGAAATGCGAACGCCGTTTATGCTGAATTTTACACTTCGAAGCTCGGCGTTGGAGTTGAAGAGCTAGAGAGATTCTTTGGAAGGAAAATTGAAGTCCTTAAAAGAGAAGACTTGGAAGAAAAAAGCTTAAAAATACTGGAAAAGGCAAAAAAAGAGGACATCGCAATCCTAGTAGCTGGAGATCCAATGATCGCAACAACCCACATAGCCCTTGTTGTAGAGGCGAAGAAGATGGGAATTGGGACAAAAGTTGTGAGCAACGCGGGCATAATCAACGCCGTCTGCTCTCTCACAGGGCTCCAGAGCTACCGATTTGGGAAGTCTGCAACTGTAAGCTGGCACAGATCGAGGGCTTTTATCGATGTTGTGAAGGCGAATCTGAGCATAGATGCCCATACGCTGCTCTTCTTGGATCTAAATCCGCCGATGAAAATAGCAGATGCAGTTGAAAGAATTTTAGAGCTTGAAAAAAGCCTTGAAAATCACTTTGCAGTCGGAATTGCAAGGGCTGGAAGCGAAAACCCGGCTGTAAAATGCGACAGGCTTAAAAAGCTGAGGGAATTCGACTTCGGCGATCCNCTGCATACTCTGGTCATACTTTCCAGAAAAATCCACTTCATGGAGTTCGAAGCTTTGCGTTTGCTGGCTTCCGCTCCGGAAGATCTGAAGGAGTGGGTTTCTTGAGGGAAAGGATTGGCCTTCTCCTGCTTTTAATCGGATTTCTNATGACGATGATTCTGAAGTGGTTCTATGGATAAGAGAGAAGAGATCATGGAAAGATTTGGAGATCTGCTGGACGAAGATACTTTGGAAATGCTGCTAAAGCATGAAGACGTTTTTGTAAAAATCGCCGAAATAAGGGCTGGAAGGGTGAACATAAGGGGATTTGTTACTGGAATCGGCGATCCTGAGCTTGCCAATGAAATACACGTTTCGGATGAAACCGGAAGGATAAGGGTTCTGGTGAGCAGGGAGATATATCTAAAGGCTGAAATCGGGAAGGAGATAGAGATATACAACGGATTTGCAAAGCAGGGAAAGAAGGGGCTAGAGGTTCATGCGAACAGGTTCTCTATTGTCAGATTCTTGGAATAAAAGAGGTGAGATTCGCATTCGCAATCCGAACAGCCAAATCGCATGATCTTCTCAAGATTTAATTTTCCAGCAAGCTCGCATTCCTTTGATCTGAATAGTATGGCGCCAAGTATTTCGAAGCAGTCCGAAATGTAGTCTATGTGCCATCTTTTTCTCTTGGGTCCAAAGTGTCTCAGCAGTCTGCTTATTCTCTTAGCACTGCCAACGTAGTAGTAGAATCCGGGTTTGAAAGCGATTCTTCCAAGCTTTCCAACCTCTATTTCCCTTTCCTCCGAATTCCTCATGATCAGCACGTAAGAGGTCATACGGAATAAGCCTTATAGCAAGTCCTGCAGGGCTCGGGCAGGGCTATGCTGGAGTAGAACCTCATCTCTATCATCTTCCTGAATCCAGAATAATCTTTGCTCTTCCAGACTCTTTCAAAGTCGTCTGCTTTTCCAAAGTAAAGCTTTTTGACTTTAACTTCTTCTCCTTTAAAGAACCTGACGATGAAGTCGTCCTTAGTTGGAAGGTGAAGGTAAGCGCAAGGAGAAATGAGACCATCTACGGTTACAAGGCAATTCCTGAGCGGATTTTCCGTGCAAAGGATTGCTTCTTCAAGCTTTATGGGTTTCGCTGTAAACTCTATTCCCAGCTCCTTTGCCCTTTTCTCAGCTTCTGCAATGATTTGCAAGAATCTTTCATCCGGATTTTCTGAAAAAATCTCCATTCCAACGAGGTCCCTCGAAGGTATGTAATCCAGGTTGTTTGCAATTAATTGATCTGCACCAACCTTCTTTGCCAGTTCCACCAGTTTCGGAAGCTCATGGATCGTGTTCTTCATCATCAGCGTTGCTATGACGATCTTTGGTCTCTTCTTTTCCGAAGTCAGAAGCTCTATGTTTTCAGCTATTTGAAACAGCTCGCTTTTTCTCACATTCCTCTGCGCATCTATTCCAGCTATTGATACAGCCAGAAGATCGAGCTTCAGCAGTTCTTCCTTCAATTCATCGATCAGCAAGCCATTCGTTGTTAAACCAACCCTGCACTTCTTCTTCGCAATCTCTATCATTTCGCCTATGTCTGGATTTAGCAACGGCTCTCCCCAGCCCTGAAGATGCGCATATTTAAATCTGCCTAATGGAAGCCTTTTGAACAGCTCCAGATCCATGTTTTCGGACTTCCATTCAAAATAGCTCCTCGGACACATCTCGCACTTTACACCGCAAAAGGTGGAAACCTCGACCTGAATGAAATTCAATTTAAAAAATGGAAAAAAGGGCATCAGGACTTCTTTTTCTCTTCCTTCGCCTCAATCTTTGGAGCCATTTCCAGCATTCTGCTGTATATCTCATCCTGCTGCTTCTCTATCTGCTCAACAAGCTTTCTGAAGTTCTCAAAAACCTTTGCCTGCGATTCGGCGTATAGCTGAATGGCCTTCTTTATGCTCTCAAAGCTCTCGCTGGGAACCAGCTGGCGGACGTAGAATTCGTACATGCTTATATAGCTGTCCATACTAACCTTTAGCAAGTCCAGCGTAGTTTTCGCTATCCCGAAACCCATCTTATAAAAACCTCTACCCGCTTCCAGAAATTCCCTCATCTCCATATTTTTCACCTCCTTCTTTTATAATTATAACCTTAACTATATCCCCATCGCTTATTCCGAGCACAATCTTTTCAGCTTCCGGAATTGAAATCCTCCCTCCAGCCTGAATCTTTGCCCTGAACACAGCCATGTTCCTGTTCATGATGCTGAAGCCAGAAATAAGCTTCATCATCGAGGAAATCGTTTCAACGAACTCCCTCTGAAGCCTGAGCGCTTCCTCCCAGATTTTCTGAAAGTCCAAGTTCGGAACCATCTGATGGTATTTGTTACCCAAGGTATAAATAGTTTCTGGTGGAAATCTGCGTCAAAACCCCGAAAGCCTTTATAGTATTGAAAAACAATAAAATTCATGAAGCCCAGGGAAATGGCTGAAAACATTTTCTGGGTAGGTGTTCTGGACTGGGATGAGAGGGATTTTCACAACTTTCAAACGCCAAGGGGATTGACGTATAACAGCTACCTCATTCTGGACGAGAAGAAGGTTCTAGTAGACACGGTTAAGCACAAGTTTGTCGGCGAGATGATGGAAAAGATATCGAAGCTGACGGATCTGAGGGATATAGACTACATAATAGTGAACCACATAGAGCCCGATCACGCAAGCGGGCTTGCGGATTTTCTCAGAATCGCGAGGAATGCAACGGTTATCTGCTCGCAAAGGGGCTATGAAGGGCTTTGCAAGACGTTCGACTGCAAGGACTGGAATTTCAAAATAGTGAAAAACGGGGAAACGCTGAAGATAGGAAAAAGAACCCTGATGTTCATAGATATGACTATGCTCCACTGGCCAGATAGCATTGCGACCTATTTGGTTGAAGACAAGATCCTTTTCTCCAACGACGCCTTTGGACAGCATATAGCTAGCGAGGAGAGATTTGCGGAGGAAATAGGCGTTGAAGAGGCCATTAAATGGGCAAAGATTTACTATGCAAACATTCTCATGCCCCTCTCACAGCTTATAAAGAAGAAGCTTGAGGAGATGAAGGGCATAGAGATAAAGATGATCCTTCCGAGCCACGGAGTTGCCTGGAAGGATCCAAAGCCGATAATAGAAAGCTACTCTAAATGGGCGAATTTTGAAACAGAAAACAAGGTAGTGATCGTCTACGACACGATGTGGGGATCTACGGAGAAAATTGCAAGAGCAATAGCAGACGGGGCTTCGAATCACGCTAAGGTAAGGCTGTTCCACAC